>OBYT01000055.1_pt1 | contig 18102 bp, 20 predicted proteins | sample 1476811 | NCBI WGS metagenome assembly OBYT01 (sample SAMEA2580215, study PRJEB22360) | human gut metagenome | biome: human gut; feature: human-associated habitat; material: faeces | place: Denmark | collected 2008/2010
GGAGCATAGCCAGCGTCCTCGCTTTCTGACAGATGTGACCAGATTCGTTTCGTTGCGACCACAAAACTCTCAAAAACAGGCTATTTTGGGGCGATTTTTGAGAATTTTGTGGTCACTGTGAGAAAAACGTGGTCACCTGCGGGGAACGGGCGAACGGGCGGATACGAAACCTCTGGGCAGCTATTTTGCGAACCGCTAGACGCCAGACTTGCCGGAGGCTCGGGAAGGGGGCCGGATGTCCGCACCGCCGGAGGCTAATGCAGGAGGCTGAAATCCCCGTACCACCGGACGCCCGCATGGTCGCACATCCCGAAAACAAAAGCGTCCCGCTGAGCACCCTTTTACGGTGTGCCCAGCGGGACGCCTTCTAAAAGCTAAACCCTACTTATGCGGTGGGGTTCTGGCCGTCAACCTTGGGGTCAACAGTCTTGACGGTATCAACGGTTGCGGGAACGTCCTTACCGTGAACGTCCTTCTCAACAACGGTTACGGTCTCAACCTTGGGCTCCACAACAGCGGGAGTCTTCCAAGGATCCTCAACGGGGCGTGAAGCCTTGTACGCTGAGTAGCCCGCAGCAGCTGCTGAACCAACCAGGCCGAGAGCGAGCAGACCCTTGCGGCCCTTCTTTGAAGCCTTCTTCTGCTGCTTTGAGTACTGCTTAGCCGCCTTAACAGCGTGCTTCTGAGCCTTCTTCAGAGCCTTCTTGTCGCCGGTTACCTTGGTAGCAACAGCCTCAACCTGGGGTGAAACCTCAGCGTCAGCCAGCTTGTCAGCAACAACAGCAGCTACACCAGAAGCCTTAACGCGTGCATCTGAAACTGCGCTTTCAACGACGGGAGTTGCGTTCTCGATCTGCTCCTGAATCTTCTCTACGAGAGTTTCCTGAACATCGTGAAGCTTCTTTGAGCCGTCCTTAGCAGCAGCCTGGAATGACTTCTGAGCCTGCTTACCCTGCTTGTTAGCAGCCTTCTGGAAAGCGTTAACCTTCTTACCTGAAATCTTGTGAGCCTTCTTGGTGTTCTTTTCAGCCAACTTTGCGTACTTATCAGCCTTCTTGCCGGTAGCCTTCTGCGCCTTCGCGAAAGCCTTATCGGCAGCCTTGGTAGCCTTCTTAACCTTGCGGTCTTTACCGAATGCCATGTTTACCTCCAATAGCGTTGAGAGCTTTGACCGTGCCTTGTGTGCGCGGTAAACCGTACTCAACAGTTATGTTTATATATCAGCTTACGTTCTAAACCCTTAAAAAGGCTAAGAACTCACCGTAAAAATCTACGGTTTCACTCATCGCGGAAGTTTTTATTGTGCCGTGATAAACCTTGAATTTGCACCGTCAGAGGCCAAAAACAAGTAGGGTGACTATTTCGCTACCTGCATAAGGTACGCTCTGCGAGGTGGCGCGCACCATGCGCCCGTGAGAAAATAAAAGTATGACTGCAACAGCTAAAGCAACTATTCATACCAATCAGGGCGACATTGTCGTAAACCTCTTTGGCAACCACGCACCTGAAACCGTAGAGAACTTCATTGGTCTCTCAGACGGTTCAAAGGAATGGCGTCACCCCCGTACCGGCGAGCCCCAGAACGGCCCCCTGTACAAGGACGTCATCTTCCACCGCATCATCAAGGACTTCATGATTCAGGGTGGCGACCCCTTGGGGCAGGGCATTGGTGGCCCCGGCTACCAGTTCAAGGATGAGATTCACCCCGAACTCTCCTTCAACAAGCCCTACCTGCTGGCAATGGCTAACGCTGGCCCCGGCACCAACGGCTCACAGTTCTTCATCACCACCGTTGAAACCCCTTGGCTCAACGGCCGCCACACAATCTTCGGTGAGGTAGCAGATGAGAACTCCAAGAAGGTTGTAGACGCTATTGAAGGTGTAACAACCGGCGCAATGGATCGCCCCGTTGAAGACGTTGTTATCTCATCAATCGACATTGAGAAGCTCTAATCTAAGTCTGAGCTAAGACTCTAAATACCCGCGTGCCCGCGATAAGGTGCGCGGGCATTTTTATAACTTTTTATTTTTAAGGTTGAACAGTGAGTACCCCTTACCCCTCACCGCGTGATGACAAGAACTCTTTTGGTCAGGATGCCTCTGCGCGTCCTCAGCCTGCGCGCTACGGATCGTATGAGCAGCCGCAACAGTTTCCGGTGTGCGCACGTCACCCTGAAAACGTCAGCTATGCGCGGTGCGGACGTTGCAACCGACCTGCGTGCGGTCAGTGCCAGATTCCGCTTGAGGTGGGAATGATTTGCGCTGACTGTTACCGCACAGCTACCGGCAAAGATTATCGACGCGAGCAGAAGAAAGCCCGCGGTGGGGCGTGGGCTAACTATCCCGTGACTATTGTGTTGATTGCTCTGACGGTGGCCATATATGCCCTACAGGTAATTTTGCCTGGTCAAGCCGTTATTAATGCTTTAGCGTATAACTTCATGTACGTTTCTTACACCGGTGAATGGTGGCGTATGCTCACCGCTGGATTTGTACATTCCCAAAGCAATATTGCCCACGTGGGCATGAATATGTTTACCCTGTGGATGTTCGGGCAAGCACTCGAACCCATCATGGGCAAATGGAAGTACCTCATCACCTATCTGCTCTCCATTATTGGTGGCTCGGTGGCTGTTATGTTGCTCGCTCCTGGCACCTGGGTGGTGGGCGCATCCGGCGGTATCTTCGGCCTGTTTGCCGCGTATTTTGTGGTGAATAAGCTGCACGGTGGCGAGACCCGGTCAATTGTGAGCCTTATTGCGGTGAATTTCGCCTTTGGTCTCTTTGTCTCCGGTATTTCGTGGCAAGGACACCTGGGAGGGCTGATCGCGGGTGCTATCGTTGCCTACCTTTTGCAGATGACTTCTAAGGATGCGCGCCGTCGATAAAACTGCACACCTCACTTTCCGTGGATTTGCGCTGTGAAAGCCTATTTTTACAGCGCAAAGTTGTTTAAAAATTCGTGTAATTACACTATCCACAGGGGTTGTCCACAGCTGTTGATAACTACAAAGATGTAATTCCACAGGTGTTAACAACCCTGTGGATAGCGCGAAATCGGGTTTTCCGCGCTTTAAAGTTCCCTTAAATTACAGGGATGTAAGCAATATCCCCAGATTTATCCCCACCTGTGGAAAACCTTTAAGAGCAGGGTGTGGATTTTCTGTAATTTCAAAAATTTTTACTCGCTCACGCGAGTTATCCACCTGCTCCCGCACACACAAAAGGACGCGGGCACTCGAGTGCCCGCGTCCTTGGTTATTTTTGCTGAGTTTTGGAAAGGATTCCCCAGGTCAGCACAGTGAACGGCAAACTAGTTGGATCTAGCGTGAGTCACTCCTGTGAGAGAACCGAAACGAGAAGGATTATTTGCCGCCGCTGTACTTGCGTTGGGTGCTTATGTCCTGATCAATAAATCTCTTTGCCGAACTTTAGAAGGTGATAATCTCGCCGTTAGCTGCATCGACAAAAACAGTGTTTCCATCGCCGCTACCGCGGAAAGAAACCTCCCACACCAGCTGGTTGTTGTTACCTTCCAGGCGGTCAAGGTTCACGCTTACTACATCGCCCGATTTCTCGTTCTGGGCGGTGGAAATAGCGTCCTTGATATCAACTGTTGCTGCTGAGGCGTCCTGAATATCATCATTGCCGTCATTTTTGGACTCTGACTCCTGGGTGTGAACATCGTTGCCCGAGACGTGAAAATCAAGTTTTTGGTTGCCTTCTAGCGCTCTAACTTCCCAGTGGCCAGAACCTTCATCGCCGCCGATAGACGTAATCTGTGCATCGGGGTGAGCCTGGCGCACCGCGTCGATTGCCGAGAGAACATCTTGCTCAGATGAAGATGCTGCAGTGGACGATGCCGACTCTGAGGAAGACTGCGAAGACGCTGAGCTGTCGGAGGCCTCGGCCGTTACGGTAACCGTAGAAGTCTCAGGTGTAGGGGACTGCGCGTTGTTGGCGCCGCAACCTGCAAGTGCTAAGAGAGCAAAAATTCCTGTTGCTGCATACGTTGATTTCTTTACCATGCTTGCTATTTTTCCCGAGAAATATGAAAAAATGGCAGGAGTATTCTCAAAAATTTAAAAACAAGCGTTTCTGTGCACGAAATCCTGAAATGAAGGCACTTCATCATGGGATTCTGCGGTGCACCAGATATTCTCCCCACCAAAGGTTGCCCCATATGTCCAGCGCTAAACCCTCCGGCATCAAAAGTATTTTCACGCTTGCGGCGTTCATTCTGATTCCGCTTGCTATTGGTTTAGTCGGCAGTATGCTCACCGCTGACAATAATCGCATCCGCGTGCATGATGTTCCTTTGTGCGAGAAGTGAAGTGCTCTTCATACTCTACGACGTAGGGGCATCTTGCCCTAAGATGCAAAAATCTCCCCCGCCCTCATCACGAGAGCGGGGGAGATGTTCGTTTAAGGGACGCGAGAGCTAGTTAGCCTGCGCCTCTGCCTCTTCAACGTCGGCGGCTGAAACCTCAACGCCGGTGTAGAGGCGGAACTGCTCTGCTGCCTGCAGGGCAATGACCTCGCCACCGGTGATGACCTCTTTACCCGCCGCGCGCGCCGCGCGAATCAGAGGAGTCTCAACGGGCATCGCTACCACGTCAAAGACCACGGTCGCTGTGTCGATGGACGCCTGCGGGAAGGACAGCGCGTCAGCTTCGGGTGCGCCCTCCATACCAATCGGGGTTACGTTCACAATAATCGGCGCGGATGCCTCATTCACCGATGAAACCCACGCGTAACCGTACTTGTCAGCCAGCTCGCGTCCTGCCTTCTCATTGCGGGCAATAATGGTGCCCTGCTTGAAACCGGCGTCGTAGAAAGCACCGGCAACAGCGCGCGCCATGCCGCCTGAACCCTGCAATACGAAGGGTAGGGAATTATCAACGGCGTGCGACTGCAAAAGTGATGCCACCGCGATGACGTCGGTGTTGTAAGCGTGCAGGTAGCCGTCAGTGTTCACAATGGTGTTGACCGCGCCAATAACGGATGCTGAATGATCCATCTCGTCCATGAGCGGAATAACGTCCTGCTTGAAGGGCATAGACACCGAGCAGCCGCGAATACCGAGGGCGCGCACGCCGCCGATAGCCGCCTTAATATCGGTGGTGGTCATCGCCTTGTAGAGAAAGTCCAAACCGAACTTCTCGTACAGGTAGTTGTGGAACTTGATGCCGTGGTTAGACGGACGGCCTGAGAGTGAGATGCAGACGGTGGTGTCGCGGTTGAGAGCCGGACGGCCCTTGAATTCAGCAGTCATTTACTTACCGCTCTTTTCAATAGCCAGCGCAACGATCTTCGGTGCCTTCGACGATGACGCTACGAATGACTTCTCTGAAGTGGTCACAGTGGGCACAACCTCGTTGCCGTCATTCACGCTTTTCACGAACTCGGACGCGTCCGCGTCCTCCCAGACGTTCACCCAGGTCGCGCGGTCGCCAACCTCACCCAGGCCCTCATCGAGAGCCTGGCAGAACGGGCAACCGGGACGCCAGTAAATCACGACGCCGCCATCTTCAATAGCCTTGAGAGCATCAGCCTGAGTGCCCTGAGGACGGTTTTCCATCATCAAATCCTTTCAACAAAAACAAACTACTTTTAGCCTATAACGCTGAGTGCATATTCAAAAGTGAGACAGTAACCAGCGAAATGAGAAACACCGCCACCTGCCAGTTACCGACAGCTATAGAGCAACAAAAAGGGGCGGGCACCCACCCACCGGTGAATACCCGCCCCCTTACATCAAAAGTAAAAGATTACTTGTTGAAGGAATCCTTGATGCCCTCAACTGCGCCCTTAGCGTCCTCAACCTTTTCCTTCACGCCAGCCTGAGCCTGGTCGGTCTGACCCTCAGCCTGCAAACGCTCGTTATCGGTTGCCTTGCCAGCAGCTTCCTTAGCCTTACCAGCCAACTTATCGAAAGTGTTCTCTGCGCTCATGGCAGCTCCTCTCATAGAAAATAGGTCTCCACCGTTGGACACCTACCTTTAAGACGGGTTGTTCCGCCCTAAAATCATGAAAATTTTTTTAACCACCGCAGGTGGTTAGCAAAAAGGCGGAAGCAGTGTGGCTACTCTCGCCTTCAAGCCGACTATAGAAGAAGTGACTTACTTCTTGAAGCCATCAATCTTGTTGTTGATAGCGTCGTTAGCCTTGTCAACGTGCTCGTCGGTGACAACGTCCTTGCCAGCCTTCTCGTTAGCAGCGTCCTTACCTGCGTTCAGGCCTTCTTCTACCTTGCCGTTAATGTCAAAACCCATTCTTATCTTCCTTTCCTCGCGTAGCCAACGGTGTGTTCGCTACTGGTATTCATCGATGACGGTTACTTGTGGTGCACGTCATCTAATAATCAGCATACGCAACTTTTGAAAAGATGTGAACCGCCAACCCTCTAATTTATTTCAGGAGCAGTAGGCTTTTAGCCTCTCAAACAGGGGCGGTGTGCGGGTGTGATGCACATGATGCTGGTGTGTTCTCACCCAGAATGTGCAAAAAATCGTGAACGGGGCGTACTATTCATCAAGTTACACACGCTGTGCGCAACAATTTCATATCGTCGTATTTGCAGTCTGAAAGGCTCGCATATGAATTCGCTGAAGCGAAAAGGCTCTATCCGCAGTCACAACAGTGACCCCGAGCCTTCTAAGCATTTTGTGGGCGCCCAAACAGCGCTGAAGTCCTGGCTGATGGGCACTCAACAAGACCAGCTCAAGGGTGAGTTGCAGGGTCCGCACGGTAAGCGTGGCGCAGGTGAGGCTGGGCATCCGTGGTGGAAAGTCATGTGCCTTTCAGGTGTGGACTACTTTTCAACCCTGGGCTATCAGCCCGCTATTGCGGCGCTCGCCGCGGGTCTTCTCTCACCCCTGGTAACGCTGGTTTTGGTGGTTGTTACCCTGCTTGGCGCGTTGCCGATTTACCGACGCATCGCCGCAGAATCTCCCGCCGGCGCAGGTTCTATCAATCTTCTTGAAAAGCTGCTTTCTCGCTGGTCAGCGAAGATCTTTGTGCTTGTTCTGTTGGGCTTCACCATTACCGACTTCATGATCACCATGACGCTGTCGGCGGCGGACGCGGCGGCCCACCTTGAGGCGAACCCCTTCATGCCGCGCGTCCTGGAACATAACCATATTTGGGTGACTCTCGCCTTCTTGCTGCTACTCACCGCGGTCTTCCTCAAAGGGTTTGACGAGACCATCAACGTCGCTGTGATTCTCGTGGTCGTATTCCTTGCGCTAAATACTGTGGTGATCGCTGCCGGAATCTGGGCGGTCGTCACGCATCCTGCCCTGAGCATTGATTGGTGGAAGGGTCTGACAGCGCAACACTCCAACCCGTGGCTGGCCATTGGTCTTATCGTTCTCGTCTTTCCCAAAATCGCCCTAGGCATGTCGGGTTTTGAAACCGGCGTTGTTGTGATGCCTCAGATTCGCGGACGCGGCGAAACCATGAGCGACCGCATCCAGCACCGCGTGGCGGGAACCAAGAAGCTTCTAACTGTCGCTGCTTTTACCATGAGCTTGATGCTGGTGAGCTCATCGTTCGTGACCACCGCACTTATTCCGCAGCAGGAATTTCAGCACGGCGGGCAGGCAAACGGACGCGCGCTTGCTTACCTGGCGCACTCGTTGCTGGGTGAAGGCGTGGGCACGGCGTACGACATCTCAACCATTTTGATTCTATGGTTTGCCGGTGCCTCTGCCATGTCAGGTCTGTTGAACCTGGTGCCCCGCTACCTGCCGCGCTTTGGTATGGCTCCGGAATGGACCAAGTCGGCGCGTCCTCTCGTGCTTATTTTCAGTGCCGTAGCAATTGTGATTACCCTGCTGTTTAAAGCGGACGTTGAAGCCCAGGGTGGCGCCTACGCCACGGGTGTTCTGGTACTCATGAGTAGCGCGGCAGTTGCCGTTACCCTTTCAGCCAAGCGCAAGCGTCAGCCCTACGCCGTTATCTTTTACGCTGTAGTGACACTGGTATTCTTCTACACCACCGTTGCCAACGTGATTGAACGACCGGACGGTCTGCGCATCGCCAGTGCCTTTATTCTGGCGGTTCTGGTGCTTTCCTTTATCTCCCGTGCGCTGCGTTCCTACGAATTGCGCATTGAAAGCGTGGACTTCGATCAGAAGTCGCTGGACATCATCGGTTCATGCTCCAATAAGCCGATCCACCTGATTGCCCACCGCCCCGACAACTTCAGCATCGCCGACTACTACGAAAAACGAGCACGCGAAAACTGGGCGCACAACATCGCCAATGAAGATAACGTGGTCTTTCTCGAAATCGCCGTGATGGATCCGAGTAAGTTCAACGCTGAACTCGTCATTCACGGTCTAGAAATGGACGGTATTAAGATTCTCAGCGTCTCGGGCGCATCGGTAGCAAATAATATTGCCGCACTGGCAATAGAAATTCGCGACATCACCGGGCAGGTCCCGCATATCTACCTCGACTGGGCCGCAGGCAAGCCGATCAAGAACTACCTTGCCTTCCTGCTCTTTGGTCAGGGGCAGATTGCCTCAACCACTCACGAGGTGTTGCGCCGCGCTGAACCTGACCTCTACAGGCGTCCGGTAGTGCACGTCTCATAAACTGTGCTACTTGACCCAAAGAGCGGCTACATTTTGCAAAGAATGTAGCCGCTCTTTTATGCCTGAAAAACTATGCGTCTTTTTGCGCTGGAATTCCGGGCGACATCGGCAAGAACTCAGGCGCCGCGTACCCGTGCTGAGCATAGGCGCGCGCAACGGCGGTTGCAGCGTCCTCAAGTTTATCGGTCTCAATGAGCGCCATGACTGCACCACCAAAACCGCCGCCAACGATGCGAGCGCCCAGCGCGCCGGCATCCAAACAGGTATCGACGGCAACATTGATTTCTTCGCGGGAAACCTGTAGTTCATCGCGCATGGATACGAACGACTCGGTGAAGAGCCTGCCTAGCTCTTCCCACGCCTGTATGCCGTCTGCTCCGGTGCGAGAAATAACGTAGGCGGCGCGCTCTACCAGGCACATATCGTGAAAAGCGTGGCGGATCCAACCGCGCGGAACCTCGGTACACCGCGTGAATTTTTCCATGGCACTCAGCGCAGTATTTGCGCGTTCGTCAACGGTCGAAAGACGCCAGTGCTTGGCTTCTGCCTCGCTAAGACCCGCACATCGTAAATCGTCGGGCAGGGCGTTGCGCAGATAATCCAGGTTGAGGGCGTCCGTTGCGCACTCGGTAGCGCGACGACGCGCGGCGAACTCGCCACCGGCAAGCTCGTGCGGGGTATTGGTGTTGATGACCAGCCAGCTGAGGTTCGCATCCTGAATATTTACATCGACCGGTTGCAGAGAAAAATCGCGGAAGTCCACTACTAATGCCTGACCGGGAATGGAACGTAAGGACGCGGTTTGGTCGAGTCCGCCGGTTTGTGCGCCGGCGACCTTGTTTTCGGCGCGGATGCAGACCTGAGCTAGTCGGGCGCGTAAATCGTGGGTGTCTTCGGTGAGAGTGGAAGGCAGTGCTGCGCCCGCGTTCTCGCGCAAGGAATGCGAGAGATCTAGCAGGGTGAGCGCTGCTGAACATTCGATGGCGGCAGAGGACGAGAGTCCGCCACCTACCGGAACGGTGGAATCAATCATGAGGTCGGCACCAAAAGATGCCGGAAGGGTAATATCTTCGCTCTCTTCTTGGTTCATGGACCATGCCACACCGGCAACGTAGGTGAACCAGCCCTTGAGCGTACCCGGGCGGATATCGCGAACAACGACGGTGCGTTCATCGTGCGGCATCTGAAGGGACTGCGCGCGTAACACGCCGTCGGTGCGCAACTTACCCGCCACATAGGTGCGGTAGGGCAGGGGCATAGGCATGCAGGAACCGCCAAGAAAATCGATGTACTCACCGAGTAGGTTCAAGCGTCCTGGGGCTGACCATACACCATCGGGTTCCACACCGTATTTTTCGATAAAAGCTGTGCGGACGCGCTCTACGTGCGCGGCGTGGTCGGGCTGGTGCGCCCACTGTGCCTCAACGGTGATGGTCATGCAAGAACCTTTACTGCCTGTGAATAGTCCGTTCTCTAGTGTATGTCCGATATAGGGCGTCGTGGTTTTGAGAGGTCTAGATGTTTATCACGGGTTACTGCGCGAGTGAAAGGGGGAGGGCTAGGCTGCGAGGAAACCTCGCGCAACCGCTGATATTGCGTCGCAGTAGGACGCGGGTGGTTGGGCTGCTGCCTCGGTGCCGGTGGATGTTGCGCGGGTTTGTTCTTCTTCGATGAAGCTGAGCATGGAGTGAAGAAGTGTTTTGGCAGCCAGCTGTGGGACCTGAGCCTTATGGCAGGTGATGGTGAGTGCTGAGAGCAGTTCTAAACGCTCGGAATGCAGTGCCACGGCAAGACGCACAACCTCTGCACTTTCGCGGATTCCAGCTAGCTGGCGATACACCTGATCCGCTGCGCTGGTGAGCGCTGCCGCGGTGGACGCGTCCTGCGGAAACTCAATGGGCGCAAGCATACGTGATGCGAGGTGGGTGAGGAGCTCCTGCTTATTCTTCACGTGATAGTAGAGCGCACCGGGTGCTACCTCGAGCTCGGATGCGAGGCGGCGCATCGAAAGATCCGCCAGGCCGTACTGTGTGAGCAGGGTGAAGGCGGTGTCTAAGATTTTCTCGCGAGATAAAGCCACGAACAATAATTCTAGTCGGTGAATGTAAATACGGTTGAAGCGTCATAATTTGAACAGTGTTCAAAAATGATTTATCAATAGATGTATGATTGATTTCTCAACACTCGGCCAGCGCATTCTTGCAGGTCAACCGGCAACCCGCGACGAAGCGCTCGCCGTACTCACCGCATCCGACGCTCAAACCTTCGCTATCGTGGACGCGGCCTCCCAACTACGCCGCCACTTCTTTGGCAATAAAATCAAAGTCAACTACCTCGTTAACCTGAAATCAGGTCTGTGCCCCGAAGACTGCAGCTACTGCTCGCAACGCCTGGGGTCAGAAGCTGACATTCTCAAATACACCTGGATCAAACAGGACGAAGCTATCAAGCAGGCACAGTACGGTATTGCCGGTGGTGCATCGCGCGTGTGCATGGTGGCATCGGGCAAAGGCCCCACCGACCGCGATGTTGAGCGAGTTTCAAAAATGGTGGAGGGACTCAAAGACGAGAACCCCCACATTGAAGTCTGCGCCTGCATGGGCATTCTCAAAGACGGACAGGCACAACGCCTCAAAGATGCCGGCGTCGACGCCTACAATCACAACCTCAACACCAGCGAAGACCACTACAAAGACATCTGCACCACGCACAGCTTTGAAGACCGCGTGAACACCGTGCACAAAGCGCAGGACGCCGGTCTCTCCGCCTGCTCCGGTTTAATTGTTGGCATGGGGGAGAGCGACGAGCAGCTGGTGGATGCTATTTTCTCCCTCAAAAACTTGGAAGGCGACTCTATTCCCGTTAACTTCCTCATGCCCTTTGACGGCACACCGTTGGCAGGTACTTGGGAACTTACGCCCATGCGATGCCTGCGTATTCTGGCGGCGGTTCGTCTTGTGGCGCCCGAAAAAGAGTTGCGCATGGCGGGTGGGCGTGAAATGCACCTGCGCTCACTGCAGCCGCTGGCGTTGCACGTGGTGAACTCGCTCTTTTTGGGTGACTACCTGACCTCAGAAGGACAGTCGGCTCTCGAAGATTTAACGATGATTCGCGACGGCGGCTTTGAAGTGCTGGGTGCTGAAGGACGCGACCTCGTAGCCGAGCACCAAGAATTTATGAAAGCCCACGGGGTGAATCTTGCTGAAGAAACCGGGGCCGGCTCTACACCGTGCGGTTCAGCGCCGGGTAGGGGATGCGGCGGATGCGGTTCGGCAGGAGCCTGCGGACCTGAACCCGCAGCCACCCCTACAGTAACCCCCGTCGAAATCGGCATCGCGGAGGCAGATGCATCCGCCGGTGTAGTACTGCGCAAGCGCGGAGTGGGGACGCAGACCGCCCCCAACGCCTAGCTTCTCACTGCGGAGAGGGGCTGGCGGTGGAAAATCCGAGCAAACAAGGAAATAAATTTCCACCGCCAGAAAGCTCAGCAGCTAACTAGCCCCACTGCCGCATATGGTGGTCAGACTTTAAAACCGTGAGAGTGAGGGGCGTAGAATGAAACCATGTTTTTCACCGAACTAGCCGAACAAGTCATCACAGCAGAACCCGCCACCCGCGACGAGCTAGAACAAATGCTCACCGCACCCGAGGCGCAAACCTTTACCATGGTGGACGCCGCGTCCTCACTGCGCTACCGCTTCTTTCAGAACACGGTGAAGCTGGGCAACCTCTACAGCAACGGTTCAGGCTTTGAAGGCAAGGTGCTAGAAATCGCGCCGGATCTCACCAACGAAGACATTGCTGCTGATATCGCGCAGATTGCCGGTACTAAAGACACCATTACCGTTGATTTCCTACAACTTGAAGAGCACAATTCTTTGCCCGCCATGCGTGCCTTGCGCATCCTGGCGGCAACTCGCGTAGCGGCACCCCGGGCCACCCTCGTCGTGGGCGAGGGACGCGCCGACACCCTGCAATCCTTGCAACCGCTAGCTCTTCACATCGCTAACGCACTGGTTCTTGCCGACCGCGAGGCCGAAAACGGAACTCTCGTGCTGGCTGATCTGACCATGATCACCGACGGACGTTTTAAAGTTCTCGGCGCTGAAAACCGCGACCTTTTAGCAGAGCACAAGGAGTTCATGGACGCTCACGGCTTTGCCCTGCCCGAGGTTGCACCCACCAGCGGTGGATGCGGCGGCAACTGCGCCTGCGGCTCAGGCGGTTGTGGCGCCTAATGAGCGTGCGCGCGCCTCACCCTAATGACCAACCCAATCGGCGGGTACTTGTTTTTCAGCAAGTGCCCGTCTTTTCGCGCGTCCAGATGCGCCAGCAGGCTCGCGAGATTGAGCCCGAAAATGATATTCCCGCACCCGGTTTTAAAGCGTTCATGATGGTGCTGCTCACCGGGTTTGTCAGTGGATTTATCTTCGGCGCGCTCATCACTGTCTACACCGGTTTTTCGTGGGCGGTGAGTGGCGTGATTGGTTTGGTGGGTGCGCTCTCACTCGGCGTTGGGTACGCTTTCGCCGGGTTACTTGCAAAAACCTTTGAGGTCTTTGCCCCGAGTACGACGCGCGTCCTTCCGCTGGTTCCCCTGCAGCTTGTACTGTCGGTAGCCGGTGCTTTTCTTATCTCTTTGCTGGTGCTCAGTGGCCTGCCCTACGTCTATGTTTTCTCGGGCGCACTGTACTTTGCCCTGTGTTCACTAGGCATAACGATTTTGTGCCACCGTCGCTACTTCGAAACGCAAAAAAGCCCGCTCCTCTAAACGCATTTTTCACAGGGTGACTTTCTCTACCGCGCTTTAAGACGGTACTCATTTCACACAGCGAGATGCAAATACTTTCCGCGTGCACTAGTGCCTTAGACTAAAATCATGACTTCTCGCGCACCCGGTGTAAATGTTCCCATGTTCACTCGCCGCCACATGGTAGGCGGCTTCGCGCTGGGTGCCGGTCTCATGGCAGCAGGCGCATGGCGAGAGAAAAACGCAGCCGCAAACCCCGCAAACCAGCTCACTCCCGAGCAAGTGCTCTCCTCAAAACTCGATGAACTCGCGCAAACCTACGGCGCCGATGAACTCTCCGTTGCCGCTTTCAACCACGTCACCAACCAGGGCTTTCAATACCACCCTGAATACCGCGGCTATGAGGCAAGCATCGTAAAAGTCAGCATTGCGCTCGCCGTGATGCGTTTTCAGCATGAAAAAAATGATCAGCTCACCGATGAGCAAAAACAGGCGATGAAAGCCAGCATCGAGCAAAGCGACAACGACGCCACCTCACAGCTTTTTGGAATGCTGGGCACCACCAATACTGAGCGCGCGGACTTTCTCAACGGCACCTATCAGAAAATGGGCGTCACTAATACCTCATCCAGTGAAGGTTGGGGTAGTAACGAAACCAACCCCGTTGATCAGGTGCAAATAGCCCGTACGGTATATGACGGTGCGGAATGGGCCAACCCCAACGACGTCGACTACCTGCGCGAACTCATGTACGCAAAGGATGAATCGCAAAGCTGGGGCGTAGGCGCACTCAAAGAAAGCCGTCAGGACGATCAAGATGTTCTGTGCAAAAACGGTTGGCTGCCTGATACCGACAACCTGTGGAACCTCAACACCGTGGGTGTGGCAATTTTGGATGCGGGAGCATTTAGCCTGTGCGCTATGACCAAGGGCTTTGAAGACCAGACGCAGGGTGAAAAGCTGGTGTCATACTCTATCGCTGCTGTTGTAGAAGCAATGGTAAATCATAACGATAAAATTCAATAAAGCTTTTTAGAATGCCGGCTTTTGTGCCGGAATGCGAGGGGAACACAGAACCGTGGAATATCTCATCATTCTTGTGTTGATTTTGTTGGCAACAGCTCTGATGGTGGGAGTGGGCGACCGCTTCAATTTGCCGTGGCCGGTTCTGCTTACATTATTGGCTACGTTGATTATCGTGGTTCCCGGTTTGCCTAGCCCTGAGATTGAACCCGAAATTCTTCTTCCCATCTTTCTGCCGCCGCTTCTCTGGGCTATAGGTCACCGCACCTCGTGGGGTTCATTGCGTCGTGAGTGGCGAAGCATCCTGATGTACTCCATAGCCCTCACCGCTGTTTCGGCTTTTGTTGTTGCCGGTTTTACCTGGGCACTGATTCCCAGTATGGGCTTTGCTGTAGCGCTTGCCGTTGGTGCCGCCATCGCACCACCGGACCCCGTGGCTGTTGAAGCCGTGGCTGAACCCGTTGGCATTCCCCGCCGCATCGTCAGTAAATTGCAGACCGAAGGTATCTTCAACGACGCTGTCTCGCTCGTTCTTTTTCAGGCCGCAATTTTAGCGGTCGAAGGTGAGAGGGACCTTGCTGCCGGTGTTGTGATCTCCAGCTTTATTTTCAGTGCGGTAGTAGCTGTGCTTCTCGGTCTCGCTGTCGGCTGGATCGGTAGCAAGGTTCGTCGCATGATGCACGATACCGTTGCACGCAGTACCGTCACCCTCGTTATTCCCTTTGCCGTATATATCCTCGCTGAGGAGCTTCACGCATCCGGCGTTATTGCCGTGGTGATTGCCGCTATTCAGGTAGGTAGCTCCGTTGGCGATCTCACCGCCGAAGACCGCCTGACCGACAATGCTTTCTGGCGCGTCCTTGAACTTACGGTCACCGGACTGGCTTTCAGTCTGATTGGTCTGCAAGCCGGTGAAATTGTGTACCACACCGAAATTGACCTGTGGGCAACCGTTGGCGCCGGCGTTCTGATTTCGGTGGTGACTATTTTGACGCGCCTTATATGGATGAGCTTGATCTGGCTGATTGGGCGTTTTCGCAAAGACAAGCTGGCTACCCCGCACTCCTTTGCCGAGGTGCTGGTGATGACGTGGTCGGGTATGCGCGGACTGGTGACGCTGGTGCTCGCTCTCACCCTGCCGTTGTCACTGGGCGAATTGCGAGCGGAGGCCATCATTATGGTGGTGACCGTTCTCTTCTTTACGATGGTGTTCCCCGGACTCACTCTGCCCACGCTGGTGAAAGTGCTCGGCGTAGGGATGCAGGGCAATCACGCTGAGGCTGAAGAAAAAGAACTGCTCGCTATTGCGCAGAAAGCATCTTTGCTGGCGCTGAAGGAATCTGCAGCCTCAAGCGACCCTGAAGAAGTTGAGCGCGTACAGAAGCTCTTGGAACAAATTTCAACTCGCTACAAGAAAATGCAAGAAGCTGACACTCAGGCGATTGAGCTTCGTAATGAGAAGCTAGAGAAAATCAACCGTGTGCGTCGTCGTTCCCTGCTGGCAGCGCAAAGTGCAGTCATTGACCAGCGCAACTACTACGAGTACGAAACCGTGCATAAGGTGCTGAACCAGTTGGATATGATGATCCAGCTTGAAGAAGGACGCGACACCGGCATGACCATGAACATGTCCCGAGTGGCTTTGGATGCCACCAAGTCGCAACCTACTTTGAAGGAAACCATGACCGAAGAGCAGAATTTGCTGACCAAACAGATGGATATTGTCACTGCGCAAAAGAGTTTGGACGGTGAATACAGCTCTTTGCGCGCATAAAAATTAATTGCCGCGGTGTGCAAGACGGTTGTAGCCCGCATCGTTTATGACACGATGCGTCATTCAAAAACCCGCGAAAACTGTGGGCTTCTGCTCACTGCCTGAGGTATCAGGTAATAGTCAAGAAGTTCTCAGAAATATGCACTACACTAAAAATCTATTGCTCATCAGCACATTTTCAAACATGCTGCACTGGGCATATAAAGATTTTATGTAGACACATCGCGTGTGAAATAAAGGAACAATGGATTTCAAAGAACTCTCACCGGCATTTTTAACTTCCCTCGCTGTGATTTTCGTTGGCGCAATTATGATCGGTGCAAGCTCAACTTTCATCACAGTGCTGGGCTGGATTCTGCTACTCGCCGGACTAGCGCTCAACGTCTTTTCTGCCGTGGTTTCCATCCAGCAGGCAAAGGGCGCACCCCTGCCCTTCCTGCGTGAAGACCGCGAACCCAAGGCATTGTCGCAGAGTGAAGACGTTTCATTTGATGAAGATCCTGAACCTGACACTGAAAGCCAGCCCATCGTGAGCATCGCAGAAGATGCCGATGAGCAGGATAATTCCATCTTCAAATCTCGTCAGAAAAAATCAGCTAGCGTACGCGCATAGGACCTTTCACCGATGAATACTAAATTTTTACTTTCACCGGCATACCTCGCATCCGTTGCGGCGATGCTGGTTGGGGCTTTACTCTCTGGCACCCACTACATGGTGATTGGCTGGATTGTTTTTGTGGTCGGCCTGGGACTCAACGCTATGTCGCTGGTGGTTCTCGCTAACCGCGAGAAGCTTCATCGCGCACAGGGCATCGGTAGCGTGCCTGTTCAGCACTGTGTAGAAAATTCTGACGCCACCGCATCCAGTGAGACCTCAGCGGCAGATACTCCGGTGGCTCGTCGCGGAACCATCACAGAAGACTCACGCATCTTCCCCCAAAAATAAATTTTTTTAAAGGTGGAGGCCGGTGCCCATAAGCACCGGCCTCCACTTGTTTAACTAGCTCTAGTTGTACGAGCGTTCGCGATAATGCGTGTCAATAGAATCAAAGATGCGTGAATAGATAGCTCCGAGGAACTCTACCTCGCTCTTTGATAAGTTGCCGCACACCAAATCGTGCAGGGTGGCCTTGTGAATAGACCGTGCGGTCTCAAAAATTTCGCGTCCGGCATCGGTGATGCTGACGCCAGCACCGCGACGGTCGGAATCAACGCTTACCTTTTCAACCCACCCTGATTTTGCGAGTGAATTAATCTGGTAGGTCAGACGCGAGGGGGAGAGCTTGAGCGTCTGGGAAAGGTGACCCATGCGAACCATTTGGCTTGCCTGAGCTTCGGGGGACTCAACGAGAATCTGGAGGACTTTGAAATCAACTAAGCGAATGCCTGCCTGCTGTTTTAAAGTCTTGTCGGTAACTAGCTGGAGGTAGTCGTTAACCTCTGTGTAGTTTTGCCAGAGAGAGAGGTTTGCGCGGTCGGCAGGGGGCGCTGATGATGCATCCATAGTTCCTCTAAAAACCTCCGGGGTCATGTGTGAGCCTATGTGGTTGTAGCTAAATATAAACCATTTTTTATAGTTCTCGTAAATTAATATAAAAAATTCTCGGTTCCTAAAATAAAAACCGAGAATTTCATTTTTAATTACCTTTATTATTGTTCAACAATTGCGCAAAAGGAATTACTTTTAGCGGCTCCAACCCCGGGGCTTTACGTTCTTTAGCAATGCCAAAGAACGAGCCGGAATTAGCGCCGTCCGCATCATCAAATTCCGAGCCTGAGGGCGCGCCATCAGAGATTGCCGCCGCACGTTCGCTCTCGTCGATAGCTTCAGTCGCGGACGTGGGATAAACACCTGGTGACGCCTGTTGCGGTCGATCGTGGGTTGGCAAAATGCCTAACCAGCCAATAATTTGCGCGAATTCAGCAGTCGCTTTATCGATGCGCGATTGAAG
>OBYT01000056.1_pt1 | contig 17929 bp, 17 predicted proteins | sample 1476811 | NCBI WGS metagenome assembly OBYT01 (sample SAMEA2580215, study PRJEB22360) | human gut metagenome | biome: human gut; feature: human-associated habitat; material: faeces | place: Denmark | collected 2008/2010
GGTCAACCTGGCCGGAGACAATCAGCAGGTCTCGTGATGACACCTTGGTGTCGGGTGTCGCGTAGGTGAAATCCTCGCCGGGGGATTTCACACCGACAACTGAGACGCCGTACTTGGAACGCACATTGGATTCAGCCAGGGTAAAGCCGTGGGTTTCTTTGGGCGGGTACATTTTGACGATGGCAAAGTCGTCGTCGAATTCGATGTAGTCCAGCAGGCGTCCTGAGACGAGGTGGGCGGCGCGACGTCCTGCGTCGGCTTCGGGAAAGACCACGTGGTGTGCGCCGATGCGCGAGAGGATTTTACCGTGCGACGGGGTAATTGCTTTTGCCCAGATGCGTTCGATGCCGAGGTCTACCAGGTTGGCTGTAATCAGCACGGACGCCTCAACTGAGGTGCCTACGCCGACGACTGCGGAGGTAAAGTCGCTTGCACCGAGCTGACGCAGCGCGTCGATGTCGGTTGCGTCCGCCTCAACGACGTGAGTGAGTAGACCCGCCCATTTTTGCACGAGCACGGGGTCTTTTTCGATGGCGAGTACCTCTTTGTTTTGTTCGCGTAGCTGTGCGGCGGTTGCGGTGCCAAAGCGTCCGAGGCCGATAACGAGAACGGGTGCGTTGTGATCGATGCGTGTATCAGCCAATGATCGGCCTTTCTTCGGGGTACTTGTAGAGTCTGCGGCGGGAGCGCAATGCTAGACCGGTTGCGACGGTGTTGGTGCCGATGCGTCCGACGAACATGAGCAGTGAAAGCACGTAGATGCCGGACGGCGGAAGCTTGGGCGAGAGGCCTACGGACAGTCCGCAGGTGGCGTAGGCGGAGATGACTTCGAAGAGGATGTGGTCGAAGGGCTCTTGCGTGATATAGACCAGCACGGCGCATCCGAAGAGCACGAAGAAAGCACTCATGGAGATCACGGAAATTGCGATGCGCAGGATGGAATCGGGAATGGAACGGCCGAAGGCGATGACGTGCTGGTCGCCGCGTGCTTCTGCCAGGATTGCGAGGAAGACGACGCAGATGGTGGTGACTTTGACGCCGCCTGCGGTGGACGCTGATCCGCCGCCGATGAACATGAGAACGTCGGTGAGCAGGTAGGTAATGGGGTTCATGTCTGTCATGTTGACGAGGTTGAACCCGCCGGAGCGCGTCATGATGGATGCGAAGAAGGAATGCAGAATTTTTTCTGAGAAACCTTCGTTGCCGATGGTTCCGGGATTGTTCCACTCAAAGAATGCCCAGGCGAACATGCCGATAAAGAGCATGAGCGTGGTGCCGATGATGGTGAGTTTGGTGGTGAGGTTCCAGGCTCTAAAGTGCCAGAGGTTGCGCTGAAGTGTGAGGATAACGGGAAAGCCGAGAGCTCCCACGTAGACGCCGAGGCAGATAGGAAGCAGAATCCAGAGGTCGTGGCCGTAGGGTACGATGCCGTCGGAGTGCGGGGTAAAGCCTGCGTTGTTGAAGGCTGAGACGGAGTAGAAAATTCCGTGCCACAGTCCTTCACCAAAGCTTTCGCCCAGAATCCAGAAACGAGGGGTCAAGATGAGCGCGATGGCTGCTTCTAGCGATATGGATGTGATTGCCACGGTTTGCAGGATGGAGCCGACTTCGCCCAAGCGTCCAATGTTCATGGCTTCCTGAGCGATCATTTTGGAGCGCAGACCCATTTTTCGACCGACCGCAATTGCCAAAAGAGAAGTCATGGTGAGCGTGCCCAGACCACCGATCTGGAAGGCAAAGAGGATCATCAGCTGGCCAAAGAATGACCACTGGTCAGCTGTTGAAAGGGTGGTCAGGCCGGTCACGGTGACAGCACTGGTTGCCGTAAAAAATGCGTGGTGAAAGGCTACGGGATGTCCGTTCTGCGACGAGAAGGGCATGTAAAGCATGAGCGAGAAGAAAAGAATCACCAGAGCGAACGCGGTAATAGCGATGCGCGAGGGTGATGAGCCGACTGTTCTATCGACGAGCGCGCGAAGGCGAGCTAGCCGCGTCGCATCGGCGTCCTCAATCGTAGAAAACTGTGGGCTCACGCTTGTGACTCCTTGAGAAGAAAAGCTCTGACTGTATTAGCCTAGCCGTCAAGACATATTAGTGCGATATATCCGCCTTAAGTTGATCGGCGTGGTCTAATAGCTTGTGACGGTCATTACTTTCAAAGGCGGGTATTTATGAAGGCAGTCGAAAAGCTTCACCCCATTCCAACCACTGTGGTGTGGGATGCGAATATGACAGCTTATTATTTTGGCGACTATCACCCCATGAATCCTGCGCGCTTGGACGCGACGGCTCGTCTTGCCCGAGACTTAGGTGTTTTTAATCTGCCGCAGATTGATATTGAGATGCCGGAGATCGCCACCGATGATCAGTTGGAGCTGGCTCATGCGCCAGAGTATATTGCGGCGGTGCGGGCTGTCAGCGAAAACCCTGAGCTTGAGCGTCCTGAAAGTGGGTTGGGTACGGAGGATACGCCGGGGTATGCGGGTATCCATGAGGCATCTGCTCGTCTTGCCGGCGGTAGCTATCAGGCAGCCGAGGCGATCTTGGGGGAGCGAGCGCCGCACGTGGTGAATTTTGGTGGTGGTATGCACCATGCTGCCCGCAATAAGGCCAGCGGGTTTTGTGTGTATAACGATTGCGCTGTGGCTATCGCTCGTTTGTTAGAGCAGGGCGTCAAACGCGTGGCGTACATTGATGTTGATGCCCACCATGGAGACGGTACTCAGAGCATTTTCTGGGAAGATCCTCGCGTCATGACAATTTCTCTGCATGAGTCAGGTATGACGCTGTTTCCAGGTACCGGTTACGCGAACGAGTGGGGTCCTGAAGGTTTGGCGTCTGGCACCAGCGTCAATATCGCGCTTCCGGCTGAAACAGCTGATTCCGGTTGGGTTCGTGCATTCGATGCTGTGGTGCCGCCGCTGTTGCGTGAATTTCAGCCCGAGGTGATTGTGAGTCAGCACGGTTGTGACTCTCATTTTCGTGATGAGATGTCGCATTTGAAAATTTCAATTGATGCGCAGCGTGAGGTCGCTGCAATGGTGTCGAATCTTGCCCATGAGCTGTGCGAGGACCGCTGGATCGCAACCGGCGGTGGCGGGTATAACCTGTACGATGCGGTACCCCGCTCGTGGACGCATCTGATAAGCGTTGTTGCCGGTAGCCCTCTAGAGCTTGATACAGCTGTTCCCGAATCGTGGCAACAGTACATGTTGCGTAAGTACGGCACCAAGGTACCTCAGCTGATGGGGGATGAGGTAGATTTTTGGTGGCGATCATGGGAGCTGGGTTTTGACCCGGCTGATCAGGTGGATCGCACGATTATGGCAACGCGTAAAGAAGTCTTTCCTCATTGGGGGTTGGATCCCTGGTATGACTAGCTTTGTGCTGTCATGAACGAAAGCATCCATGTAATACTCTGCGCGGAATACATGCAAAACGTGCTCTTGAGAGCATAAAACCAAGTGGCAAAAGTGCTCGCTCTACACTTCGTGACCGAAAAATTTCGAACTGAGAAGTGTTAATACATATGAGTCAAAGATTATATGTAAGATTGAGGCATGATTGATGACGTATTTGCTGTTATCGCAGACCCCACCCGACGACAAATTTTGCGTGTTCTAGCAGAGGGCGAATCCCCCGTAGGTGCTCTTGTTGCAGAACTCGGAGTCAGCCAGCCAACAGTTTCAAAGCACTTGAAAGTTTTGCGTACTGCTGGTCTTGTGAGCACTCGAGCTCAAGGGCAGCGACGCCTCTATTCTTTGATTCCTGAGCCTCTTGTGGCAGTGACGGAATGGGTAGAAAACCTTACCTCGCGTGCCGGTGTTGAGGCGGACGCGCAGCCCGCGTCATCACCTGAACCTGCGGTAGCTACGGTGCCACCGGCGTCCGGGGAATCTGCGGAGGGTGCTAACGGCGAGATTATCGCTGACACCGCGGTATCTGAGGAAACTGCTGAGCAAATCGCTGATCTTACCTCATCAGATGCTCCTGAAGGGGCAGTAGATAACAGTGCGGCTGAAGCGTCATCGAGCGAAGAAGTTATCATTGCAGATAGTGCAGAAGCGCCTGAGCCTGCCATCCAACAGTCTGTAATTTCTCAGCCTGTCATCGATCAAAATCGCGGTATTAAGCCCAGCCCCGTTGTCGAAGACGCTCACGAAGATCCTGTGAGCGAGCCCGCTGAGTCCGAGGCCGCTGAACACACCGAAACTACAGATCTACCTGCAAACACCCCGGTGTTTGGTGCTGCATCTGATGATTCCTCAGACATTCCAGAGTCCGCTGAAACATCAACCGATGATACTGAAGACACCGTCGAAGAGCCCGGTGCTGAGTACAACGAAAGCACCGAAGACGCCTTGCAAAACCTGATTGCTAGCGTTGAGGCCCGACTGGCGTCCTCCGGTGATTTTGCAGGCAGAGAATTCACTGATTTTTCGGATGAGACCGAGCAGGATGCTCACGCTGGTTCTGATGTTGAAGAAGCAGCTGAAACCTATGAGCCCACCGCGGACGATTCGGCGGACGATACTCTGCACCAGATTGAATCTCATGTTGTAGAGGCTGAAACCTCTGAACCGGCCACGGACGCGGTTGCCGACGTGCCTGCGAACCATGAAACTGCAGAGGGCACTGAGGATGCTGTCACCACCGCAGATGTCGATGAGTTGGTAACTCCGGCAGTAGAGACTGCTGATCCAGTGGATTCTATTGACGCGGTAGAACCTGAGAACCATGAAATTGCAGAGGGCACCGAGACCGCTGTTTCAGAAACTGAACTCGATGAGCTCATTGAAGAAAACTCTGGTCAGAGTGAATCCGCCCCCGCACAGCACGCCGTGCATTTCACGCCGCTGACTCCTTTTACGCCGTCTGCTATTACCTCGGATACCGCTGAAACTGCTTCCGCTGAAGATTCTGAAGAAGTTGCCGAAGATGCCCATACCAGCGTCGTTGAGTCTGCACAGCCGTCTGAGACAGATTCTGATTCAGCGGTAACTGATGCTCCTACTCTTGCCGAGGGCGAGAGCGCCGGTGAAAGCTCTGAGACCGGGGCTGAATTTGCCCCGGCACCGCTCCTGCCTTCTGCTCCGACTGAATCTGAGCAGGACGAAGAGAACCAGCGCGGATTGCTTGCGGTCATTAGTCGTTGGGGACGTCGTCGTCGTTAACTTTCATTCTGTCGGCATCTGAAGAATCACGGAAAATAGTATCTAGTTATGGCTGTACACAGCACTATCCTTGAATGGCTTGAAAAAGAGCTGTTCGAAGGGCGCCTGCAATTGGGGCAGGACTTGCCCGATGATAAAGAAATTGCTGAGGCTGTTGGGGCAACTCATTCCAGCACGCGTGAGGCTTTGAAGCACCTTGAAGATATGGGCGTTGTGCGCCTGTACGAGGGTCGCAAGAAAACCATTATTACCCAGTTAGTGAAAGAACCTGCAGCTTCTGCCGGGCCTGCTTTGCGGTTGCATATGGCCAACGCTAAGTATCCCGTTCGAGATATGGTTCAGACCCGCCTTGTGGTTGAGGGGTGGGCTCTTCAAAATGCTGACCCGCAGCATCCTGCTATGCAAGAGCTCGCCGGGCTTCAGAAAGAAATGAGCCGGGAGAATATTTCTCTCAAGGAATTTCATGATCTTGAGGTTTCTTTCCACATTGCACTGGTCAAAATTGGTGGCAATGAGCTGCTGACCGGTCTGATGACTGCCCTGCGCGAGCCCTTGTTCGAGTACATGATGTCGCTGGTTGGACGCGGCGGGTTGTGGAGCACTACCGCTGCGCGTACCCGTGCGCAGCATAAGGCTATTGTGGATGCGATTGCCTCGGGCGACAACGCGCTGGCATCTATGCTCGTGACAGCACATATCCGTGAGCAGTATGAAGAAGCCGGGCTGGACCTGGATGCCCCTCGTATTCCAGATACGGAACATGAGCCTGCTCTTGAAATGACTCCGGTGGAGGACGAAGACCAGGATCTTATTCCTGAGAACCCTGATTTTGAACCGTCAGCTGATTTGCTGAACGCTTTGAACTCCATTGCGCCGACTGCACCGGCACGTAGTGCTTACCGTCCGCAGACTGCAGCAGCGCAGCAGGTAGGCTCTCAGAACACCCCCGAAAAGGTCACTGTGCCGCACCACGAGTCGGCTGTTCACAGTGCCCGTTTAACTAACGATTCTCGAGAGGCATATGCGAAGGTAGAAGGCCGTCGCCGTCGTAGCGGCACTGTTTCTGTTCCCGTGCACGCCACCGTCATTAAGCCGGTTAACCGTTCAACGCCCACGGGTGTGATTTCTGGCCAGGTGCGTCCGCGTACCGAGGACGCGCGTGCTGAAGACACCGCCGCACCCGCTTCTGCTAAGCCGTCGTGGGCGCATACTGCGGATCACGACACTGTGCGAGCAACCCCGCGTCCTGCACAGCAGAATGAGGACGCAGCACAGCCTGCACCCGAGCGGGTTGAAGAGACTGAAACCCAGCACAATGGCATCGCGGCATCTCTTCGCGATAAAGCGCGGTTGAGCTGGCGCCGTAAGTCCCGCAGTGAGCAGGTAGAACAGGGCACTCAACAGGTCGAAGACTCAGACGCGGTTGCCGCTGACATTGAGCAGCCCGTTGAGTCAGAGGCGTACCATGAGACTGTTACCAAGGTGCAGGTTCCTGCCGAAGATAGCCAGAAAGACGCACAACAACTGAACGATGGCACTGCCACGTCAGATGAAGGCATCGCTTCTGCCGAAGAGAGGACTTCTCATGGGGCCGGCCGCATCAAGCAGTTCTTCGGCTGGGGTGCTTCATCTTCAAAGCGAGATAAAGAACCCGAGCGGGTTGCGCTTAAAAATACGGGTGTCGCATCGGCGCAGTATGTAGCTGAGGGTGAAGGCTCAGCAGACGGTGACGAGCCCACGGCAGAGGTAAATTCAGCTACGTTGAGCGAGTCTGCAGAGGCGCCGGTTCAGTCCAATCAGGACGCTGGCGATCTCGTGCAGGAGCGCGAGACTGAAACAGCTCTTGAAGATGCTGAACAGGCTCACGCGCTGACAGCCGATGAAACCGAAAGCGACGCCGCAAATCCGCTGGCTGGCGCAGGCAACGTTGTCGTCAAATCAAAGTCCAAGAAGAAAAAGCGTAAACGCCGCTAGAAACAGGGCGCAAAAAGGGTGAATAACAGCAAAATGTGAGCAATACACCGCTCAAAGTTTGCCCAAGATTACAGAAAACACCCCTATACCTTGTACTCTATTATGAGAACGTTTAACGACCGTTGATAGTTGTACGTTGAAAAATGTACGTATCAACGGTTGTTTGTTTGAGCGTCTATACCGGTATAACGCACCCGGGTAGCTACCGGAGATTCTTGGCTCTCAAGAAGATTTGGCCGGGTATCTAGCAAATAAGTGAGGTGAATCCAATGGGTTCAGTTATCAAGAAGCGCCGCAAGCGTATGTCAAAGAAGAAGCACCGTAAGCTTCTTCGCAAGACTCGCCACCAGCGTCGCAACAAGTAGTTAATACTTGCTTCATCGGGCTCCACATCCTTGAAATCTTCGAGGATGTGGAGCCTGTTTTGCGAAAGAACCACTTGCCTTTTTTCCCTGAAGGCTTTATAGATTTTTGACAGAAGGACTATTTTCATGAGTGCTGCATCAAATATTTCGCTGGAGCTTCTGACTCGCCCCGGTTGTCACCTGTGTGAGGACGCGCGTGCCACCGTGAGCAAGGTTGCCGGTGAATTCGGGCTGGGTTTCGATGAGGTCAACATCGAAGAGCACCCGGAGCTTGAAAAGCAGCACTCCGTTGAAATTCCGGTTCTGAAGATTAACGGCCGCGTCCACGATTTTTGGCAGATTAATCCCAAACGCCTGTCAAAGGCTTTGGCTAAGTTATCCGCCTAGTTTTACGCACGTTTGCGCAAAGGAGCGAGAATTATGAGTGCAAATATTACTGTTCATCTGATGCGTCACGGCGAGGTTCATAACCCGCAGCGCATTGTGTACGGACGCTTGCCGAACTATCATCTGTCTGAGAAGGGGCAGCAGATGGTGCGTCTGAGCGCGGAGGAATTCAAGCGTCGTGCCGATGCTGGTTCTCGCTTTGTGTATTTGGCGTGTTCACCGCTGACTCGTACGCAGGAATCTGCTGCTCCCATTACTGAGTTGCTGGGTCTTGAAGCTCATCACGATGAGCGCGTGATTGAGGCTGACAACTACTTTGAGGGTATGCACGTTGATGCCAAGGAACTGGCAACCAACCCTCGCCATTGGAAACACCTTCTGAACCCGCTGCGTCCTTCGTGGGGTGAGCCCTACCAGGAGCAGGTTGAGCGCATGGTGGGTGCTGTTCGCGATACAGCGCGTAAAGCGTATGAGCTCGGGGGAGAGGGAGCAGAGGCAATTATTGTCTCTCACCAGCTACCCATTTGGTTGACTCGTCTGAGCGCAGAAGGCAAGGCATACCCGCACGATCCTCGCACTCGTGAATGCAACCTGGCATCTATTACCAGCTTCCACTTTGATGAGCTCGATGGTAGCCAGCGACCGACTCTGAGCTACACCGAGCCCGCCGCTCCACTGTACTCAGGTGTTATTCAGCTCCCGGGGTCATAATAGAAAATATTTGCGCTTAAAACTTATGCGCACGCACAGATACCCACCACATATCTCCACGAAAGAGTCGATATGAACCTATTGCGCAGAACTGTGACCCGCCGTCAAGGTCTTTCACTGTCGATTGCTGCAGCAGGGCTGATGCTCGCTGGTTGCTCAAGCGAAAACGATGCTTTGGCTGATCAAGCGAACGCTGGCGACAATAAGGGCTATATCGCAGGTGATGGCTCAGTGACCGAGTGGAAAAAAGAAGAACGTGAAGCTCCTGTGGAGTTCACCGGCGATCTTTTTGACGGGGGTACGTTAAGTGCTTCTGATTTGCGTGGTAAACCGGCAATGTTGAACTTCTGGTATGCAGGATGCGCGCCCTGCCGTGCCGAGGCACCGCACCTGATTGAACTCCACGACAAGTTCGGTAAGGACATCGCTTTTTGGGGTGTGAATGTTCGCGATGAGGCGGGCACGGCAGAGGCTTTTGAACGCAATTTTAAGATTCCTTACAAGTCGATGAAGGACGCTAGCGGCAAGGTGCTACTTGCATTGAGTAAGACGGTTCCTGCGCAGGCGGTGCCGACCACTTTGTTGCTGGATAAAGAAGGACGCGTCGCTGCCCGCGTACTGGGTGAGATTGACTCGTCCATCATGAAAACGATGATGCAGGATTTGCTCGGTGAATAGCTTCGGAAGCATCATTTTTGATGGCTCCTTGTGGGTTGCTCTACCGCTTGCGGCTCTTGCCGGGCTGGTATCTTTCGCATCCCCCTGTGTGCTGCCGCTTGTGCCCGGTTATCTGGGCTATGTTGCGGGACTGAGTGGAATAGATGATCGACGACGCACCTGGCGAGTATTCACCGGTATCGGTCTGTTCATTCTGGGGTTCTCGCTGATTTTTGTGCTGATGTCAGCGGTCTTGGCTCAGCTTGGCACCGCTGCTTGGTTGCGCGGTCAAAGCTGGATCAACGTGGTGCTCGGTATTTTGGTGATTCTCATGGGCCTGGTGTTCATGGGGCGTTTTTCGTTCTTTCAGACCGAACGCAAAATTCACCGTAAACCTCCTGCCGGTCTGTGGGGTGCACCTTTTCTGGGCATTACATTTGGCTTGGGCTGGGCGCCCTGTATTGGCCCCACGTTCGCGGCGGTCCAGACTCTCGTTTACACCTCAGGTGCTGGCAATACCAAAGCGATGGCGTTGACTCTTGCCTACTGCTTAGGGCTTGGCATTCCTTTTATGCTGGTGGCATTGGGTCTGAGTCGAGGCGTCAATACTATGGGCTGGGCAAAGCGTCACCGGTTGGCATTGCAACGAGCCGGCGGTGTCATGCTCATGGTGATTGGTTTTCTCATCGCCACCGGCATCTGGACTCAATTCATCTCGTGGACCCAGGCAGTCATGCCGGTTTATGAACTTCCCATCTAACCTTTAGTAAGGCAAAGCATGTCATCTGAAAAGCAGTCTGCTCCCGCACTTGGTTTTGTGGGAATGCTTCGCTGGGCGTGGACTCAGCTCACCAAAATGAACACCGCAATGTTCTTGCTTCTTATGGTTGCAATTGCTGCGGTGCCGGGTTCAATCTACCCTCAGCGCATCCAAGACACCGCGAAAGTCACCGACTATATTAATGCGCATCCTACCTGGGGGCCTATCGCAGATAAGCTGCAGCTCTTCGATGTGTTTTCATCGGTGTGGTTCTCTGCGATTTATCTGTTGCTGTTTATTTCGCTCATTGGATGCGTGTTGCCGCGCGCCACAAAGCATTTTAAAGCGATGAAGGCAGCGCCAGCGCGTACCCCTAAAACTCTTTCTCGTTTGCCGCAATACCGTAGCATCACGCTATCGGCGAGCACTCAGAAACTGCCGATGTCACAGGCCATTGAGGACGCTGCGGAGATTCTGAAGAAACGCGGCTACCGCGTAGAAATTCGAGATGAAGGCAAGAGCTCATCGGTAGGTGCCGAACGCGGCTACCTGCGCGAAGTGGGCAATATTCTCTTTCACACCGCGATGATTGGTGTGCTGATTGGCGTAGCTATCGGCTCGCTGTTTGGTTACTCCGGCCAGAAAATCATGGTTGAAGGCGATACCTTTGTGAACTCGCTGATTAGCTATGACATGTTCTCACCCGGTACTAACTACAATCAGGACTGGCTGAAGCCGTACTCAGCTACTTTAGAAAAAATGGACGTCACCTACGACCGTCAAAAGAGTAGCCCCACCTACGGTAAAGACATTGACTACGCAGCTCAGGTGAAGGTGGACCCTCAAAACGGTGAGGCTCCCTACACTCAGGAGCTGAAGGTCAACAAGCCGATTCGCGTAAACGGAGCGAGCCTGTACTTAATCGGTAACGGTTACGCACCGATTATCAAAGTAGAAGACGGCGAAGGAAACATCGCCTACGAAGGTCCGGTTGTCTCTCTCTTTGCTGGCGACCCAAACTACACATCCTCGGTCATTCTCAAAGTGCCTGATTCTGAGCCCGACCAGCTGGCGTTTGTGGGAATGTTCTTGCCCACCGGCGTCGAGCAGGAAGGCGCGCCGCCGTATTCAGCGGACCCTGCACCTGCTAACCCCATGCTGGTATTGCAAAGCTACACCGGTGATCTTGGGTTAGATAACGGCGTGCCGCAGAACGTGTACGTGGTAGACACCGAAAAAATGACTCCGCTGAACACCATGGCAATGGGCAACGGTATTATTTTGGATACCCAAAACACCCAGGCAAAATTGCCCGATGGCAAAGGCACTATTACATTTGAGGGCCTCAAGCGTTATGTTGGTATGGACATTCACTACGATCCGGGCAAACCAATTGTTCTGATCTCAGCTATTCTCGCTTTCCTCGGCCTGATCATCTCGCTGTACGTACCCCGCCGACGCGTGTGGGTGCGTGCGCACGAAGACGCTGACGGTCTCAAAATCGAATACGCTCTTCTTGCCCGCGGTGAGGACCCCCGCCTGATGGATGAGGCCGATAAGCTCACCGAGCTCTTTGCTCGCCGGTGGGATCTAGAATTCGTAGAACAATAATTCGAGTAACAATCTGAAATGAGTAGCAGTGGAAATTAATGAAACTCTCGCCCAGTGGAGCGAGATTCTCATGGTGGTTGCAGGCTTTGCCTACACCTTTGCTTTTATCGCGTTCACCTGGGACTTGGCGGTAAATTCTCGCGCTACAGTGCAGGCTGAAGAAAACACTGTTCAGGATCGTGAGCTCGTGGGAGCCGGTGCGCGCACTCGTACCGCTAGCTCCGCTCGCATGGCCGGTGTAGAGCAGGGAACCGGTGCCCGCGGTGCCGGCTATAAGGCGTCGGCTATGGCTAAAATCAACGAGCACGTAGCCGATGCCGATATGCGCTATGACGGGCCGCGTCGCCCGGCGGCTCGCATCGGTGTAGCCCTGATGGCTGTTGCGGCTATCATTCACGCAGGTGGTGTGTTCTCACGCGGTTTCGCAGCTCATCGTGTGCCTTGGGGCAACATGTATGAGTTCTTGACTACCGGCGCATTTTTGGTGGCCATCATCTTCTTGCTGGTTCTGGTTTTCCGCGACATTCGTTTTGTGGGAACTATCGTCTCTGGTCTTGCAACGTTGATGATGACGGTAGCCTCCGTCGTGTACCCGACGCCTGTTGGTCACCTGGTGCCCGCCTTGCAGTCGTACTGGCTTCTATTGCGGTGCTGGCTTCGGCTATTTTCACCATTACGTTCTCGATGGCGGTTCTGCAGCTCATTCAGGATCGCCGTGAACGTATGATCCTTGAAGAGGGTAAGACCGGTTGGGCTTTTATGCGTCTGGTACCCAGTGCTCAGACTCTTGAGAACTTCGCTTTCCGTCTGAACGCTGTTGCCTTTGTGATGTGGACCTTTACCCTAGCCGCTGGCGCTATTTGGGCTGAGGTGGCGTGGGGACGCTACTGGGGCTGGGACACCAAAGAGGTGTGGACCTTCATCATTTGGGTTGTGTACGCTGCCTATTTGCACGCGCGCGCTACTCGCGGCTGGACGGGCACTCGATCCGCTTGGTTGTCGATTGTGGGTTATCTCTGCGTGATTTTCAACTTCTCAGTGGTCAACGTATTTTTCTCGGGTTTGCACTCATACTCGGGTCTGTAAATAGCTACTTTTGATATATTCTCTTGGTGGGAGTCGGCGATGCCGGCTCCCACCTTTTATGCTTGCGACCTGGGTAAATTCCTGTTGTACTTAAAACACAGAGCTGTTTCTTGGCTGAACGTACAAGATTCAGCTGGCACCAGGTTACAAAGGAGTCACCATAAGCCGCACAGTCGCACCGGCACAGATTGTCCACCGAGAATTTAATCGGCATGGAGCTGACAGTAGCGATCGCGCGTGGGCAGATACTGCCATGGCGCAGTTCTTTTTGACTGACGGAGTGCGGTTTAGTGCCGGGGTGAATGCTCTGACTCATGTTGCGTATGAGGTGGGTGAAACCGGGCGTAGTGCGCAAGAGTTGCACGGTGATGCCACAGCGTGGGCGCAGACGCAGGTGCAACAGTGGCAAGAGACCGGCGCGGACGCTTTCGTGAGTCCGGCAGCAGATGCTAACCTGCGTCATTTCTTGATTTACGGCGCGGTGGCATCGTGCGTTATCGCCTTGCTTTTTATTCCGGGAACCTGGCTGAATGGAAGCGCAAGTACCCATATTTCGTTTTTGATAACCCCGGTGATGATGGGGTTTATTACCGTTGGGTTTTCATTAATCTTCCAGCGTCTTAACGCAACCCGCGGCTTTGGAATAGGCGTGGCAGCCGCAGTGGGCGTCATTATGGTGGGCGCTGTGCTGACCGCTTTGATGCTCTTTCAACTACAAAAGCTCACCGCAACTACTGTCTCAGTGTGGTGGCTAGTGCCTGTAGCGATAGCGTGCGTCGCCCTGGCATGGGTGCTCGACCGCGTCCTGCCTGATCAGCAGCATCAACGGGAGCTCGCGCTGATAAATACCTCTGCTGAAGGCATCACCAAGACAGCGGTACCTGTAGAAAAGTCTTCTGCTTTTGATCCCAACGACGCCCGCGCCTGGGAAACCCTATTTACGGGGGAGTTGCGCAGTTCAGGGCATTTCTCGGAGACCAGAGTTCAGCAAGAAGTAACGCGTACGCGTGAGCAAAGCGAAGAAGCGCACCGGCATCCGTACGAGCTTTTCGGGCATCCGGTGGCGTAGGCGCGCTCCTTGCATGTTAATCCCCAGATAAAGAGTAAGCGTACCGGCATTTTCTTTACCGTGATTTGTGCGCTGTGGGCGTCCTTACTGGTGTATGGCGGCATGAGGAGAGCGTGGGACTGGTCAACGCCTGAACTTTATCTTTACCTCGTGCTAGTGGTGCTGAGTGCATGGCGGGCAATGAGCTACCTGCGAAAATAGCGTAGATGCCCAGCCTGTGGGGCGTTGTGAGGAACGATGTGTCAATTTGCCCACTTTTAAGTGGGCAATAAGTAGGCTTATGCTTCATAATATATAGTGCCGGTATAGGATATTACTTTCTAGTAACCACATCGGAAGTTTTCCCCTGAAAATACTTCTGACTATCGTCCAAGGAGCAGCGAGCTAGCGCTATGCCTATCTATTTTCATGATACTTTGCAAGCTGCTTTGCACGAAGTCCGCGACGACGAACGCTCCACGGAGTGGTTGCACAACGCCTATTTACGCCTGGTATCTCGTAACGTCAAAAACATCAACATCGGTCATACGCTTCGCGGCACTATCGATGAAATCCGTACCAAAAATACGGCTCCGTACGATCTTTACGGCGATCCCGAGGACTGGGCAGACAGCACTGCCATCCGTCTCAAACAAAACGGCAACAGAGCCTTCGACCGTCAGCCGGATAACCACTACACCCCCATCTTTTGGGGTCTTCTGATAACGGCAACGTTTACTCTGTGCATTGCGCTGAGAGACACCATACGCGAGTACGCTACTGATTACCTCTGGTGGATGCTGTCGCCTCTTTTCTTAGGAACCGTCGCAACCACAACCTATATGGCGTATATAGCCGTGCTGCGACGGGCAGGCTTCGCAAGAGCATGTGTGACTATCATCCCCTCCATGCTGGTGATCTATGTTGCTTGGTGGATGAGCATCAACCCCAGCGGTGTTCTTGCCACCTCGGTCTCTACCAGCTGGCACGCCATCGCCATCTTCATCTACTTCGCGTTAGCTGCCCTGGTGTATTGGCGACGCAACGAATTACGCGAGCAAGAAGCCGACCTGGACTTTGTTATTTCCCCAGAAGAGTGGGAAGAAGAATTTGTTTCCACTCTGTACGAACGAGGCTCACTCGGCGACCGCGGCGCTAAAGAACAAATTAACCAGGTGCATCAAAAAATTGAGCGCACCGGTGAGAGTCCCATCGACCTGTGGGGCAACCCAGTTTCGTATGCGCGCGCACTTGACCGTAACCCGTCCTTACCTATTCTCCGTCAGGTTATTTTGCTGGGCATCCTCACCCTACACTGCGCAGTATTCGCCTGGATTGTTCACGATTTCAACAAAGGACAGCTCGAGAAAGTTGCCTCCGGGCCGGAGACAATAGCGTTTCTTCTCCTCAGCGCGCTCGTCATTGTGACAGCTTATAGAGCGGTTATCTGGTGGAGAGCGAGAAAGAGCCCGCGTGCTCATACTCTCGATGGAATCGAATACTTCTTTTAGAAAACAAGCCCTATCGAGAGAAGCCCCACCTCTGGATCTAACCCTGCAAAGCCCCCAATGCATACCAAATTTTTTAGTACTCTTTTACATGAACTGGAAGATGCCAGTACGCATCCTGAATCGGATGTTCACTGGATTCAAGTCGCTGCCTACGATATGTTCAGTAGTCAAGTCAAAAATATTTATATTGAAAATGAATTACGTAATTTACTGTATGAAATTCAGACAACAGGCAAGAGCCTAGAGGATTTGCACGGCGATCCGCACGTTTGGACGCGTAATGCTGTACTCGACCTTCAGACATACGGGCGACGCGCTTTCGATAAACTCTCTGACGGACTCTATCTGCCGCTGACGATAGGAACGGCAGCTACAGCAGCGCTCAGTGCTCTTTTCGTGTTATTGGATATTATCGAAAGATACGATGCCTCGGCTATCACCTGGGCAATTATTCCCCTTTACGCCGGAAGCGTGGTCACCAGCGCCTATATCGCCTATATCGCCATTTTGCGACGGTTTGGATTCAATCCTGCGTTGATAGTTTTTCTGCCTATGATTTTGGCTGTCTACCTCTTGGACAAAGCTATTGATTATGATGCTGGAATCTTCGATATAGGTATTCCCACTGTTGCTCATTCCATATCTATTTTTGTGTGCGGAGTTGTCTGTTTCTGGGCTTATAGACACTATGAAGAAAATAAATTATGGGATTTTTCGACGGGCAAACAACTGACAGTAGAACAATGGGAAGACCGGTTTATCGCTACGCTGTATGAACGGGCCTTGTTTTCAGATAAGAAAACCAAAGCAATCGTGAATATGACGCTAGATGTCATTGAAGTCTCAGAAGAGACACCCATGAGAATGTGGGGGAACCCTGTCTCATACGCTCGTTCATTGAGCCACAATACTTCTCGAGCTATCGGACGCCAAGTCTTCTTTATCGCGATTGCAAATGTGCTACTTATTGGCTATGGTATCTGGGTTTCTCTTTTCTTTTCTTCAACACAGACACCAACGATCGTTATAGGCATTTTAATTACCGTGTTATCAGGTCTGCTGGTGAGCCGTATTAAGCTGATGCAAAGAGAGAAGACTGAAGAAAAACGACGCGAAATCCAAGAAGCTCAGAGCCACGGCCAGGGCGTATTTTTGGCCAAACGCTAAATACAAAAAGAACCCGCTCCTGAGCGGGTTCTTTGCATATTTAGGATTCCGGAATCTCGGTATCGGTAGTGTCTGTTGGGTTCTCGTCGGTGGGTTTTTGACGCGGTTTTTTGCGTTCTTGGGGATTTTGCTGTGCAGAACGCTGATTCTCTTGCGAGGCGCGCTGTCGTTTAGTTTTGGCGTCTAAAAAGCGCAGGTATTCTTCGTCATCATCGGGTGCTTTGAAGGTCTGCGAAGACGCGGTGCGAGAACCCAAGGTTGCGCCGCCAGCGGTGCGCGGGCGTCCTATCAAGAGCCAAAGAAGAGCACCAATAACAGGAAAAAGCAGAATAATCGCAAGCCAGGCAGGTTTTGGCAGTGAACGCGCCTGCGGTGCAGGTGTTCGAGCGCAGTCAATGAGTGCGTAAATAATAATGCCGATCAGCGCGGCGCCTGCACCAATAATCAAAATAGCTCTACCCATAGTCTCAAGTGTGGCATAGACGGCACGCCCTGAAAACTGCAAAACCGCTAAACTGATAAGCGTGAATCTTCTCAAATACACTTTGCTACGTTTTGGAATCATGCTACTGGTCTTTATCCTGTGCATGTTCCTGAAAATCGGTCTGGTCTTCTCAGCTATTTTTGCTGTCATTATCGCGTTGGCGGCGTGCTACTTGGGGTTCCCGCGTCTGCACGTGGCGGCGGGCGAAGACATGGCTCGTTTGTTCAAGCGTAAGAAGAGCTCAACCAAGCGCTCTGAAGAAGAAACCAACCGAGAGATTGAAGACGCCTACGTGGATTCAAAGTTCTCTCAGGAATAAGATGTAGCGTTCTGACGCAGATACAAAAAGGTCGCTCCCGGAGCACTTGCCGGAGCGACCTTTTTATATATGAGGTGCCTTAGCCGATGGAGTAGGGATCTACGACGGGATCAGCGAAAAGATCAAAGGTTCCTAAATAGACAGCAACAGCTACAAGGACGCTGAAGATAAGAGCAATGAAACCAGCCTGTTTGAGAACCGGAATCAGCGCCGGACCGGTGGAACCTGAGAGCACCACGATGCAAGAGTGCACAATGGGCGCAACCAAGATAAACACCAGCATGTACCAGGGATTCTGCGGCACCAAGAAGAACACGAGAGCAAGCGCAACAATAACTTCGGCTGCGTAGGTGAGGCGGGAATTTCGATCTCCTAAGCGCACCGCTAGCGTCAACTTGTTCGCATCAATGTCGGTGGGAATATCGCGCACATTGTTAGCCATCAGCAGGGCACAAGAAATTAGACCCAGCGAAATCGCAAAGATAATGCCGCTCAGCGTCAGATGCGCAGCCTGCGTGTACAGCGTACCTAGGGTTGCCACAAGACCAAAGTAGATAAAGACAAAAACATCGCCCAAGCCCATGTAGCCGTAAGGACGCTTGCCGCCGGTATAACCCCACGCCGCAAAAACACTGGAGGCACCAATAGCTAAGAACCACCACTGATTCGAGAGCA
>OBYT01000057.1_pt1 | contig 17695 bp, 18 predicted proteins | sample 1476811 | NCBI WGS metagenome assembly OBYT01 (sample SAMEA2580215, study PRJEB22360) | human gut metagenome | biome: human gut; feature: human-associated habitat; material: faeces | place: Denmark | collected 2008/2010
GTCGCCAAATTTCTTCTCTTAAAGCTCAGATAGCGTTCACTAGCTGATGGCTCGCCAGTATATCCAACGACCGCTAAGCTAGCTGAGTCTTGCACGGATTCACTGGAAAATAAAGCAGAGAATGAGAAAGGATCGTCGGTCGTCGCTGCCATTGAAGAGGGCTCTTAACACCTATAAATATATTTCACAGTAAGGTATCACCCAACGAAAAAGCCGGATGCTCCGCCCCTCACGGGGACAAAGCATCCGGCTTTATTCTGTGCTTTATTGCTTATGCAAACTTAGCGAACACCTTCTCAAGGCCGCCGAAGAGCGGGTGACCTGATTCAATACCGGTGAGTTCGGTTGCCAGCACCGCAGGAGTTGTCTCCCCTGCCTTGAGCGATGCCAACTTAGCTTGAAGCTGCTGTGACTCTTCATCCTCAGCAACATCAAAGGCCAGCAGCACCTCGACCGTTGCTAGAAGTGCATCGGTGGGGCGGCCCATCTCAGCAAGCTCCGCTACCGGACCGATAAAACGCTCGTGGCGTGAAATCTTACGCAGAGGACCGCGACCTACACGTTCTACGGTGTCAGGCAGGTGCGGGTTCTCAAAGCGAGAGATAATCTTCTCGATGTATACCTGCTGAACCTCGGGCTCAAAACCGAACTTACGGACGATAAGGTCCTTGGTTTCTGCCAGCGTAGCTTCAACCTTGGCGCGGATATCATCGCTTTCAAGAACCTCAGAAATCTTTGAGATTCCAGCCGCACGACCAAAGTAAGCGGTGGTTGCGTGACCGGTATTCACGGTAAAGAGCTTACGGGTGATGTACGGGGCGAGGTCATCGACCCACGTTGCACCGGGGATATCCGGGTGGCTATCACCGAAGGGGCCAGTTTCAATGGCCCATTCGTAGTAGTTCTCTACGGTAACATCCAGGCCTTCACCGGGATCCTGTGCAGGGACGATGCGGTCAACTGCGGTGTTCGCAAAGACAGCTACGTTATCCGCTGCCGGGTAATGCTCACGAACAGCGGCAGCAAGAATATCAGTTGCGTTAATAGCGTTTTCACACGCCATGACAGCAACCTTGCCTGAAGCTCCAGCAGCAGCACGCTTTTCGAGGCCTTCAGCAATATTCTTAGCAACAAACTTAAGAATGGTGGGACCAACTGCAGTAGTCACAACATCTGAAGTTGCGATTTCTTCAGCCAAGGCCTCGGGTTTCTCAGCGGAGTTAATACCGCGGAAGTTTTTAATCTCAATGTCTTTGGGGTCGTGTCCAACTTCGTGGACGGTGTATGATTTCAGGGAATTGAGCTTGTCGATAACAGGTGCTGCTACATCGGAGAAAACGAGTTCGTAGCCTGCTTCTTCAAGCTGAGTTACCGACGCCTTTGATGAGAAAATCTTTGCAATCTTCTGAAGCAGTTCGAGGTGTTGTTCACCATCGGCACCAGCAATACCGATGACGAACTTTACGGGCTTACCGTTCCAGTCTACGGGCTCGTTGTAGCAAGTAAAGGACATCACGGAGTCGTAGATTGCGCTCTTGGCTTCGTTAGTGCCGTGAGGAATTGCGAGTCCATTACCCATGAAGGTTGATACGGATGCTTCACGCTCGTGCATCGCTGCAACATATGGCTGGTCCACTGAACCGGTATTAACCAGTAGGTGACCAGCCTGGTCGATAGCTTCTGCACGGGATGATGCTACGCCATCCATGACGGTGGACTTCTTAGTCAGCACATAGTTTGAGTTATCTACCGCGCGAACTGCGCCGCCCTTGGTAGATGCAATGTGAGAGTTGGTAGCTGCAGCAGTACCTGCGGATGCGGGTGCTACAGTCTCAGCCGCAGGAGCGGTCTGCTGAGTTGCAGGGGCATCGGAGTACTGTTCCTGAAGCTTTTCAACAATTTCGTCGTAACGCGGTGATCCCATGAAGTTATCAACGGCAACGTGGATAGCTGAAGGAGTCGGCGCTGCTACGCGGTCACCGAGATCCTGGTGAGAAACGAGCAGATCGTACTCGTCCTTCCGGTTGTTAATCGCTGAGTTGGTAACAGTCACCTTGTCGCCAAGGCCCGCGTCCTTAATCTTGTTACGCAGAACAGGTGCGCCCATTGCAGATGAACCCATGCCAGCGTCGCAAGCAAATACAATCTTTTCAATCTTCTTGTTGCTGTTGTTATCTGAAGTTGCAAAAGCGCCAGCAACAGATGACTTCTTACCCTTCATGTCCTGCATCTTCTCTGCAGCAGCGGCGAGATCGCCTTGTTCCTGCTTAGAGAACTTGAGGATCAGTACAGAGATAATGAATGACACAGCGGTTGCGGCAAGTACGCCAAGCGCCATAGCCAAGTAGCTATCGCGTGAGGTCATAGCGGCAACAGCAAAGATTGAACCGGGAGCTGCGGGGCCAACCAAGCCAACCTTGAAGATGCTCTCAACAGCGATACCACTCATACCACCTGCGATGGCAGCGATCATGAGCTGAGGCTTCATCAAGACGTAGGGGAAGTAGATTTCGTGAATACCACCCAAGAAGTGGATGACTGCCGCACCGGGCGCAGTTGCCTTAGCTGAACCGCGGCCAAAGAACATGTACGCAAGAAGAATACTGAAACCGGGGCCGGGGTTAGCTTCAAGCAGGTAGAGCAGTGACTTGCCCTGTTCGAGTGACTGCTGTGCAGCCAGCGGGGTTAGCACGCCGTGGTTAATGGCGTTATTCAGGAACAGAACCTTTGCGGGCTCAATCAGCAATGAGGTGAGCAGCAAGAGGTTGTGAGAAATCAACCAGTCAACGATTGCACCGGCAACTGACTGAACAAAATGCATAATGGGGCTGAGGAAGAACATCGACAGCATCGCGGCGATTGCAGCGAAAATACCGGCTGAGAAGTTGTTAACGAGCATCTCAAAGCCGGGCTTGATTTTACCGTCCCACAGGCCGTCAAGTTTCTTCATGCACCATGCGGCCAGAGGGTCCATGATCATTGCGCCGAGGAACATCGGTGACTTAGCACCTTCAGGACCAACGAAGAGTTCTGATGAGGTACCGAGGATAACGCCCATAGTTGCAGTTGCGCCAACAACGCCACCGCGGTGTTCGTAAATCAGCTTACCGCCGGTGTAAGCAATCAGAATCGGCAAGAGGTAAAACACCATGGGGTCAACCATGAATGCAACCTTGGCGCTGAAGTCAGTTGCTGAGGGGAAAGTGCGGGAATAATGCCCTTTGGAATAAACAGAGCAGTAATAAGACCCCATGCAATGAATGCACCGATATTGGGCATAATCATTGAGGAGAGGAAAGTACCAAAGCGCTACACGCGAACGCGTACGCTGGCCTTTTCAGTAGTTGTCGTAGACATAGTTCTTTCAAAGAACATTGAGTATTTTTGCAGTGAAATGGGCAAGGCATTAGACAACCTGTCTAGACAGCTTAGCCCTTAGGGTCAAAACTACACCCCATTACCAGATTGAACGCGGTTTTCTGGGTTACCCGACACAGAAACTTTTGCCTGATTTTTATACCAAGTAGTCTTGTTTTCTCGCAGCTAGCTTTCCATACGAAAAACGGGGGTTCACCTTTCATTATCGAAAGGTGAACCCCCGTCATCAAAGACAATCGTGTCTAAAGCGCAAGTTCCTTAGCTACAACATCGGCAAGACGCTGAGCGTACGAGTCTGCTTCTTCCTGAGTAGCAGCCTCGACCATCACGCGTACCAAAGGCTCAGTGCCGGACGCTCGCAAAAGAACACGTCCGGTCTCCCCCAGCTCTGTTTCCACAGCTGAAATTTCAGACTGTAGCGCATCGCTGTTATCAATACCGTAACGATCAACGTTCTTGACGTTGATTAGCTTCTGAGGAGTTGCCTGCATACGGTTAGCAAGCTCAGAAAGCGGCAAACCGGTGCGCACAATTTCAGCCGCAAGGTGCAGACCGGTCAGCACACCGTCACCGGTGGTTGCGTGGTCACTCATAATGACGTGGCCAGACTGTTCACCACCTAAGTTGTACCCGGTGTCGCGCATAGCTTCGAGGACGTAGCGGTCACCCACAGCGGTACGCTCCAACTTAATGCCCTGTTCCTTGAGATACAGCTCAAGCCCCAGCGAAGACATAACGGTTGCAACCAGAGTGTTGTCCTTGAGCTTGCCCGCTTCTTTCATAGCAACTGCCAAGATCGACATAATCTGATCGCCGTCGACCAGGTTTCCCTGTTCGTCAACAGCCATGCAACGGTCAGCATCACCATCATGAGCAATACCGAAATCAGCCTGAATAAACTTCACAGCTTCCTGCAAAATTTCAGGGTGGGTTGAACCAAAGCCGTCATTGATGTTGGTGCCATTAGGCTCAGCACCAATAACGTGCACTTTTGCGCCCAAGGCACGGAAAGCGTCTGGCGAGACACCAGATGAAGCACCGTTTGCACAGTCCAAAACAACCGTGAGACCAGACAGACCTCGGTGGTCAGGCATCGTTGAAATCAAGTGGGTCACGTAGCGATCTTCGCCATCGGCAAGAACCTTGATTCGTCCCACATCGCCGTGGGTCGGAAAATCAAATTTCTCTGAACGATACAGAGCCTCAATCTCGTCTTCAATAGCGTCATCAAGCTTCTTACCACCGCGTGCCAAGAACTTAATGCCGTTATCTTCAGCGGGGTTATGCGATGCTGAAATCATTACGCCAAAATCCGCTTCGGTTGAAGCAACGAGGTAAGCGCATGCAGGAGTCGGCACAAGACCGGCGTCGAATACATCAACACCTGAGCTTGCAAAACCCGCCATCATCGCTGCACCAATGAACTCACCGCTAATGCGAGAGTCATGGGCAATTACCGCGCGGGGACGTTGCCCCTCCGCCTTTGCTCTATGACCAAGAACTACTGAAGCCGCCTGAGCCAGCTTCAAAGCAAGCTCAGCGGTAATCTTTTCGTTAGCTAGACCGCGTACACCGTCGGTACCAAATAATCTTTGTGACATCACGCTTCATTCTACGCCGTGTTTACTTTGTGTCATCTTTTAGAACTGGAAAACCCGAAGGATTCTCAAGTTCGTCCTCCTCAAATACCGCGGACGCTGGTCCGACAACCAAAGGATCGGTGGTACCAACCACTGAATAGTCCTTGTTGGGGTATTCGAATTGAGCGAGTACATGACGCATTGCTTCTAGACGCGCGCGTTTTTTGTCATTGGATTTAATAACAGTCCAAGGCGCGTCTCCTGTATCAGTATAGAAGAACATTGCCTCTTTAGCCGCCGTATAGTCATCCCACTTATCAAGTGAGGCCAAATCTGTGGGCGAAAGCTTCCACTGGCGTACAGGATCGGTACGCCGCGAGTTGAACCTAGCCAGCTGCTCCGCTCGCGTTACAGAGAACCAGAATTTAATGAGTTTAGTTCCCGAATTCACCAGCATACGCTCAAGCTCTGGCACCTCTCGCATGAACTCATAGTACTGTTGCGAGGTGCAGTAGCCCATCACCCTCTCGACACCGGCACGGTTGTACCACGAGCGGTCCATCATCACGATTTCACCGCCTGAAGGCAGGTGCGCGATATAACGCTGAAAATACCACTGGGTCTGCTCAACTTCGGTAGGCTTTTCAAGTGCGACGACGCGTGATCCTCGGGGATTCAGGTGCTCGGTAAAACGCTTAATGGCCCCACCTTTACCTGCCGCGTCGCGTCCTTCAAAAATAATGAGTGCCTTCTGACCGGTCTCTTTAAACCAGAGCTGCAATTTCAGCAGTTCAATCTGCAGGGCACGCTTTGTCTTTTCGTACTCTTTGCGGCTCATCTTTTCATCGTAGGGGTAGCCCTTTTTCCAGGCATCGGAGCTATCGTTGTTCCCGTTGAGGCGGTGAGTTAATGACGCAATTTCATTAAGTTCAGCGGCGTAGTCACTCACCACTGAAGGACGCCTCGCCTCGCGCTTCAGGGCAGCTTTGACGGCGTCTTTACGCTCATCGCTCTCCGAGGTAGCAGGTGTAGTCTTATCCGCCTGGGTTTCAGACTTCGTAGTTTCCGATGTACGCGAAGCGCCCTTTGCTGAAGGGCGACGTGAGGGCTGCTGTGATGGCATTCTAGGTCTCCTTTGTCTCACATAGATGCCTTAATTGTATGTTCCCTCACGTATTCCCCGAAGTATTGCGTTAAAGTCATACAGCTATTTTGTCTTGGTTTTTTTAAAACCCAAAGGGCTCCTTCCCTTGAGGGAAGAAGCCCTTTGTACAAGATACGACACGAAGTCGAAACGTTGATTAACGCTTTGAGAACTGTGAAGCCTTGCGTGCCTTCTTAAGACCAGCCTTCTTACGTTCGATAACGCGTGCGTCACGGGTAAGGAAGCCTGCCTTCTTCAGTGCAGGACGGTTGTTCTCGGTATCGATTTCATTCAGCGCGCGTGAAACACCGAGGCGAAGTGCACCAGCCTGACCTGAGGGGCCACCGCCGGAGATACGAGCGATAACGTCGTATGCGCCTTCGAGTTCAAGAAGCTTGAACGGATCGTTTACTTCCTGCTGGTGCAGCTTGTTGGGGAAGTAGTTATCCAGGGTGCGACCGTTAACGGTCCACTGACCTGAGCCAGGCACAACGCGTACGCGTGCAATAGCTTCCTTACGGCGACCAACTGCCTGACCTGAAACGGTCAGTGCAGGACGGTTTGCCTTAGCTGCCTCTGCTACAGGAGCTGAGGATTCTGAGGTGTAGCTGGTGAGCTCTTCCTCGTTTACAATCTGCTCTTCGTTCTGAGCCACGATTTCTCCTTAAAGTTGTCTTCGTAGGCCCGAATTACTGGGCGACCTGGTTGAATTCGTAGGTCTTGGGCTGCTGTGCAGCGTGCGGGTGCTCTGCACCTGCGTAGACCTTGAGGTTCTTAAGCTGCTGAGCTGCAAGCTTGTTCTTGGGGAGCATACCCTTAACAGCCTTCTCAACTGCGCGAACGGGGTTGGTTTCCAACAGTTCTGCGTAGTTAACTGACTTTAGACCACCGGGGTAGCCTGAGTGACGGTATGCACTCTTCTGCTCGAGCTTAGCGCCGGTCAGTGCAACCTTTTCAGCGTTGATGATGATAACTGAGTCACCGGTGTCAACGTGGGGTGCAAAAGTGGGCTTGTGCTTACCGCGAAGAAGAATAGCGGTCTGGCTTGCAAGACGACCCAGAACAACGTCAGTAGCGTCAATAACGTGCCACTGGCGCTCTACTTCGCCGGGTTTCGGAGTGTAAGTGCGCAAAATTTCGCCTTTGTCTCGTTTGTTCATGTCGGCGCTAGTTGGGTATCGCGCCTATTACCACGTGCGATAGCAGGATCTGGGTGAGGACCAGAAGCTAACTGCTCGTTCACATCCCCTGGGCACCTATCTGCGTGTCGTCCTGCAACTGGACCGTCAGATGGTACGCGTGAATCAGGGTGGAACACGCACAACGTATGAAACTATACAGTAGATACAGCCCTTAATCCATATTTAATAAGGGATTAAGGACACTTAAACCGCAGTAAATGCCATCGTTGTTATTTAGGACGCTTTTCTACCGGTAATTTCCGAGTATTACGGGTACGTTCAGCTTGGGTTTTATAGTGAGCCGCTTCGGGATAAGAAATCTCCGCCAGGCTGAGCCCATTAGCCGGTGCTAACTTTACGGTGGCGTCCCGTTGAGGATTTTCAATGCGGTCTAGCAGCCACTCATACGAACGCTCCCCTGCTCCCAGCATCACCAAAGAGCCCACCAGTGATCGCACCATATTATGGCAAAATGCATCCGCAACAATGCGAGCGGCAATGACTGCATCGTCACGACGCTCAAATTCAAGCTCTCGTAGCTCCCTGATAGTCGTCGCACCAACACGTGGTTTACAAAAGGATAAAAAGTCATGGAGCCCAAGAAGCTCTCGAGCCGCGTTGTTCATATAATCAATGTCCAATGAACTTTCAACTTGCCAGCAGCTCAGACGCTGAACAGGAAGAGCTTGGTGTAGGGAGTTATCGGCAATAAGGTACTCGTATCTACGCGATAACGCCGAAAACCGAGCATCAAAATCAGCTGAAACCGCTGAGACATGATGAATTGAGATAGCCCCCTGCATGAAACCTCGCATAGTGCTAGGCAACCCCAGCTGAGCTTCAGCATCGGCAAGCACCCGCGTCATCGCCCCACGCAAACGAGTTTCCAGCGCAATTTTTGGTGCCCTCTTGCTTCTACCAGGAATTCTAGCCCAATTTTCACGAGGAATATCAACATGAACAGTCTGCGCCGATGCGTGAACACCGGCATCCGTTCGTCCCGCAACCGTTACCTGTAGGTCAACTCTGGTTATGAGCGCAAGCGCCTGTTCCAAGCATCCTTGAACAGTCACCAAACCGGGTTGTTTTGCCCAGCCTGCAAAAGCTCCGCCGTCATAGGCAAGATCAATCCGAACCCGCTGAAAATTAGATTCCACGTACACACCGTTCACCGTTTAAAAGAAAAATCCGTTGCTCACTGTACCAGTGAGCAACGGATTTTTATGAAGTATAAAACCTAAATCAGATTACTCTGAGATGGTCTGAGCGGCTGCGCCACCTGCGGGTGCGTAGCCTGCTGCCTCAGCTGATTCCTTGGTATCGAACCAGATCTCAGCCTGAGTGTTTGCGTACCAGCGTGAGCCGGGTACGTGGTACTTCATTGAGCCTGAGTTGCCCTTGATCTCGAAACCCTCGGGCGCTTCGCCGGACTCGATGGGTGCGTGTGCACCAGCAGGAAGTTCAGTTGAAGTTGCTTCAGCAGCGGGTGCTGCTACCGCGGGAGCTTCTTCAGCAGGAGCAGCGGTTTCAGCAACCTTGGTTGCCTCAGCTACTGCGCCCTTTGATGCTACGGGCTCCATAACCAGTTCGATAACTGCCATGGGAGCGTTGTCGCCCTTGCGGTTACCGATCTTGGTGATGCGGGTGTACCCACCGGGACGCTCTGCCATTGCGGGAGCGATAACGGTGAAGAGTTCGTGAACAACTGACTTGTCGGTCAGTGAACGCAGAACGCGGCGACGTGCTGCCAAGTCACCCTTCTTAGCGAAGGTGATGAGGCGCTCTGCAACGGGGCGCAGACGCTTAGCCTTGGTAACAGTGGTGGTAATGCGCTTGTGCTCGAACAGCTGCTGTGACAGGTTGTTGAGCATCAGACGCTCGTGAGTCGGGCTACCGCCGAGGCGGGGACCCTTAGTGGGAGTAGGCATATCTTATTTCTCCATGGTTTTTGTTTCCTGTGTGATTCCACCTGTGGAAGCGACAAGAAACCAAGTTTATGACGTTGAGGCACCTAGCAATGAGGTGCGGACCGTTTTAGTCTTAGAACTCGTTACCGTAACCGTCTTCATCGTATGCACGTGAAGCTAGGTCAAAACCGGGAGGTGAGTCTTTGAGAGCCAAGCCGAGCTCAGTGAGCTTAGCCTTGACTTCGTCAATTGACTTTGCACCGAAGTTACGGATGTCCATGAGATCTGCCTCCGAGCGAGTTACAAGTTCACCCACAGTGTGGATGCCTTCACGCTTGAGGCAGTTGTACGAACGTACGGACATTTCAAGATCTTCGATCGGAAGAGCCAGGTCAGCTGCCATTGATTCGTCAGCGGGTGACGGACCAACTTCGATACCTTCTGCAGCGGTGTTGAGTTCGCGTGCAAGACCGAAGAGCTCTACCAGGGTGCTACCTGCTGATGCAACTGCGTCGCGAGGAGCAATAGCTTCCTTGGTTTCAACGTCCAAAGTAAGACGATCAAAGTCAGTGCGCTGCTCAACGCGGGTTGCGCTCACGCGGAAGGTTACCTTGAGAACAGGTGAGTAGATGGAGTCAACCGGAATACGGCCGATTTCTGAGTCACCGGTCTTGTTCTGAGCTGCCGAAACGTAGCCACGGCCACGTTCGATGGTCAGTTCAGCGTCAAAGTTAGCCTTAGCGTTGAGGGTTGCGATGTGAAGTTCCGGGTTATGGATTTCAACACCTGCAGGTACCTCAATGTCTGCTGCGGTGAGTTCACCGGGGCCCTGCTTGCGCAGGTAAGCAGTTACAGGCTCGTCGTTTTCTGAAGATACTGAGAGCTTCTTGATGTTCAGGATAATCTCGGTAACGTCTTCAGAAACGCCCTCAACCGTGCTGAATTCGTGCAGCACACCGTCGATGCGAACGCTGGTTACAGCAGCACCGGGGATTGAAGAAAGCAGGGTACGACGAAGCGAATTGCCCAAGGTGTAGCCGAAGCCGGGTTCCAAGGGCTCAATGGTGAAGCGTGAGCGGTTATCCGCTACTACTTCTTCACTCAAAGTAGGACGCTGTGCAATTAGCACTGTGTTTCCTTTCAGTGAGCATCCGCTATATGAGCTCACAAGTTTGGGAAAACAAGGGATAAGGAAGCAGACGTAACGATCCGTCTGTAATCACGAGAATACGTGATTGCCCGAAACTAACGTGCTTCGGGACGAACCGACATTAGACGCGGCGGCGCTTCGGAGGACGGCAACCGTTGTGAGCAACGGGGGTTACGTCCTGGATTGAGCCAACTTCGAGGCCGGTAGCCTGAAGTGAGCGAATTGCGGTTTCGCGACCTGAACCGGGGCCCTTCACGAATACGTCTACCTTGCGAACGCCGTGTTCCTGAGCGCGCTTTGCAGCGGTTTCAGCAGCCATCTGCGCTGCGTAAGGAGTTGACTTACGTGAACCCTTGAAGCCAATTTCACCTGCTGATGACCAGGAGATAACTGCACCTGAGGGGTCAGTGATTGAAACGATGGTGTTGTTGAAGGTTGACTTGATGTGAGCCTGACCTGCAACAATATTCTTATTAACCTTGCGGCGGGGCTTACGAGCAGCCGCTGCGCGAGTCTTGGGAGGCATTATTGATTCTCCTACAAAGTTGGTTGATTAGCGTTGGTTGAGCAAGAAATGTTCAACTGATTCAACGCTTATTACTTCTTCTTACCTGCAACGGTACGCTTCGGGCCCTTACGGGTACGTGCGTTGGTCTTGGTGCGCTGACCGTGTACCGGCAGACCACGACGGTGACGCAGACCCTGGTAGCTACCGATTTCTACCTTGCGGCGGATATCTGCAGCAACCTCGCGGCGAAGGTCACCTTCAACCTTGTAGTTACCTTCGATGAAGTCACGAAGTGCTACGAGCTGCTGATCGTCAAGATCCTTGACGCGGATGTCGGGTGAGACACCGGTTGCAGCAAGAGCTTCCTTTGCACGGGTCTTGCCCACGCCGTAGATGTAAGTAAGAGCTACTTCCACGCGCTTTTCGCGAGGAATATCCACTCCAGCGAGACGTGCCATATGGGGCGTTCTCCTTGTTATTACCAGAGGTCTTCGGCATCACTGCCCGAAAGTTCTTTTCGGTCCCCGGCCTCTGAATCCGGAGGTATTCTCGTTTGAACGAGAAGCGGTGCCTTATTTCATGTGACTGCTTCGATTCTTATCATCGAAGCAGTTTTTCACTCTAAAGAGCGTGAGGGATAAAAATTAGCCCTGACGCTGCTTGTGGCGCGGGTTTTCGCAGATCACCATGACCACGCTATTACGGCGGATCACTTTGCACTTATCGCAGATCGGCTTAACGCTCGGCTTGACCTTCATCGCATTCCTTTGCGTTGATTGCAATTATTTGCATTGACACTTGCGGGATAAGAGGTTCAGTGTGAACTGAACTATTACCCCCTTTTACACGGCGTAAACGCCGCACCTATGCGCGACGTTTGCGTTCGTGGTTATTTGTAGCGGTAAACGATACGACCACGGGAGAGGTCGTAAGGGCTCAGCTCCACTACTACTCGGTCCTCAGGTAGGATTCGAATGTAGTGCTGACGCATCTTACCTGAGATGTGTGCAAGAACCTTGTGACCGTTGTCCAGCTCAACGCGGAACATTGCGTTGGGCAGAGCTTCTACCACAGAGCCTTCAATCTCAATGACACCGTCTTTCTTGGCCATATCCTCCGCTAACGTTCGGTGCCCTACTGCATCTGCAGGGGCAGTTGATTGTTATATCTGTTTCTCCTGTGCCTTCTTACAGAAAGCGATAAGAGATGCCTGTTTTATGAACGGCACAGACAACCAACTCATAAGTTTACGGTACTCAGTCAAATAAGTTAATGCTTTGATTCACTTAATTTGTGTGAGTTGTATATCAAACAAACCCGCTATGCATTTTTATCAGTTGGTTATCGGTTCGCTACTCTGGGCTCTCGTAGGGGTTAGTCGTCTTGCGCTGCCAGTTGACCGCAAGCACCATCAATATCGCTGCCACGAGTATCGCGGACAGTTACTGGAATTCCGTGTGAACGCAGACGCTCAACGAAGTTCTGCTCAACGCCCTTGCGTGATGCCGTCCATTTAGAACCGGGGGTTGGATTCAGCGGAATCGGGTTGACATGTACCCAGCCGCGTCCACGCTGCGCAAGTTTCTTACCCAGCAGATCAGCGCGCCATCCTTGATCGTTGATATCGCGAATAAGCGCGTATTCGATAGACACACGGCGACCGGTCGTGCGGTAATAGCTGTATGCCGCGTCCAAGGTTTCATCAACTTTCCAGTGAGTGTTGATGGGAATCAGTTCATCACGAAGCTCATCATCCGGTGCGTGAAGAGATAGCGCCAAAGTAACAGGCAACTCTTCCATCTCAAATTTACGGATACCCGGAACCAAACCAACAGTCGACATGGTGATACCGCGAGCAGAAATACCGAGACCTTCGGGCGAAGAATCAATGAGTCGGTGAACCGCACCCATAGTACGCTTATAGTTAGCAAGAGCCTCGCCCATACCCATAAAAACAATGTTTGAGACGCGCAGGGGACGGGTATCTTCACTACCGCCTTCTGCTTCTTCTAAGCCCTTCATCTGCTTGAGGTAACGCGCACCTGCAACAACCTGCTCAACAATTTCAGCGGTTGAAAGATTTCGGGTAAGCCCCTGCTGCCCCGTCGCACAGAAAGGGCAGTTCATTCCGCAACCGGCCTGAGAAGAAATACACATCGTAACGCGGTTGTCATAACGCATAATCACAGACTCAACGAGAGCCCCATCAAAAAGACGGTGAACAACCTTGAGGGTGTCTCCCCCATCAGCTTCTAGAGTACGCAGTGTGGTCAGCAGCTGAGGCATAGCCTTAGCAACCATCTCCTCACGCTCAGCAGCCGGCAAATCTGTCATTTGCTCAGGATCAGTCACCAAGCGCTCAAAATAGTGCTTAGACAGCTGCGACGCACGAAAAGGCTTGTACCCCAGCTCCTGAAGGAACTCACGACGACCAGCCATATCGAAATCAGCAATATGCTTTGGAGGCTGTTCACGGCGAGGAGCCTTCAGCGCGATCTTGCCCGCTTCAGGACGAATCGGTGAGATCTCAACCGGAGTCTTAGTGGTTGTTTCAGTCATAAAAATCCTTAGTAAAAATCTGTCTTAGGCAGGAATCGGTTTCACGGTAACGCCAAGCTTGGAAAGCTCCGATGCACCGCCGTCCTCAGCAGTAAGAACCCAAATACCTTCAGAATGGAAAGCTACCGAATGTTCCCACTGACACGCGTCCCCGCCGTCGTTGGTGACAACAGTCCACTCGTCCTCTAAAGTCGTCGTCTCAATTGAACCGGTTACCAGCATCGGTAGAGCCATACCTTTTTTGAGGCGCGGACCGAGATCACGAGCAGCATAGTTCAACACATCCGGCGCCATGTGCATCTGCGAACCGATGCCGTGGCCTACAAAATCTTCAATAATGCCGTACTTATCGCCGGTTTCTGAACGCACAAAGTCCTCAATAGCTACACCAATTTCACCGACCTTGCGGGCTGATGCTGCAGCAGCAATACCGTGCCACAATGCGGCCCTCGTAATTTCTGAAAGCTCACGACGCTCATCAGAAATATTTCCGACCAATACAGTGCGAGCAGAATCGCCGTTCCACTTCTTTCCGCTAGGTTCAGTGATAATTGCGCCGCCATCGATGGAAATCATATCGCCATCCTCAAGAACCCTAGAACCGGGAATACCGTGCACCACTTCATCGTTTACAGACGCGCAAATAGTTGCGGGGTAATCGTAATACCCCAAGAAGTTTGAGGTTGCATTATTCTCAGCCAAGACCTCACGGAACGCCAAGTCAAGATCACCGGTAGTAACACCGGGGCGGGTAGCTGCAACTGCCGCGTCCAAGGCTCGCGAGGTAACGACGCCTGCTTTGGCCATCATGGCAAGTTGGGCATCACTTTTATATTCAATACGTCGCATCTATTTTCTTTCTATCTTCCAAGGACGCGGGGTAAGGTTCATCGCGCGTAACTAACTAATACTGCTTAAAAAAGTGTGCCCCCGCAATGACCGGGGGCACAACGTTCTCAAGATTTACTTGAGAGCATCCAAGATGCGTTCTGTAACCTCATCGATATCACCAAGGCCGTTAATTTCCTTGACGATACCGCGCTCGGTGTAAAGAGCAACCAAAGGAGCGGTTTCTTCCTCATACACCTTCAGTCGGTGACGAATAACTTCTTCATTATCATCTGAACGACCCTGCTCAGCCGCGCGGTTCAGCAGACGCTGAACGAGCTCATCGTTATCAGCTACGAGCAAGAGCACACGACCAATCTCAACACCCATATCTTCAAGGATGCTGTCGAGCTCCTGAACCTGAGCTACGTTACGGGGGTAACCGTCGAGCAAGAAGCCGTTTGCAGCGTCTTCTTCAGCCAAACGAGCACGTACCATATTGTTGGTCACTGAGTCAGGAACCAGGTTGCCTGAATCGATGTAGCTCTTAGCTTCTTTACCGAGTTCGGTTTCTTCCTTAATGTTCTTACGGAAGATATCACCGGTAGAGACGGCAGGGATATTCAGCTTTTCAGCGATGCGAACAGCCTGGGTGCCTTTGCCTGCACCGGGAGGACCAATAATGAGCAAACGATTCATCGTAGCAATCCTTCGTAATGACGTTGTTGGAGTTGAGCGTCGATCTGCTTCACAGTATCAAGACCGACACCGACAATAATAAGCAAAGATGTACCGCCGAACGGGAAGTTCTGGTTTGCATTGAACAGAACCAACGCAACCAGCGGAATCAATGCAACGATGCCCAAGTACAATGCACCGGGCAAAGTAATACGGTTCAACACGTAGCTGAGGTAACGCTCAGTGGGGCGCCCTGCACGGTAGCCCGGAATGAAACCGCCATACTTCTTCATGTTGCCAGCGACTTCTTCTGGATTGAAGGTAATGGATACATAGAAGTATGCAAAACCGATAATCAGCAAAAAGTACAAGAGCATATACAGCGGGTGGTCGCCGCGCACCAGGTAGGTGCTAATCCAAGTCACCCAAGGAGCGGGTTCAGAGCCATCCTGCGGGGTATTGAACTGCGCAAGCATACCCGGGAGCATCAGCAATGACGATGCAAAAATGACGGGGATAACTCCAGCCATGTTGACCTTGAGCGGGATGTAAGTGGTCGTACCACCGATAGTGCGGCGTCCAACCATGCGCTTAGCGTACTGAACAGGGATGCGACGCTGAGACTGCTCAACGAAAACCACAGCAATAATGGTCAGCAGACCAATCGCAACGATGCCCGCAAAAATTCCCCAGCCCAGGGTGCGCTGAATGTCGCCCAGTGCGGTCGGGAAGCTTGATGCGATTGAAGTGAAAATAAGCAGTGACATACCGTTGCCAACGCCCTTTTCAGTAATCTGCTCACCGAGCCACATAATGACGCCAGTACCTGCAACCAGCGTAATGATAATCAACAAAATGTGAATCAAGCTATCGTCAGGAATAACAGGCAAAGTACAGCCAGGAAGCAAAGAACCAGAGCGTGCCAATGACACGATGGTGGTCGCGTTCAAAAATGCCAGACCGATAGTCAGGTAACGGGTGTACTGAGTCAGCTTAGTCTGACCCTGCGCGCCCTCTTCATGAAGTTCTTGGAATCGTGGAATAACCACGCGTAGAAGCTGAACAATAATGCTCGCCGTAATATACGGCATCACACCCAGAGCAAAAATCGACAGCTGCAACAAAGCGCCACCGCTGAAAAGATTCACCATGTCAAAGACTCCACCAGAAGCACTAGCAGTAGCCATACACTGCTGCACGTTTCCAAAAGAGACACCTGGCGCAGGAATAAACACGCCAATACGGTAAATCACGATAATGCTCAGGGTAAACAACAGCTTGTTTCGCAGATCGGGGGTTTTAAAAGCCCGACCTAAAGCGCTCAGCACATGTCCTCCTGAAATTTTCTCGCTCAGGAAGGACACAGAGTATTGCCCTACCTGAATACATACTTCTGAACAGTCTAGCGCGAATGCTACAAACTTTCAGTCTCACGCACCAAAAGATAAGCCAGCTAACACCGGTTACATCGCACAGCTGAAAAGTAACTTAGAAAAACTGAACAAACTTAAAACAAAAAGTGGCTATGCACTTCCCCAAAAGGGGAAGGCATAGCCACTTTTACAAAGCTACTTACTTAACGGTTACTGAACCGCCAGCAGCCTCAATCTTCTCGATTGCGCTTGCTGAAGCCTTGTCAACGGTAACGTTCACCTTGACGGTGAGGTCGCCGTTGCCGAGAACCTTAACCAGCTCGTTCTTGCGAACAGCACCCTTTGCAACCAGTGCCTCAACGGTGACGTCGCCACCCTCGGGGAACAGTTCTGAGATGCGATCCAAGTTAACAACCTGGTACTCGGTACGGAAGGGGTTCTTGAAGCCACGGAGCTTCGGAAGGCGCATGTGCAGCGGCAGCTGACCACCTTCGAAACCAGCCTTTACCTGGTAACGTGCCTTCTGACCCTTGGTACCGCGACCTGCAGTCTTACCCTTTGAGCCTTCACCGCGGCCAACGCGGGTCTTTGCTTTGTGGGCACCCGGAGCCGGGCGCAGATCGTGAATCTTGATAGCGTCGTTCTGTTCTGCCATCTTTACTTGACCTCCTCAACCTTCACGAGGTGAGCGACAGTGTTGATCATGCCAACGGTCACAGCATCAGCAGTACGGACAACAGTGTTACCCGGACGCTTGAGACCGAGTGAACGAAGGGTGTCGCGCATGTTCTGCTTTTCACCAACGTAGGACTTGACCTGGGTGATTTCCAGCTTTGCGTCGCTGGGCTTAATACGCTTACCGGTCATTACGCACCTGCCTTTTCGTTCTGAGCGTTGAGCAAGTACACAGGGATAACCTCGTCGTTGGGCAGACCACGGCGGGCTGCAACAGCAACGGGTTCCTCGAGCTGACGCAATGCTTCAATAGTTGCGTGAACGATGTTGATCTGGTTTGAAGAACCGAGTGACTTGGAGAGCACGTCGTGAATACCGGCTGCTTCAAGTACCGCGCGAACAGGACCACCAGCGATAACACCGGTACCTGCGGTAGCAGGACGGAGCATAACTACGCCTGCTGCGCGCTCACCCTGAACGCGGTGAGGAATGGTGCGGCCTTCGATGCGGGGAACGCGGAAGAAGTTCTTCTTTGCTTCCTCAACACCCTTAGCAATAGCTGCGGGAACTTCCTTAGCCTTGCCGTAGCCAACGCCAACCATGCCGTTACCGTCACCAACAACGACGAGTGCGGTGAAGCTAAAGCGACGACCACCCTTGACGACCTTGGAAACGCGGTTGATGGTTACAACGCGCTCAATGAACTTGTCTTTCTCCTCTTCGCGACCGCGGTT
>OBYT01000058.1_pt1 | contig 17414 bp, 11 predicted proteins | sample 1476811 | NCBI WGS metagenome assembly OBYT01 (sample SAMEA2580215, study PRJEB22360) | human gut metagenome | biome: human gut; feature: human-associated habitat; material: faeces | place: Denmark | collected 2008/2010
GAAAGTACCGGCAGTGCTAACGCTAGGCTTCTAAAGTTCAACGCCAGGTATTACGAATAGCTCCTTAGAACAGTCCCACCATGCGACCGTCTTCATCAAAACCGATGCGCTCTGCCGCCGGTGACTTTGATAGTCCAGGCATGGTGCGCATGGTGCCGCAGATGGCATAAACGTACCCTGCACCTGCTGCAAGACGAACCTCACGCACCGGCAACGTCCAACCAGTCGGAGCGCCCTTCAGCGACGCATCCGAAGAAATGGAGAGATGGGTTTTTGCGATCACAACGGGGAGTTCACCATACCCAAGCTCTTCGTACAGCTTGAGCTGCTTGCGTGCGGCAGGCGTGACCTCAATGCCGTCTGCGCCGTAGACGTCGGTCGCTACCTTCTCGAGCTTAGTTTCCAAAGAGTCAGTGAGCTCGTAGGTAAAGTTCAGCTCGCTCACGTCATCGCAAGCCTCAGCCACAGCGTCCGCCAGCTCCATAGTGCCCTTACCGCCTTGTGCGACACCGCGGTGCACAGCGACGCGAGCGCCTGCTTCTTCAGCAATCCGGCGGATCTCTTCATGCTCTGAATTAAAATCAGTGGGGAACGCATTAATTGCAACAACCGGCTGCACGCCGAAAGAACGAACGATGTCGATGTGCTTTTGCAGGTTGGATGCGCCAGCGCGGACGTCCTCGGGGCTTTCCTTGAGCATGTCTTCGGGTAGCGGCTTGCCGGGAACAATCTTGTACAGGCCAGAGTGAGATTTGAGCGAACGAACCGTGACGACCAGAACCGCAGCATCGGGCTTGAGACCGGAGACGCGGCACTTGACGTTAAAGAAACGCTCAGCACCCATATCAGCACCGAAACCTGCCTCGGTAATCACGTAGTCTGAGTGCTCAAGACCCACGTAATCCGCCACCACCGATGAGTTTCCGGTTGCAATATTGCCGAAGGGGCCTGCATGGATCAGAGCCGGGGTGGTTTCAAGGGTCTGAAGCAGGTTGGGATTAATGGCATCCTGCAAAATAACGGAGAGTGCGCCATCAGCTTTCAGATCGGCGGCGGTCACCGGCTGACCATCGTAGTTGAAACCAATGACGATTTTTGCCAGGCGCTCACGTAGGTTTTCAAAGCTCGTGGAAAGCGAGAGAATGACCATGATTTCTGAGGCGCTGGTGATATCAAAACCGCTCTCGCGAACAACGCCATCCACACGTTCGCCCAGGCCAATAACAATGTTGCGCAGCGAGCGATCATTGACGTCCAGAACCCGTCGCCAGGTGATAGCGCGCGGATCAATATTAAGCTCATTGCCCTGGTGCAGGTGGTTATCGATCATTGCTGCCAGCAGGTTGTGCGCTGCGGTCACGGCATGGAAATCACCGGTCAGGTGCAGGTTCAACTTTTCCATGGGGATAATCTGCGAGTAGCCACCGCCTGCTGCACCACCTTTGATGCCGAAGGTCGGCCCCATCGAAGGCTGGCGTAGAGTGAGCATAGCGTTGCGGCCGGTTGCAGCCATTCCCTGTGCCAACGAAACCGATGTTGCTGTCTTACCCTCGCCCAAGGGCGTGGGAGTTACAGCGGTGACAACAACGTACTTAGCGCCTCGCTTGCGAGCGTTTTCAGCGGTCGTGGTTTCATCGAGAACTACTTTAGCGACGTATTTGCCGTAGGGTTCCAGGCGGTCCTCATCGATGCCTGATTTTTCAGCAACCTCAACAATCGGGTGCAGGGTCGCTGCCTGAGCGATTTCAAGGTCGGAGGGAAAAGGTGCGCTCATAGCGGGCTCTTTCTCATGTGGTTATATATACAACCATCATCTTAGTAACAGCCATCACAATTGTCACCATTGCTGGCGCATCATTTCAGCGGACGCAATAGTCCAGACGTTAAGACAACGCGAACATTTGCGCCGGCGTGCCTTCTGCCTCGATTCGACCGCCTTTCAACAGCACCGCACGAGATGCCATCGAAGCGATCCTGGCATCGTGACTGATGATAATTACTGCACGATCCTTCAAAATTGCGTGCAGCGATGCACGCGCGTCCGCTGTTTCAAGCTGCGTCGTAGATTCATCGAGAATAACAGCGTGCGGGTTAGCCACAATGATGCGTGCCAGCGACAGCTGCTGAATCTGGTCTCGCGTGAGCTGGGTTGCTGAAGTTCCGAGTTCGGTGTCAAGACCGTCAGGCAAATCGTCCACCCAATCGGCGCCGACGGCATGAAGAGCCGCAAGCTGTTCTGCTTCGGTTGCGTTTTCAGCGGCTACTGTCATGTTGTCAGACAACGTACCTAAGAAAAGATGTGCTTCTTGTGTACAAATCAGCAATGCAGGACGCCCGTCTTGGGCTACCTGAGTGGGATAGAGTCCATTACCCACGGGAGAACCAGCAACAGAAACCGTACCTGAATCAGCGGTCAAAGACCCGGCAATTAGACGCGCCAAAGTGGTTTTACCCGAACCTGAGCGCCCCACTAAGGCGATGCTCTCCCCCGCCCGAACGCCAAGGTTAACGCCCTTGATAACTGAAGATTCCGGGGTGTAACCATATGTGAGACTCTCACAACGGATGACCACATCGTCAGTAACAGATTCAGTGTTGACCTTGCTACTAGCAGCCTGCTCACGACGCGCTTTTTGTTGATGCGATAAATCAATCACGCCGAATACTCGTCCCATCGTCACCGACATTTCTCGCAGGCGGTCAAGCCAGTAGGTAAAAATATCGGCGTTCACGCGCATACCAAAGAGCATGATTGATGCTGTCGCTGCATCGCCCCAGCTAGCCCAGCCCCGTTCGACGCAGATCGCACCCCAGATAATCGAAAGCAAGAGAGGCATGTACGAGTTGAATCCGTCAATCGCCCAATAGGTAGCACGAAGCGACACCAGCTTGCGGGCAATGGAATATATGGAATCAACGCGGTTTTCTTGAACCTGCAAGCGGGCGCCCTCAATACCTAGCTCACGCATGGTGCTTGCACCGCGAATATTCTCGTTTGCAACAACGGTAAAGTCAGACATTGCCTCAGCACGATAAAGGGTGAGTTTTCCAATGCGCGGCAGAAAAATAGACAGAAGAATCGCCATCAGCACAAACGTTGGAACAGTCACAAGCCCAATGAAGGGATTGACAAAGAACAAGGTTGTAGCCGTCAGAATCATATAGACCGTGATATACAAGAATTCTGGGAGTCCCTGCGCAAGAACTTGTCTAATGGAGTCGACATCGTCAGTCAACCGCGACAACAAGTCCCCAGAACCAGCGTCCTCTACGGTTTGAGCGTCAAGTTCGAGGGCAGCCCCCACCATGTCGATACCGAGGTCTCGATTCAGGCGAACGCCCAGGCGTTGCCCTTGAAAAGTCCACGCACGGGTGAGGAGTGCGCCTACCACCACCGCCAGAGCAATCAGAAGAATAAAACCCCACGGAAAGCCGGTCAAAGCACGGGACGACGCGGCATCTACCAGCCTGCCAATTGCGATGGGAATCGCCAACGAGGTCAGTGAGCTCAACACGAAGAGCACTATCAACCAGAAAAACTGACCGGGAGTTCGCATGACGCTTGCCAGCAGCATCCGCCAGGTTTTACCGGTGGGCGCGACAGGAAGAAGGTTAGCCACGGTGGTGCTCCTGTTCTATTTCGCGCTGGCTGGTCATCGGCGTCTGCTCAATTTTCTGCAAAGAACTCGTGATGGCTTCTTCGTACTGTTCAACAACGTGGTGCACGGAGTGAGCGGCAACGTTGTGATGATCCGAGCGATGCTGGGTCGCGATCCGTCGTTCAGCTTCCATGGTGGTGCTGACAACATAGATTTTCCGAATGTTCTCTAGCGGATAATCGCGTGCACATTTTTGCTCTAAATGATCAAAAATATACTTTTGGCTAGGTTCATCGACAGAGTTCAACGGCTCCGTGAGCACCAATGTTGTAGCGTCCTGCGCGAGCGCACGAGCCAGCGCCAGACGCTGACGCTGCCCGCCGGAGAGGTTTGCTCCTTCAGCGCTGATTGAAGCTTGCAGGTATTGAGCGGGGTCTTTTCCGCCAAGTCGGTAGGCGATCTCTAGTGAGTCGGTCAGCCGTAGCAGCTCGATAATATGCTGGTCGTCCAACACATCGGTGCCAAGTTGTACGTGTTCTTGAAGAGTGCCGGCGAAGATCATCGGGTTGGGTTCTGAGAGCAGGACGCGTTCCCTGTCTTTTCCACCGCTACTTTGGCTTCGAAGCTGGTAAATAAGTGCCTCTGCATAGTCCTGCGCCGTGAGATTTACATCGCGCGGGTTGAGGAACACTACGGTCTGCGCCGTATCAGGAATTTTTACCGATGCAACTGGGGCAGGTGCGCGGTCAGCGGCTACCGGCGCGGATTCGTTATCGTGAACCAGCTGATCCACGCGTTTGAAAGCAACACGCGCGTTCCGCCAGGCGAACAGTAGCATTTCAACAGACCAAATGGGGCCCGTCATGACGTTGATCAGACCGGCTATAGACACTAGCTGTCCTGCGGGTATATCGGTGAGCCATGTGCCTTCAGCAAGGGTGCCTCGAAGGGCAAAAGCAATTGCCAAGAGCGTGACGGTACCGACGAGAAAGTTGCGAGCCGCAAAAGACCAGGTCTGCACGCGTTCCAGCCTCAGCTGAGATTCGTACAGCTCTTCAGCACTGTGGGTGTAGCGCTTCATCATGCGCGGCCCTGCTCCCAATCCCAAAATGGTTCGGATAGCTGAGGCAATGTCACTTGCCTTAGAGGTGTTAGCTCCGACTTTGTCACGAAAAACTTCTGAGTGTTTTTCAATAACTTTTGAGATGCGTGTGAGAGCAAGAAGCGTCACGATGAGCCCCACCAGCACAATAACTGCAACAACAGGGCTGATTTTCCACAACTGATAGGTGCCCATAGCGGTGGCACCGATTGCAGAGGATGCGAGGATCATCGGTTGCCACAGAGCGGCCATGGTGCAGCTGTCTTTGTTCATCAGTGCAATAAGGTTACCGACTTCTTGACCCGATGATTTGAAGACGAGCCGGCCAACGTAGGTGCGCCAGGCCTTTTCGAGTGCAGAAACTACTTTGAAGGTGATACCCCAGGTGAAAATTTCATTGAAGCAGAAGTAAAGCACAATCAGCACTGCCCATTTCATCTGCGACCAAGCACGTTGGGTATCGCCGGCGGTATGAAGATCAATAATTGACCCGATTAACACCGGCAGATAAGCGACCAAGAGTACTGAAACGAGATCCGTGAAGAAAGGAATAATGTGAATAGCTCGCCAACGCCACCCGGGCGGAGCAAGACGAAATTTGACCGGCGCGTCGTTGGATGCCGGTTTCTTCTTCATCATCGCCATGTGCTCTCCTGCCGCGGCACGTGCCCTATGTGGTTTACGTGAATATGTGCTGTGTGAATTTATTCTAAGCGTAGTGGGCAGCGCACGCACCTGTTGAAGCAAAATCCATGTTCCCAGTGTTTACGCGAGCTATGACTTTACACAGCAGACCGGTCACGCTGGATGCGTCGAGAAACCTCATCTGTTTCACTGACAATAAAAATTTTGCTCTTCTGAGCAAGCACCGGATGCTTTTTCACTCGCTTTTCAAGCTGCGTGAAAATGATTGACTGTGTTTCTGAGTCAACAGATTGCAAGGGCGCAACCACAATCAGTACATCGGTGTGTTGAGCATAAGCGTGTGCAAGCTGAAGTTGTTCGCAAAGGCCCTGCATATTCACGCCAGAATCAAGCTCTTGCTCAGCTATGCCAACCAGCCTGGGAAACTCGGCAGCAGCGTCCTCATCGAAGTTCCAGTTCTTACTCATTTCTGCAAGTTGCCGGTGAATATCGTCAGGAGTATTGCATATGATGCCGCTGTTCTCGACAATCCTAATTTTGAGTTGCGAATGCTGGCTGTGTAGATAAGCAGCAAGACCTCGCGCGTATTCCTTAGCATCAACCCCCTCTTCACGAGGATCTTGATAAACCACCCGATGGTGGGTTTCAAACGGTGCGTACAGTGAAGGCTGAGATAACTCAGTCAAAGGGCTCTCTTTTCTCTACGGATAGCAACAGTGAGCCTTATGCATAAGAAATATCCCGTCAGAAGGTACAGGACTTGAGACCCTTATGATAAACCTCAAGAAACAGTGTATTACTGCCCTCCCCATCAGCTTAATCTTCCCAGCACGCATCTAGCGACCGGTAGAATTTGAAGCATCATGAATATTCTTGAGCATCTTTCACCCAAACTCGCACAGCCGGAAAATCACTATTTCCGCGGTGATTTCGCGTCTAATCCGCTGAGTCCCGACGAAATGTATGAGGGCTTCTTAGCGTGGATTTCATCGCGCGGTATGGAACTCTACCCCGCACAGGATGAAGCTGTACTTGAACTAGCTCAGGGCAACAACGTTATTTTGGCGACCCCCACGGGCTCGGGTAAATCTACCGTGGCAGTTGCAGCACATTACGTGGGATTAGCTACGGGCCAGCGTTCTTATTACACGGCACCTATCAAGGCGCTGGTCTCCGAAAAGTTCTTTGACCTCGTTGCAATTTTTGGCGCTGAGAATGTTGGCATGATTACCGGCGATTCATCGATCAACGCCGATGCTCCTATCATCTGTTGCACCGCCGAAATTCTAGCGAACGTGGTTCTACGCGAGGGCGAAAACGCTGATTTGTGCCAGGTGATCATGGACGAGTTTCATTTCTACTCAGACCCGCAACGCGGCTGGGCGTGGCAGGCGCCGCTCCTTGATCTGCCCCAGGCACAGTTCTTGCTCATGAGCGCAACTCTGGGTGATACCACCCGTTTTGAGCGGGAGATGACGGAGCTCACCGGCCGCACATCAACGTTGGTCACCAATGCCGAGCGTCCTATCCCCCTGCATTTTTACTATTCCAACAACACCGTACAAGAAACCGTTGAAGAGCTGGTATCTACCCGTCAAACTCCGGTGTATATTGTGCACTTTAGCCAGTTGCAAGCCATCGATGCTGCCCAGGCGCTGATGAGCGTCAACATCGCGTCCAAAGAAGATAAAGAACGCATCAACGAACTTCTGGCGGACTTCCGTTTTATGCCCGGTTTCGGCAAGACTCTCCAGCGGCTGGGGAAAAACGGCATCGGCGTCCACCACGCAGGTATGCTACCGAAATACCGCCGCCTCGTTGAGCAGTTAGCTCAAGCAGGACTGCTGAAAGTCATTTGCGGTACAGATACCTTGGGTGTGGGCATCAATGTGCCCATTCGCACCGTTCTCATTACTGCTTTATCTAAGTTCGATGGTGAACGCACCCGCCGCCTCAAGGCCCGTGAATTCCACCAAATCGCCGGACGCGCCGGTCGAGCAGGTTTTGATACCGCAGGTACCGTAGTGGTTCAGGCACCGGAGCACGACATTGAAAACGCTCGTTTAGAAGCAAAGGCTCGCGAGAAGTTTGCCGGTGATGAAAAGAAGATGGCGCAGTCCCTTCGCGGTAAGAAAAAGAAGCCGCCGCAGGGGTTTGTGGCGTGGAGCGAAAAGACTTTCGATCAGCTGGTTGAAGCATCACCAGAGCCATTGACCAGCTCTTTCGGTGTATCGCACTCCATGCTACTCAACATTTTGCAGCGCGAAGGCGACCCTTTTACCGCAGCCCGTAAGTTCTTGGAAAACAACCACGAGCCGCGCATCAAACAACGTCAGCTAATGCGCAAGGCACTGGGCATCTACCGCGAACTGTTAGCCGGTGGCGTGGTTGAACGGCTAGATGAGCCCGATGAATACGGCGCTCGTGTGCGTCTCACTGTAGATCTACAAGAGAATTTCGCGCTCAACCAGCCGCTTTCACCTTTCGCGCTCGCGTCCTTGTCGTTGCTCGATACAGAGTCTGAGACCTATGCACTCGATGCGGTATCGATTATCGAAGCCACGCTCGAAAAACCGCGTCAGGTTTTGATGATGCAGGAGAAGAAAGCGAAGTCGGAGGCGCTCGCCGAGTTCAAAGCTGAGGGCATGGACTACAACGAGCGCATGAACGAGCTCGACAAGATTACCTACCCTAAACCGCTTGAAGACTTGCTGGAACAGGCTTTCGAAACCTACTCGTCTTCGGCGGCATGGGTGCGCGAATTTGAGCTTTCGCCCAAGTCAGTGGTGCGCGATATGTACGAGCGCGCTATGGGATTTGGTGAGTACGTGCAGTATTATTCCTTGGATCGCTCCGAAGGTATTTTGCTGCGCTACCTTTCCGATGCCTATAAGGCGCTGCGTCAGACCGTTCCGGTCTCTGCTCTCAACAATGATCTAACCGACATCATCGAATGGTTGGGCGAGGTTATTAGACAGACTGACTCCTCACTGGTTGATGAGTGGGAGAAACTAGCTGCCGGTGAAGACTACCAGCCTAAGGAAGAAACCCTTGAAGAGTTGGTTGCAGAAAAAGCACCATCAGTTACCGATAATCCTCGTGCTTTCAAGGTAATGGTGCGCAATGCCATGTTCCGTCGCGTAGAGCTTTTTGCCGATGAGCGTGACAAGATTTTGGGCAGCATGGATGAGGAATACGGTTGGGACGCTGACCGTTGGGCAGATGCCATGGACGATTATTTTGATGAGTACGATGACATCTACACCGACGCGGACGCTCGTGGCCCTCAACTACTGAGCATCGATGACGATGTGACCGAGCATCCTGGCATCTGGAAGGTTCGTCAGATTCTCTCTGACCCCGACGATAACCATGATTGGGCGTTTACCGCCGAGATTGATTTGGTTGCTTCTGATGCGGCCGGTACTCCCGTTGTTCGCATGCTCAGCGTTGGCAACTAACCGCGTCTTGATGAGTACGTGCAATTCTGAAGAATGAATGTGTCAAAAGACTTCAGAATTGCGCGTTTTCATGGTCTACCGAAAGTTTTCACGATATGACTGAACACCAGGAGCTCAGCGCACGTAACCTGAGTAATTCTGCCCGGCGCATTGTTGGGCTTGTCGCGCTCTTAAACGGTGCAGCTGCAGTTGTTGAGGCAACTATTGCAGCTTTCATCGGTTCTGTCTCGCTCTTTGCCGACTCAGCAGATTTTCTCGAAGACTTCTTGATCAATGGCCTGGTCTTTTGCGCCTTGAGCTGGTCGGTTACCAGCCGCCGGAAAGCGTCGTTCGGGTTGGCAGCACTTATTCTGATCCCGGCTATCGCAGCATTTGGTACAGCTCTTTATAAGGTGTTTTCAGCTTCAGTTCCGGAACCTACGGCTCTCACGGCAACATCCGTTGCAGCCCTTGCGGTAAATCTTCTCTGCGCGATGCTATTGTTGCGCCTTCGCTCAGGTAATACTGCCCTCACTCGTGGCGCGTGGCTTGCAGCCCGTAATGATGCCGTGGCCAACGTTCTGATGATTCTCGCGGGAATCAGCACCTTCTTCTGGTACTCCATGTGGCCCGATGTGATAACCGGGGTGCTGATGGGCATCATCAACTGCTTCGCGGCTAAAGAAGTTTATGAGCAGGCACGAGCAGAAGATCCTGAACTTGAATTCGACTAACCCACCCAAGCATCAACCAACAGACCGGCTGCACAATACACAGGAGTAGCAATGACCGCCCCGCACCTCATTAACGTTTCACTTCCGCAGCCTTCCCACAAGGTAGGCGCGTGTCACCGCATCGGAAATTTTGATCTCATCGATCACTGGTTCACAGTGCCTCTAACACACGGTCTGATTTTTGGGCACTCAGCTGAAGTTGCTCAAGACCACCCGTTAGCACAAGAAACCATCACAGTCTTTGCCCGCGAAGTCATCGATACATCACCCCAGCCCACCACCGCAGTAGAGGCACGGCCCTTCATGGTCTATCTGCAGGGCGGCCCCGGCGGCGCATCCCCGCGTCCTGCATCCGATGCCGGCTGGGTGGCAGAGCTTGCTCAAACCCACCGCGTCATTCTGCTCGATCAACGAGGCACCGGCAATTCGACACCGCTGACTGCTCAGACTCTCACCGCTCTTGGCTCTGTTGAGAGCCAAGTACAGTACGCAGAACTCTTCCGGGCAGATTCAATCATTGCCGATGCCGAAGTTGTGCGCGACTTTCTGACCGTAGACAGGGCAGATCGCCGGTGGTCCACAATGGGTCAGAGCTTTGGCGGATTCCTCACGCTGAGCTACCTCAGTTTTGCGCCGGGTTCCCTAAAAGACAGCCGTATGACGGCAGGCCTTGCACCAATTCGCGCGCACATCGATGACGTTTACCGCTCAACTTATGCCCGTACACAGGCTCGTAACCAGGAATTCTTTGGCTGGTATCCAGAGGATGCTGCGTTAGCCAATCGCATTGCAGAGCACCTAGCGAGTAAAACCGAGAAGCTTCCCACGGGTGAACGACTCACCCCGGAACGTTTTCAGATGCTCGGTTCATATTTGGGCGGTAACGCGCGCATCCACCAACTGCACTACATTCTACAATCTGCTTTTGCCGAAGGCCACTCGCATCTTTCAGAGCAGTTTATTCGTGATGTAGCAAGTTGCGTCAGCTTTATAGGTTCGCCGATCTACGCGCTACTTCACGAAGCGATTTACGCGGATGGTCCCGCTGTACCGGTTGGTGCGAACAAGCTTTCTCCCTCGCCCGCCCCCACTCGCTGGTCAGCGCAACGTATTTCTGCCGAACTGCCGCAGTTCGCGCCAGACGCCCATCAGCTCCTGTTCACCGGCGAGCACACTTTTGACTGGTACTTCGACCAAGATCCATCGTTGAGTCCTCTCGCAGAAGCCGCACATGCACTAGCAGAAAAGGACGACTGGGGTCGGCTCTACGATCACGAGCAGCTGGCTCGCAATGAGGTTCCGCTGGTTGCCGCCGCTTACGTTCCCGATATCTATGTCGATTTCGAGCACTCCATGAACACCGCAAACTTTGTGACCAATACCCGCGTGTGGACCTCTGCTACTCACCATCACGACGGCTTAGGCGCGGATGGTGCCATGATTTTAGGTCATCTCAAAAACTTATTGGCCGATATGCCCTAACCCACCCACAGACGCCACTGACCAAGTAGGGTAAACTCAACAGAGTCTATTGACGGTCCGGTAACTTTTGGGGAGTTACCGGAACCGCTTTGGCGCATTCTTGCGCAACAACAATTGAGGGGAAGATTTTTGGTAACTCGCGCACAATTTTTAGGCGGTGGAGCGCTCGCTGTTCTTGCAGCGTCCATGGGCAGTACCACAGCACAGGCCGCTGACGGTTCACGCTTGCTCATTGCCACCGACGAGGGCATTTCAAACGACGGGTCCACCCCCGTCAATAGCAAAATTAATCAGCTCTCAAAGTCTTTGGCTGATAACGGTGGCGGAGCGATTGTCTTCCCTCCCGGTATTTACGCGGTTGACGATGAAGGCGTTGAGGTTCGCAACCAGGTCAGCTTTATCGGTTTGGGCGAGGCAACCCAGTTCATGCCCACCGGTACGTGGGGCGAGCTTGCCGGAGTTTTTCGCATCGGCACCGATAAAGAAAACAACTCTGACCCGGTCTACCGTTCTGGCCTGCATGATTTGAGCATCAAACCGGGCAAGGACGCCATCAAGCACGCTGAATCTATTGAAAACGTGGTTGGCGTTTTGTACAACACCAAGAACGGTGATTCGCCAGCTGACCCGGATGCCGCACATCGAATTTCGGGGCTAACCCTGTGGGATTTGGATATGGGCATCAAACTTAAGGGTGCCGATGATCAAGGTATGACGGTGGAGCGCATCCGCGGACGTAAGTTCCTGCGGTCTGCTCTTGTGGTCGGCGAGGATTTCGCTGACGGTGGCGCAGATAATATGTTCTCTATGGTGGATCTGTCCTCTGCTAACCGAGCTAAAGTTGATGCCGCAACTATCGAGGTTTACAATTCAAACACCAGCTGGTCCCAGGTCAAGACCTGGTATGCCAAGCGATCAATTGCAATGGCAGAAGACACCAAAGCTGGGGCAGGATTCTTTGTTAAAGGCACTCGTAATACCTTCAGCCAGTGCGATGCACAGGATAATGGCGGACATGGTTTTGTCATCAAGTATGGCAATAACTCGTTTGTGAATTGTTTGGCAGATTCCAATGGGCATGCTGAAAATGTAGATGGCCAGGCCAAAGTCGGAGAAGCTCACGGGTTCCATATTTCTAAGGATGCACCAGGCACTCAGTTAATTGGCTGTCAGGCGTTTAACCGAGGTATGTCCAATCCTGGACAGGGAGTTGGCTTTTGGGTTGCAGAAACGAATAAGAACGTTATTCTTTCTGGGAACGCATTCGGCAATACCAGCGAGAACAGTGTCACCAAGGGACTGGATGCGCAGAAGAACCAGGTGATTGACGGCGGCGCCAAGTAACCTCAGTTCTCCAGCGATGCGAAGATAAAACGACCCCGCTGAACAGGTGTCCGGCGGGGTCGCTTTTTGTTAAAAATTTAAGCGCTATAACTCGTTGTGAGCACGTTGTGCTGCGCGTTTGACACTGGTAAAAGTGGCGATTAGAACAGGTAGGACGCCCGCGAGCAGGGCTAGTATGCCAGCAAGTGACGCCATATCGTCCCCATATAGATGGTTGGTGAGCAATACCGCCACGGTACCCAGGATAAAAATCATCAGACCGAGACTGAGCGCGGGAACTGCCGCGCGATGACCTGCCTGCCAGGCCGCATCCGACTCCATGGTCGCCGAAGTTCTCACGCCAACCAGCCCGTTGCGCGTGAGGTTACCGGCCTTAATCATGACAAGTAAAACTGCAAAGGTAATGGCAACTATTACAAGGGTTATAAGACTAATCATGGGTGGCTCCTGAAATAAGGATTTGAAAGACTGCTTGATGGTGTGGCTAATAGTCCTGGTTCGCTCTTCCAAGCCGTCAAGGGCCCGCTTCCCTCAAACGCCAGACCCGAGCCAGCGGTCCCTCGACGCCCTGTAAGAGCAGAAATGGATCATTGTTCTTCATCATATCGCCCCCCCTACCTACACAAGAGAACAAAAATTCCCCCGCCGAAAACCCGGCGGGGGAATTTTTAGGTTATGAAACTAGTTCATATACGCCTGATGCGCGCCACGAGCGCGATCTACGAGATCCTGGTACTCTGCTTCAGACTCAATGAGTTCATCGCGGTATTTCTGCGGAACATTGCGTGACTTAGCGGTTGCCGCATCCAATTTGTCCTGAATCTTCTGACGTTCCTCAGTGGAGGCATTGTCGGGTAGGTTCAGGTACTGCTCTGAGAGTCTCTGAGTCTTCTGAATGGCTGCCAGCGCTTTGCCCTTGGGGGAAAGCAACGAGGCCAGAACGGTAATAATCAGTACGCCAACGATAACTGCCAGTGAGACACCGATTGTCACTTCAACAACGTGGACGGGCTGACCGTCGTTGATGAAAGGCAAGGTGTTCTCGTGCAGTGCGTGCAGAATCAGCTTGACACCAATGAATGCCAAGATGATTGCCAGGCCCCATGACAGGTAAATCAGGCGATCCAGCAAGCCGTCAATCAAGAAGTAGAGCTGGCGCAGACCCATCAGTGAGAACGCGGTTGCGGTGAAGACGATGTATGGTTCCTGGGTCAAACCGAAGATTGCGGGGATTGAGTCCAGTGCGAAGAGGATATCTGTACCGCCGATAGCTACCATTACCAGCAGCATCGGGGTCATTACCTTTTTACCGTTTTCTACGGTGAAGAGTTTATCCCCATCGTAGTAATCGGTGGTGTGCATGAACTTCTTCGCCAGGCGAATGATGAAGTTATTAGCTTCGTCGTCTTCTTCTTTATCGGTAACTTCGCCCTTGAGCAGGTTACCTGCGGTGAGCAGAAGAATGATGCCGAAGATGTAGAAAACACCGCTCCAACGGTCGATAGCTGCTGCACCCAAAAGAATGAACACGGTACGCGCAATCAAAGCAAACACGATACCGAAAAGTAGAACCTTTTGCTGATCCTCACGCGGCACCTTGAAAGATGCCATGATAATCAAGAAGACAAAGAGGTTATCGACACTCAACGCCTTTTCGGTGATATAGCCGCCATAGTATTCAGCAGCGAACTGGCCGCCATCCCACCAGAGAATGACGAGACCAAAAAGCAGTGCGATACCCACGTAGATAGCAGACCAAATCGCTGCTTCTTTGATGGTGGGTTCGTGCGGTTTACGCACGTGAAAAAAGAAATCGTATGCCAACAACGCGAGAATAAACACGATGGTGACAGTCCACTGAAGCCCAGTAATATGCATGGGAGCCTTTCTTGTGGGATTGATACTACAATGACCACAAGTCTCTCCCACCACCGAAAATCAGTGGTTTGCTCCCCCGGTTAGACGCCTTCGGCTAACGTGCTGACGAGAAAACAATTAGCGGGATACTCCCTTGCTCGTCACACAACTCTACAGCATTGGGTGTAAATCTAGGTTTCAGGTGGGTAAATACTGCCCGTGAACCTGCGCACGTGCGTCGTAAATTTCGCCGCGTTAAGAGAATTCGGTGGATTTTCCTTCCGCCACAAGCGGTTGAAAAATCCACCGAAAAATATTTTATTCAGCTTTTATTTGCCGGATGCGGCCTGCTCATCAACGCTTGCGGCGGTAAAGCGCTTGTTGATGTGTTTGGGCTTTACGGCTTCATCCACGAGGGCGATTGCGAAGTCCTGCGTTGAGATGAAGTTGCCTGCGGGGCGGTCAAGGTCAAGCTTGATGTCACCGCTGCGGACGCCGGGGGCAATGACGGGAGCCGGTGATACCATGGTCCACTGCAGCGATGCCGGAGCTTCTTTGTACATAGCGTAGATTTCTCCGAAGAGATCTGCCTCGCTCTTGTAGATAGCGGGGAAATCGGGGGCGTTACGTAGCTCGTTGCCGTTCTCATCCAAAAGTGAGCCTGCGCCTCCCACAAAGATGAAGCGCCCTGAAGGAGCTGCTGAAATCAGCGCGCGGTGCGCTGCCTGGATTTCGCGGTTAGCCTGCTCGCTTTCGCGGGCTACAACAGAGATGATGGTTGCATCGTGTTCATCGATAACTTCTACAACGTCGTCCACGTTGGTGAAGTCGATAACTTGAGCCTGAACTCCTTCAGCGGGGTTGCCCGAGCGGTTGTAGGCATCAACCTCAAGATTGCGGCTGAGAGCTTCTGCTACAGCTTCTTTACCAACGTTACCGGTTGCACCAATAATTGCGATTTTCACTGTTTTTCCTTTCGTGGTCGCATCGTCACTTCCAGAATTTATTTTACACGGAAATCTTTTGGGCGGGTGGATTTTCCGAAGAATTCACCCGCCCACAATCTTTAGGCGTGACCTACCGCCTGCATCTGTCGCAGCTCCTTTTTGAGATCTGCGATTTCGTCGCGCAGGCGTCCTGCAATCTCAAACTTCAGCTCTTCAGCCGCCTGCATCATCTGCGCGTGCATCTCTTCGATAAGATCCAGTAGCTCCTCGGCGCCTTCAGCCGCCAAACCGTCGGCGCGAACACGCTCACCGCGTGCCAACAATGCATCGGCCTCGGGTGAGGACACTGCGGGCTCGGCTGAGTCCTTCTTCTCAGATGAGACCGGTGCGGTTTTCTTACCGGCCGCCTTGCGCGTTTGAAGCAACTCGTGGGTGTCTTCAGATTCACGCGCCAGCTGATCGGTGATATCCGCAATCTTCTTGCGCAGAGGTTGCGGGTCAATTCCGTGGTCCTTGTTGTACTTCTGCTGAATCTCGCGACGACGGTTCGTCTCGTCGATAGCGGTTTGCATGGAGTCCGTGATCTTATCGGCGTACATATGCACCTGACCGGAGACGTTTCGAGCCGCACGGCCGATAGTCTGAATCAACGAGGTGGTTGAGCGCAAGAAGCCCTGCTTATCAGCGTCCAAAATTGCCACCAGTGAGACCTCAGGCAAATCAAGACCCTCACGCAAAAGGTTGATGCCGACCAGCACGTCAAAAACACCCATGCGCAACTCACGTAGGAGCTCCACGCGTCGCAGGGTATCAACGTCCGAGTGCAGGTACTGAACCTTCACGCCGTGTTCGGTGAGATACTCCGTGAGGTCCTCAGCCATACGCTTAGTCAGCGTTGTGACGAGAACACGCTCATCTCGATCAGTACGCACGCGAATCTCGTCCAGCAAATCATCAATCTGGCCTTGAGTGGGCTTGACGATAATCTCGGGATCAATCAAACCGGTGGGGCGAATAATCTGCTCAACTACCCCATCGGCCTGCGATAGCTCGTATTTGCCCGGAGTTGCCGAAAGATAGACGGTCTGACCAATACGCTCTAAAAACTCGCCCCATTTTAACGGGCGGTTGTCCATGGCAGAAGGCAGACGGAAGCCGTGCTCCACCAGGGTGCGCTTACGGCTCATATCGCCCTCATACATCGCGCCAATCTGCGGAATCGTTACGTGGGACTCATCGACGATCAGCATGAAGTCATCCGGAAAGTAGTCCAGCAAACAGTGCGGGGCACTACCGGCAGGGCGACCGTCGATGTGCCGCGAATAGTTCTCAATACCGTTGCAGTAGCCCATCTGCTCCATCATCTCGAGGTCGTACTGCGTGCGCATACGAAGACGCTGAGCTTCTAGTAGCTTATTCTGCGACTCGAGTTCCTGCAGACGTTCCTGAGTTTCTTGCTCGATGGATGCGATAGCTCGCTTCATGCGGTCAGCACCGGCAACGTAGTGCGAGGCAGGAAAAACGTACATCTCGTTTTCTTCACGAATCACGTTACCTGTCAGCGGATTCAGCGTATAAATGGCATCAATTTCATCGCCAAAGAATTCAATGCGAATCGCATGCTCTTCGTACATGGGAATAATCTCGACAGTATCGCCGCGCACACGAAAGGTACCGCGGTGAAAGTCCATATCATTGCGCACGTACTGCATCTGCACGAACTGCTTGAGCAAATCGTCGCGGTCCATCTCTTGCCCGCGTTCAAGCGTCACCATCTGCTCAACGTATTCTTCAGGAGTACCCAGACCGTAAATACATGAGACGGTAGAAACCACCACAACATCGCGTCTTGTCAGCAAAGCATTCGTTGCGGAGTGACGCAGTCGCTCAACTTCCTCGTTAATCGAAGAATCCTTCTCGATAAACGTATCGGTTTGAGGAACATAGGCTTCGGGCTGATAGTAGTCGTAGTAAGAGACAAAGTATTCAACAGCGTTGTTGGGTAACAGCTCTCGAAGTTCATTAGCCAGCTGCGCTGCCAACGTCTTGTTCTGCACCATCACCAAGGTGGGACGCTGCAGCTTTTCAATAAGCCACGCGGAGGTAGCCGACTTACCGGTACCTGTTGCGCCCATAAGCACAACATCTTTTTCACCGTTTTGGATGCGTTCAGTCAGCTCAGCAATTGCCTGCGGCTGGTCGCCTGCCGGTTTATATTCAGAAACAACTTCAAAGGGAGCAACTACACGCTTAATTTCCTTGGC
>OBYT01000059.1_pt1 | contig 17399 bp, 14 predicted proteins | sample 1476811 | NCBI WGS metagenome assembly OBYT01 (sample SAMEA2580215, study PRJEB22360) | human gut metagenome | biome: human gut; feature: human-associated habitat; material: faeces | place: Denmark | collected 2008/2010
GGGTTCTTTATTCGGGGTTTAGGCGGCCGTTGAGTTTGTATCGGCAGGTGTTTTCGGTGGTGCGGGGTCTGGTGTTTTATGCGGCTGGGAGGACTTTTGAATAAGCCTCAAGAATTGTGTTGCCTCATCTTCACTAGCAATAGGTGCGTTCTTTAGTAGACATACTCCTGGACCTTCGTAAAGGAGGGAATCAATCTGCGAGGTTAGGTCTGCTAGGGTTCTCGAATTACTGTCAGTTTTTTAACAGCTTCAATATGCCGATGATTAAGCGCTATCACCCATTGAGATTCAGCTTCACGCAGTTCAGTAGCAGTCCATTTTTTACCAAGCATCATACTTCCTATCAATCTAACGACTGTGTTCCAGATTATATTTTGATGTAGAATCTATCATATTGGTAGGGACAATTCGATTTTCAATGAAGAACACTTCATATCCCAGCTAAAAAACTGCATCAGACCCCGGCGAATATTAAGTTCCAACCTCCGCTTCATGGGGTAATAACTAGACATTGTGATTTCTATACCGGGAAGGAACCTCTATGCATGAATATCGCTTCAGTGAATGGAAGACATGCCCCCTACGTGTTGAAAATATTGCCGTACATTCAGTCAAAGCAGCAACCGATGCAGCTCAGCTCTTAGCCGATACTAGAGGTATCAAATGCACCATCTCATCAGATATAGCGCAAATACCATTCTCATTCGCAAGTCTGGAAAATCTAAAGGTTGGGAAGCGCTCATCTGAACCTTGGAACGAAATTTCAGGTTTTTTTAAGGCTGCAGACGGATGGGTAAGATTACATGGAAATTACCCTCACCACACCAAAGCAATTAGAGATTCTTATCAGTTCGAAAATAAAAAGGAGTTAATAGAGCTTTTTAGTTCACTACCAAAAATAGAAATCGAAAAAACCATCGTTCGCCACGGGGGCGTTGCATCAGCAGTTAGAGAAATTGATTAATGGAATCAACTTCCCCAAGCAATAGCAATGAAAAATGCCCCGTGGGTAGAATCTGACCTCGAATCTCGACTTTCCCACAATTTTCACAAATCAAACCCCGTTCTACCTGCAGAAGGTATTAGGGTATTAGACTTGACTCGAGTTGTGGCTGGTCCAACTTGCTCTCAGCTACTTGCATGCTTGGGGGCGGAAGTTCTAAGGATAGACCCGCCCTTTTTACCAGAGATCACAGAGCAATTTATTTCCAACGGTATGGGGAAAAAATCTGCTGTCATCGACTTTTCGAGAGATATGAACCTGGTTCATGAGCTTATCTCTCAAGCGGATGTGATTATTATCGGTTATAGTCCTGGTTCTTTAGATAAATTTGGTCTTGGTATTCAGCAATTAAGAGATGACTATCCAGGTCTCCTCATAGCTAGCCTCTCAGCGTGGGGGGAATCAGGTCCCTGGGCTACACGGGCTGGTTTTGATTCAATTGTGCAAGCGGCTACCGGTATTTCCGAAATATGCAGTGTGATCAATTCAGTAGGTGAAAGAATTCCAGGAGCTTTACCTGTTCAAGCGCTTGATCATTCTACTGGTTTTATCTTAGCTGCCCGTATCCTTGAGTCGCTTGCTTACCTCAAATCGGGAATTATAAGAACAAGCCTTGTAGGGGCAGCACAAGAATTAACTAATCATAAAAGTAACGGATTTCATGAGGGCGAGAATGACGTGGTGACAACTCACCATAAATTATCCATCGTTGATTCAGCTTATGGCAGATTGTCCATACCATCAATACCTGTGACTATTGATGGCGACCATTTAATTGGGAAAGTGCAAAATTACGGGTCCCATGTCGCTACGTGGTTTGTAGAATGATCTGTTGATTAATATCTGCGGAGAGGTACATAGAGGCTTATTCATAAGGGGTAAAACCCACCAACTAGACAACGGTCCCACCGAAGGCAAAAATGAGCGTTAAATCATCACAAATAACCTCAAGCCAAACCGGAAGAACCGTTGCACAACAAGCGTACAACCGGGCTCACTAGCGCACAATTCACCACCCTCACAACAGCCCTGAACAAGAACCTTATCTGGAATCAACCAGGCACCAGACCTCGCAAAACCAGCCTGACACAAGCCCTGAAAATTACCCTCATCTATCTACGCCACAACATCACCGAAGACCTCTTAGCTGATATCTTTGGTCTCTCTCAAGCCACCATTTCTAGAATCATCAACCGCATCGAAAGTGCCTTATTGAAGCTGACTGAGTTGAAGGTTCCCGAGCTTGAATCGCTCAAGAATGTCCCTGGCTCACTCGTAGTAGACGGCACCTTAATTCCCATCTGGAACTGGTCTTCACAAGGGCAAATACTGTTTTCAGGTAAGCACAGAAGAACCGGTTTCAATCACCAAGTCATCTGTACCTTAGACGGGAGATTGCTAGCCATTACCGACCCGGTGCCGGGGGCTAGGCATGATGTTTATGCTTTTCGCTTTCACCAGCTAGGGAGGTTCTTGGATGAGTCCACTTTGGCAGATAAGGGGTACATCGGGCTGGGGTTGCTCACACCGACTAAACGAAAAGCGGGTGCAAGGATGAGGGCTAGGGTGAAGGAGAATAATCGGAGGATCAATCGGTTACGTTCGGTGGTTGAACGGACGATTGCGCAGGTGAAGACCTGGCGGGTTTTACATACGGGCTTCCGTCGGCCGCTCGGTGTTTATTTGCGGGTGTTTTCGGTGGTGCGGAGGCTGATATTTTTTACGGCTTTGGACCCCTTATGAATAAGCCTCGGAGTAAACTCACACACAAACAAACATGCGCCCGCACACATACACACGGACGCTTACTTCGGCATATAGAGAATCTCATGGCATCAGTCTCCGAGAGCGCACAGGCAACCCCGCCTAACGCTCAGCACAACAGCGAGGGCAAGACCTTCTTCGGCCACCCCCGCATGCTCGCAAACCTCTTCTCAGTAGAAATGTGGGAACGCTTCTCGTACTACGGTATGCAGGGCATTATGATTTACTACCTCTACTACTCTGTCACCGAGAGTGGTCTAGGTATTGATCAAACAGCCGCAACCGGCATTATCGGTGCATACGGCGGCATGGTCTACTTGCTAGCTATCGTTGGCGGCTTTGTGGGTGACCGCATTCTAGGTCCTGAACGTACCTTGTTCTATTCAGCGCTATTGATTATGGCCGGTCACATTGGCCTAGCTGTCATCCCGGGCGTAGCTGGCGTTGTTGTCGGCCTCATTCTTGTTGCATTAGGTTCAGGTGGCATGAAGACTAACGCATCAGCTCTAGTCGGATCGCTCTACAGCCGCACCGATGAACGTCGCGATGCTGGCTTCACCATCTTCTACATGGGTGTCAACATCGGCTCACTCTTTGGCCCGATCCTTACAGGCTGGGGCTGGAATCGCTGGGGTTTCCACGCTGGCTTCTTGATGGCTGCAATCGGCATGGCAATTGGTCTGACCCAGTACGCCCTGACTCGCAAAAACCTTCCCGCGTCAGCACATGAACTTTCCTCACCCCTCTCCTCGAGCGAGAAAAAGAAGTACTCACTGTTGGCAGTAGCAATTCTTGCCATCGTAGTCATTCTTGTTTTGACTGGCCTTATCACCCCTACCAATTTGGCAAGCTGGGTAATGGCATTTATTTTCATTGGGGCGATTGTCCTTTTCACCTTGATGCTGCGTGATAAGCAGATTACCTCTGAAGAACACTCACGCGTGGTCTCATTCATCCCCATGTGGATTGGTAACGCGGTTTTCTGGGCACTCTACCAGCAGCAGTTTACCGTGATGGCAGTTTATTCAGATACCCGCCTAAACTGGCATATCTTGGGCATGGAACTTACCCCTAACTTGGTGAACTCCATTAACCCAATCTTCATCATCATCTTTGCACCGCTGTTCTCTATTATGTGGACCCGCCTAGGCTCACGCCAGCCCGGTTCAGTGTCAAAATTCTCGCTGGGTATCATCGGCGTAGGCATCGCATTCCTCATCTTCCTCACCCAGGCAGGCAACATGAGCGTGAACGTTGGATGGATTGTGCTTATCCTCTTCGTGTGCACCTTGGCAGAGCTTTCGATCTCACCGGTCGGTTCCTCACTCTCAACCAAGCTTGCACCCGCGCGTCACCGCGTAAACATGGTGGCACTGTACTTCACTTCAGTAGCACTGGGTACTGTACTTGCAGGCTGGCTAGGTAAGTTCTACTCGCTAGAAACTGAAGTTCCCTACTTCCTGTGGTTGGGTATCGGCACCATCATCGTCGGCTTCATCTTGTGGAGCCTTAACAAGTGGATTACCCGCAAGATGGCAGGCGTTCGCTAAGTCCTCTTTGACCCGCGAGGGGTCCCTTATCGTTCAAAATCAGACGATTTTTGAATGATAGGTGACCCCTGGCGGTGTTTAAGGAGGTTCTGGGATTGAACTCTCCCACCCGTTAAGTTCGTTTAATCTCATTAAAATTGTTCGCCTAGACGAATAATTAACGATAAGCTGTTCTCGCGCGCACCAAAACCCCAAAAAGTTCTACCGAGAGACACTTTTGATGCCACTACCCACAGAAACACCGCCGCGAAAAACATTTAGGTTTATCGACCTTCCCACCGAGAGCTGCACCGACCTGGTCTACTTCTCCAGCGCATCCGAAAACACCAAAAGATTCGTGGAAAGACTGGGCAGGCCGGCCACCCGCATCCCGCTAGCCCCGCGCGCAGAGGGAATGATCCGCGTCCACAAACCCTACGTGCTGGTGGTGCCCACCTACGGCAGTGGACGCGTTGCCAAGCCCTGCCGCTACGCCCCATCAATTGGAACAAACCGCAAGACCCCATAGATTTAGAAGTCTGGAACCGCCTCACCGCCAACTTTTGGCTACCCGAAAAAGTGCCGCTGTCTAACGACCTTGCAGATTGGAACAGGCTTTCTGAAACCGAGCGGACGCTCACCATGCGCGTCTTCACCGGTCTTACCCTGCTCGATACTCTGCAGGCAAGCGTCGGTGAAATCAGCCAGATTCAGGACGCTCAAACCGAGCACGAAGAAGCCGTCTACACCAACATTGCTTTTATGCAGGCGGTCCATGCGCGTTCGTACTCATCGGTGTTTTCCACGCTTTCTTACACTGCTGAGATTGATCGCGCCTACCGCTGGGCTGTTGAGAATCAGGTACTGCAAACGCGCGCCAAGAAAGTTCTAGTGCACTACTTTGGCGATGACCCGTTCAAACGGAAGATAGCGTCCACTCTGCTTTCCTCTCTTTTGCTGTATGCGGGCTTCTACTTGCCACTGCACTTTTCGGCGCACGCGCAGCTCACTAATACGGCGGATATGATCCGCCTAATTCTGCGCGACAAAGCAATTCACGGCTACTATTCGGGGTATAAATTCCAGCAAAAACTCAAGACGCTCACGACCGAACAACAAGAGAAATTGCGCGTTTTTACCCTTGAATTTCTGCAAGAGCTCTACGAGCTTGAACTGGAATATTCAGGGGAGCTGTACGAGCCATTTGGGCTCATGGATGATGTTGCCACTTTTGTTCGCTACAACGCCAACAAGGCGCTGATGAACCTGGGTTACGACAACTATTTTGACGCTGAGCAGACGCGCGTGAAACCGGAGATTCTGGCGGCACTGGCCCCCCGGTGCGGATGAGAACCATGACTTTTTCTCGGGCTCCGGCTGCTCGTACATCATCGGCAAGGTCGAAGAAACGGACGAGGCGGACTGGGACTTCTAACCCCGCATTTTCTGGTTCTGATGACTAAAAGCTAGGGGTGAAAATATCGAGCGAGCATATACATTTTTACCCCTAGAAAGCCTTCTGGCTTCTTTCTTTCACCTTTTACGAGTGAAGAACCTATCACCGCAGGCAAAAGCTGAAGATTCTCTAGCATCAAGTTACTCAACACAGGTAAAGAAATATCTTTTGAAAACATTGTTTTTCCACGTCAAAAGCTTAAGGTATTAACAACCTTTACAGTATTGGCTTCCCTCACCACAACAGAAAACATGAAAACCTCTACTACTGAACGCCTTGAGCAACTCCCCTTCACCCGCAAACACGGCAAACTTTTGACGGTCTCCGGCATCGGCTGGGCACTGGACTCTATGGATGTCGGTCTCATCTCCTTCATCATGGCAGCCCTCATCGCCGAATGGCAGCTCACCCCACATCAGGCGTCCTGGCTAGGGTCAATAGGCTTTATGGGCATGGCACTGGGGGCAACCTTTGGCGGGCTACTCGCCGACAAGTTCGGCAGGCGTCATATCTTTGCGCTCACCCTGCTTATTTACGGGCTGGCGACCGGCGCATCCGCCCTCTCAACATCGCTCGTGATGCTATTGATTTTCCGTTTTGTGGTGGGGCTGGGTCTCGGCGCTGAGCTACCGGTGGCGTCCACTTTGATGTCAGAGTTTGCCCCGGCGCGTATTCGCGGACGCATCGTAGTTATTCTTGAAGGCTTTTGGGCTGTTGGCTGGATTGCGGCCGCGTGCATTGGCACCTTCGTGGTGACGGCATCGGATAACGGCTGGCGATGGGCGCTGGCAATCGGTATTTTACCGGCACTGTATTCACTGGTGATTCGCTGGGGCACGCCGGAGTCTGTGCGCTACCTTGAATCGCGAGGCGAACACGAGAAGGCACAGAAAATTTTCCGTAGCTTTGAGCAGTCCCCGGCGATGTTCGCCCCTTCTAAACCACGCGAACGTCAGGTAGCCTCTACACCTGCCCAGCATGAAGTTCAGGATGCGTCTTCACTCTGGTCAGCGGTGTTGCGGCGTCGTACTTTTGCGCTGTGGACCATGTGGTTCTGCATCAATCTCTCCTACTACGGCGCGTTTATCTGGATTCCCTCGCTTCTTCACGCGCAGGGGTTCACGCTGGTGAAATCATTTACGTTCACGCTATTAATGACGCTTGCCCAGCTACCGGGGTACGCAGTGTCCGCCTACCTCATTGAAAAGTGGGGACGCCGCTCTACCCTCGCAACCTTTTTGGTTGGATCTGCTCTTTCGGCGGGACTGTATGGTTTTGCGTCCTCGGAAACTCAGCTGATTATTGCCGGCTGCCTACTATCATTCTTCAATTTGGGCGCGTGGGGCGCGCTGTACGCCATTGGCCCGGAGCTTTACCCCACCCACTTGCGTGGACGCGGCACCGGAGCAGCCGCCGGTTTTGGCAGAATCGCGTCGATCATTGCCCCGCTGATCGTGCCGCCTATTCTCGCAGGCTGGGGCGCGAGCGCACTCTTTGCGGTGTTCGCTGCCGCTTTTATGATCGCAGCGGTGGTGGCTTTCACCCTTCCGGGGTTCCGCGGACGCGCGCTGGAGAACTAGGCACTGACCATTTCATGCCGAGGGGTCAATTTCAAGACAGGTTTTGAGAGAAAAGCTGTCTTAAAGTGGCCTCTCGGCACCTACATCTCAGAAAGGGGCGACCTTGTGCGTCGCGTTCTAGATTTTCTTGGAATTACAAAAAGTTCAGGAGGCTCTCCAGCTGCGAATGCCGCGATAGGTGGGTCCCTAGCTCTCATCGTGGTTCTCGCGGTGGTCTTTTTCCTGGCCTAACCGCCCTCTACCTACCCGCCGCAGCGAAATTGCAAGAGGGATGCGGCACGCGCGCCGATGCGCTTTAACGGGGCACCAACGTGTCCGAGGTTTTCGTCGCGCCAATGTTGCACTTACCCGAATGCCGACCAGAGTTCTGCAAACTCGGGTGCATTATCGGCAAGCCGGGCGTCCTGCCCGGTAGATGCCAACCACAGTGGCGGCAGAGTGTCTCCGATAAAATTTCGCAGACGATGCAGTGGCGAGAGATCAGCGCGCGCGGCTTCATCGGCTGGCAGTTCGCTCTCCCAAAAAGCTCCGTTAGGGTGGCGGTCTAGATGCAAGGCATCTAGTAGAGGCGAGGTCACCACAATGCCGTCAAAAAGTGCGCACCCGCGAGCATCCGCCTCGAGCGCAGAGATCAGTGCCGTGAGACCGCCAAAGGATGCGCCGCAGATGGTCAGCCGTCCGCGCGAATGCTCCCGCACTGCCTGTGCAACGGTTAAAACATCATTGATAGTGCGCATCTTTGATGCTCCTTGCCCCGCTCTATGCCAGTCTTCTCCTTTTCAGAACCACACCTGACCTGCGCAAACACCATAATTCCACCGGCTTTCGCCCAGGCGGGAAGGGTCGGTTCAGCATCCGGGGCATTTTCAATACCGAACCCGCCATACACCGTGAGTAGAAGAGGTGAATTATCGCGACGATGCTCAGGCGAAAAGGCAAGAATGTAGGGGATACTCTGACCATCATCAGAACGAACAGTGTGTTGCTCGTAGATGATCTCCCCTTCAGTATCTGTACATTGACTCTGAAGTTCTAAAGACTCCGAGTCCACGGATGCTAGGTTGCTGCCCCGCGATGCTTCAGCGAGAGTCAGCCATAGTCGACCACTCTCATCCGCAGAAAATCCCCGCAGCTTTACTCCCGTAGGAAGTTCGGTGATGAGCTGTGGATTTCGCCCGGGAAATAGAGCAAGGATGCGCGTACTCGGCCCGGTCTCGTCGCACTGTCGCACCGCGATGAAGATGTGTGAGTTGCTGGCGCAAGGAGCGCTCACTGCCAGGATTTTTCCGTCGGGTACAGGGTAGCTAAACCCCGCCAGATTCAGGAGGGAGCCACCCGAAACACTGAAAATTTTCTCCCCGGCCAGCCAGATTTTTTCACCATTTTTACTCACCAATAGCGGTTCTTGAGTGCGGGCGCGCAACTGCCCGGTGGCGTCCACTTCTGCTTCGATAATCGTGGTTTCACCGCCGCTCATACGTACCAGGCAGGGCTGAAGCGTGCCATCCACACGAACCTCGGTATAGCGCAGACGCTCCCCGCGAGCCGGCGGCGGCAAAAGAACCAATTCACCGGCAGAGCTGAGCGCCGGCGGTGCTAACGGCGACAGGGCGGCGGCAATAATTTCGCCCGCCATGTTCATGACGCTCAGCCTCTCATCAGCGGTATTGCGCAAGCAGATCAACACTCGGTGCTCAGATGCCAAAAGCCCGACAGCGCGCTGGTTGGGCAAGGATGCTAGTGTCGAGTTCACCTGAGCAACCAGCTCACCGGGATCACCCGCCAGAAGTTGTTCTTCCTGCCCTTGCCAGAGTTCAGAAGCAAACATACCTTCGGGGCGAAAGAGGTGAAAGTATTGGCCCTCCACCAGAACTGGTGCGCTCCACTGTTTGAGCCGAGAAAACCGACGAATCTCGCCTAAAAAGTTACTCATCGCCCCACCCCGTCGCGCTCATTCAGCGCAGTGTCAGGCGAAAACCAGCCCAGATGCCCGCCGTCTTTAAGGGGCGTGGGCGCATCCACGAGTGTGCGCAAGCGCGGAGTGCCGTCTGCCGGCGGTTGTTATCCGCTTCAGTGGCACCTGCTGTGCGGGGAGGGATTCGACCTTACCGCCGGCATCTATTCTTGCGACCCCGAAACCGGGGAGTTTTGCGCTCGTGCACGCCCCACTTCAACCGCGATCCTTCCACCCGAGCGTGCGCGAGTCGTCATCGCTGCTCTCCCCCGCAGGACGGCAGCACGCATCGTTACCGGCACCCTCTCGGGCAAAACGCACGTCATCCTCATCCCCATTGCCAAGATCGGCATGCGCATCCACGGCCTATCACCGCAACTCGTGGTCAAGGGGCTGGGATTGGTGTCCCGCGTTCTGCCCTCTGGTTCAACCGAAGCCAATGCGGGTGAACCCCAAGAAGGACGCGACGTCAAAAACCCGAAGACGTCACTTCCGCTGAAAGTACTGACCTTCTTAGGCGATCGCGCCAGCAAGAAGAACCAAGAACACCCTTCTCGCTAGGAAAAACCGTTCTTAAAAGTAAGGTGGGTCGGGAAGAAAAACTTCTCGGCCCACCTTAGGTTTATACATCTATTTATCGAGTAGGATCAAGCACTACCTTGATGCAACCATCATGCTTCTTCTGGAACATGTCATAGGCAGAAGCCGCCTGCGACAAGCCAACATGGTGGGTTGCTAGTTGCTCCACGCCCAAGACATCCTCATCCTGAAAGAGGATATCTGAGAGCTCATCCGTCCACTGACGAACATGGCACTGACCCATAGTCATGCGAATACCCTTATCAAACATCTTCATCATGGGCATGGGATCAGCGTTACCACCGTAAACACCGCTCAGCGAAACCGTGCCCGCACGGCGCACGCCATCGATTGCGCTCATCAGTGCAGCGGTGCGATCAATACCGGCTTTATTGATCAGCGGCTGAGCAACAACACCGGGCAACTTACCCACAGTGTTGATGACCTTCTCGCGCACAGGGTTGCCGTGAGCTTCCATACCCACCGCGTCCAGTACGGAATCAGCGCCGCGACCAGCGGTGAGGTCACGAATAGCGTCGCCAACGCTCTTTACCTCGCGCAGGTCGATAGTCTGCGCACCCCAGTCGCGCGCTAGTTCCAAACGCTCGTCCACAAGATCCACAACAATAATTTGTTCAGCATTGCCTTGCTGAATAGCTGAGCGCACCGCCAGCTGACCAACCGGGCCAGCGCCAATGATAGCTAAAGAACCACCCTTGGGAACATTCGCCCACTTCACACCCTGCCAAGCAGTAGGCAGGATATCTGAGAGGTAAAGCGCGCGTTCATCTGCAAAGCCTTCAGGTACCTTCACGGGGCCGAAGTCTGCGTGAGGTACGCGAACGTATTCTGCCTGCCCACCGGGAACTTCACCGTACATTTTGGAGAAGCCGAAGAGAGAGGCACCCTTGTCATACTTGGTATTTTGGGTAGTCTCACATTGGGCAAAGAAACCGCGAGAGCACATCCAGCATTTACCACAAGAAATATTGAAGGGAACTACCACGCGGTCGCCGGGAACAAGGTTGGCGACCTGCGATCCGGTGTCTTCAACGATGCCCATGAACTCGTGGCCGAGCACATCGCCTTTGCCGAGGTAGGGGCCAAGCACGCCGTAGAGGTGCAAGTCTGAACCGCAGATTGCGGTGGAGGTGACGCGAATAATCGCATCCGTGGGATCTTGAATGGTGGGTTTAGGAACGTCGATGACTTCGACTTTCCCTGGTTCTTGCCAGGTTAAAGCACGCATGAGTACTCCTTGTTGATGTCTGTTTGTATTAACTGAAGACCAGGGGAAAGTAAAGATGTGAGCATTTCTCGCGCATTTATTTGTACGAGCGATCCTAATTATTTAAGTTTGCACATTTTTAACCACACGAATGCTTTCAGTACGCTTATTATCATCTCATAAGGGTGCTTATAGCATGACGCGTCTCCCCAGTAACCCGAGATTGACGAGGCAAAGCTCTTTCTATCCACCTATTCATTGTGCAATCGAGGAGAAATTTCATTACCCTTCCAGTCACAGGCTCAGCGGACCGAGCCATCACACACGTGGGAATCATTATTCCCGCACACAACGAAGCCGAAGACATCACACAGTGCCTCACCGCCATCGTTGCAGCGCGCAAAGATGCCCGCACAAAGTATCCGCATCTAAATGTTTCAATATGGTGCGTAGCTGATAACTGCACCGATGACACCGAGAACATCGTTCTAAAAAATTTCACCGACGTCGATAACCTGCACCTTCTTCAGGTGGATTTTCGCAAACCGGGGCTCACTCGCGACTACGGCATCCAACAGTTTTTTGCCTACGTTCACCGGTTCTCGTCGTGCCCGGCACATAACGCTTGGGTTGCCATGACGGATGCGGACACCGTTGTACCGCTCAACTGGTTAACCGACCAAATAACTGCCGCAAACAACGGCACTGACTGCGTGGTGGGCACAGTAGAACCACGCAAATCTGAGCTAGGAGATCAGGTCTACAATCTGTGGCGAGAGCGTCACGATTTCTGCGAAGGCCACAAGCATATTTTCGGCGCAAATTTGGGGGTGCGTGCATCTGCCTACCAACAGGTTGGCGGGTTCTTGCCCCTCTTACACTCTGAAGATTCCTCATTGGTGAAAGCTGTAGAGGATGCCGGGTTTGAGATGCTGAAGACCGACCGTATTCGCGCGGTAACTTCGGGTCGAGTACAAGGACGCGTGGTGCACGGTTTTAGCACCTACTTGGCTGATCTCATTGCCGAAAAAGCATCGCCAGCTAACGAGCCTCTCCCACCGACAGTTGCTGTTAGACGCCTCTTAAAGGCGCCCAGGGTGCCCTCTACTCACTGGTAGAGAACACCCTGTAATCTTTGGCTACCACCCCGCGAAGAAACCTTCTAAACGCACGGGTTCATCAAAGATCGTCCACTGCGCTTCTACGGTGAAAGTCGAGCATTTGCCACCTGCTGGGACCATCGCCGAGGACGCCACAAGAGGTGATGCGTCCTCGGTTTCCCTCCCTGCGCCCACCCAGGCAACAGAAGCGTTTGCTCGGCGGCTACGCCAGCGAGCACTATCTACCCGGGCGAATTTTTTACGGCCTGTGCTGTCTGTGAGCAGGGCATTGCCGTCGTGGTTTTCTACGCGGTAAATATCATTGAGGTTTTCCACGGTAGTAGCTTGCAAAAGATGCACACGAAGGCGAGCAGTGCCATGGTTGCCACCGGGCAAACCAGCCTCACCGTTTTTGAGGAGATGTACCCGCGGGTCTGCTGTGAACACCGTAGCTGCGCTTTCCACCCACGGCGCGATGATATGAACACCGGGTAGTGCAAGCCACCCCTCAATCACTGTTTCGAGCACACCCGGTTGCCAGAATTTCGCTTCTTCGGGGATAAGAATTTCGATGTCTGGGCGGGTAAATATCGTGTGCGAGGGACGCGCCATAGGGTGGGTAATACGTTGTGCCAGCATCACCGATTCCCAGTTCTTTTGGGCGATAGCTGCGGTGTCATCGGTAAACCGCTCACCCCAATCGTCCTCGGGGTGATCAGCCACCGCTAGCTCACTATGCCAGAATCTTGCCCCGCAGTTCCATGCGCGCCAGGCAAATTCCCAGTCCTCTCCCCCGTAACCGACCATGCTTTCGTCAAAGCCACCCACGCGGTTAAAGAAATCACGGGAGCAGGTGAGTACAGCAGAGATGATAAATCGCCAGGCGGAATCATCGGCCTTTGCAAGGTGATTGGTCTGTGCCCAGGCGTCCTGCAACCAGGCTGGCTCTTTGCCATCGCCGTGTACACGTGTGCCGACGACGAGCGCGTGTGGCTGATGCGCCAGCAAGGCAACCGCATGGCGCAGATAGTCGTGTCGCGGAACGGTATCGCCATCGATGAGAGCCAGAACGTCATGCGATGCCGCCTGCGCCCCGAGATTACGAACAGCAGCTGCTCTGAAACCCAGGTTGTCTTGACGAACAACTTTCACAGGAAAGCTCAGGTTGTCCGGCACCGGCGGGGTATCAGCAGAGCCATCATCGGCGACAATACATTCGATCTTGCCGGCATAATCCTGGTGTTCAAGTGCTCTGAAAATGGCGGTGAGGCCGTCAGGGTTTTCAAAGTAGGGAACTACAACGCTCACGCTTGGCCAGTTTCTCGGTTCACGTTCTACCAGCGTGTGCGGGTCTTGCTCAGGAAAAATCCCTGATGCCCATGCGCGTTCGTAGCCTTGGGCAACATGAGCCCAGGTCCAGTTGGTGGGGGCTTCTAAACGTTGTGAAAAATCAACGGGTAGGTTCTTAATGACGCGTGCCCACTCATCGTTGGGAACCAGGGTGATGAAATCGCCCCAGATTTTCGCTAGCTCACGCGAATACGTGTTGTCTGAAACCAGCACGCGTCGTCCTAAGCTGATCCATTTCATCAGTGAGCCCGAGGCAGAGAAATGGCGGTGTGCACACACTGGAATTTGAGTGCGCAGCATCTGCTCTTCTAATTCAGGTTCGCTGAGGTAGCCGGTGACTTCAAAACCGGCCCCGGCGTTTTGCGCTGTTGCTTCTAACTTTTCGAGCAACCAGTCATGGCCTTCTGAGATCTTGCCTAAGGCTCGCACGTTAGCGTTAACACCGTTCAGCGATTCCAGTAATTCTTGATGCCCTTTACCGGGGTAGAGAAAACCCATGACACTAATATCTAGTGGCTGCTCAGTGGGCGGCTTTGCCCGGTAGTTGCCTTGAGTTTCAACGGCGGCAAGCGGTAGGGGAAGAACTAGCGGGTACACAGCTTTTCGGCAGTGCCGTCTGAAAAAAGCTGCTTCATGTTCGGAATTAACCACCAAAACATCGGCGCGCTCACCTAACTCAACGTAGGCGCGAGTGCGAGAGGCAAACCTCTCTTCACCCTCTTGTACCTGCGGCACATCGTGAAAAGAGATGCTTAGGTAAAACTGTTCACCCAGGCGATGCATGAGTTGTACAGCCCGCGCCGGGGTGTCGCCTAGTAGATGGTCGGTGAAACAGATGTGAACGCTCTGCGTTTCAAGAGTCAAAGGCAACGCTCTTTCAAGGTCTTGCCAGGACTCAAAGCATAAGGGTTCTACATTCAGTGCATCGCACAGCTGAAGTGCGTAGGTCACTACACCGTGTTCAGCGGGGCCGACGACGATGTGCTGAGGAGAATTCTTCACTTATTGCTTTCTTGCGGTAATGCGGGAACGTCGTACCCCAAGTAGCTCAGGAGTGCGCGGTGACGGGTGAGGGCAGCGTCAATGATTTCCGGGTGTTTCTTGTAAAACGCCAGTTGTTCGGTGCGGATTTTATCCTCCGGAATAACCTCGCCGTTGAGAGTCCACTGATCGCGACGCTCATTGATCTCAAAGAAGGCGGCAGCGTGCGGGTCGATGGGCGATTGTAGATTTCCCAGGAGTTCGTGGTCAGCTCCGACAGCTGACACTGCCGCATCTGAAATCTGCGGGTCGATAGCTTTGAGGACGCGCTGAGCTAGCGTCGTCAATGTGCTGTTATCGGGGTGGTTGAGAATATGCCAGACCGGGTTATGAGCCAGAACGTCAGAGATTCGTACACAACCGTGGGCGTCCTCTCGGCTTGCGAGCTGACGGATGCTCTGCTGTGCGCAGGCAAGGTAGTCGACCGGTCGAGTCTTTTCTATACCGGCAACCTCGGCAATAAGAGTCAGGTCGTGATAGGGCACCACCGGCGGGTTGAGTGAGGGGTCCTGCGGTGAACGCACGATCGCGATGGCGGGGTTCAAACCGTTAAAGCGTAGAACGGGAAATTTAATCACTCGGGCGTCTTGCGGCAGCAATTGCGTTAGTTGCTGAGTACCGCTGGGTAAGTCACGATAGTTATCGCGGATAGGTTGAGAAATCAACACATCGGTTTGAGCAAGAGTAGCGCCAACATAGCGCATATCGTCTGCTGTCCATTCGTGAACAGGCGGAATGCGGTAGGAACTCACAGCACCCGATGAGTCAAGAAGGATGCGCAAGGATTCTGCCTGACAGTTACCGACAACGGCGACGCGGGGCAGGTGGGCAGAATCTTCAGGTGAATTTACGTGTTTGAGGCGATAGAACTCACCGTAGTGGTGGTGCCGTCCGGTTATTGTTTCCTCGGCAGGAGGCAAAACAGCTTCTGTACGCTCTTGTTGTTTCATTGTGCCTTCCCTAGCCACGACGCGAAAATAAGGTGAGGGGTGAAAACATCACCGTCCTCTAATAAGCATACTTAACTCTTGCCGTAAGATAGCCGTAGAACCCTGATAAAGAGTATGTACTTCTGGCAACAGCGGGGTAACGTTCTTGGAAAGGAACTCTGCGTGGCAGTTTTATCTATACCCTCCCAGCACCCTTACGTGCGCTCAATTTACCCCCGCCTCACTGTACATGATGTAAAGGTATTAGACGATCCGCTCTTAGACCCGCAGGAGCCCGCGCGGTGGTGGCCGCATCCCGCTTTCACACCGCAGTGGTGGCAACAAGACACCGCCGACACTTCTTGGCAGGATAAACAGTCCATCGATACGGTGCATGTTCACTTTGGATTCGAACACCTCAGCGTGCAAGAAACCCGCGAATTTGTGGCAGAACTTCGCCGCCGTCGCATCCCACTGATTATTACTGTGCACGATATCGACAACCCGCACCTCAACGATCAAAGTTCTTACCACCAGCAGTTGAGGGTATTGCTTGAGGACGCCGCACGCATCCTCACCCTTACCCCTCTAGCATCTCAGCGACTTACCCAGGAATTTAACGTCGACCCTGCCCGTATTCAGGTGGTCGCGCACCCCCAAGTTGTCCCTGCCGAGACCACCGTACAGCCCGCACATCCATCCGTGCAGGTGGGTACTTTTCTTAAATCCGTGCGCTCTAACGTAGTTAGTGATTTTCAGTTCTACAAGGATGCCGCCGCGCAGTGCGCACAGCAAGGTCAGCGTCTGAGCGTCTTTATTCATCAAGATCAACAAGACACTGAACTATTCAAACAGTTAGAGAACTGCGCAGATATTGATCTACGAGCGCACGATGAATTTTCCGACGACCAGCTCTTTGCTGCAATCGCCAGCTGCCAGGCTGTCTTGCTCCCCTATCAGGGAGGCACGCACTCCGGATGGATGGAAATGTGCCGCGACCTTTCCGTACCCGTAGCAGTGCCTGATTGCGGTTGTTTTAGTGGGCAGGCAGATTCTGCGGACGCGGTTGCCACCTACCCCACGGGAGATGGCAATCTAGCCGGTAAAGCAGCATCGAACCTAGCTGCCCGCGGACATATTCCCTACCAAGGCAATCGAGCGCACCAGCTTAAGAACGCAGTTTCCCTTCACCACCAAATGGCTGAGGAATTGAGTGGTCAAAAGTTCAATATCGCCTTCGTAGCACCTAACAGGTTTCCGATTGTGGAGCCCTATGCTGGCGGGTTAGAAGCATTTTGTGCCAGCACGGTGCGTGCGCTGAGGGAGTTTGGGCATCGCGTTGATTTTTACGCCGCTCAAGGTTCAGCGGGAAACACCAAAAATTTTGAGTTTTCGGGCATCGACTGGACTGGTTACGAGCATCAAATGACCGACCACACCTACCCGCCCGGTGAACGAGAGAAAGAGGACGCCGAATTTCGCGTCCTCCGCCAGCGGTTAGAAAAAGACCTAGCCAACGGCATTATTGACCTGGTCTACAACAACTCGCTACACCCCGAGTTCTTCGGTAGCGCCTTGCATCCACGGCTCATCACCACCTTGCACACTCCTGCCTTCGAAGAAATGCAAGAAGGCATTGCACAGGCGGTCAGTCAGCACGGCGCAGCCGGTGCCGGTGTTTTCACGGCGGTCAGCCAGGCAAGCGCATCCACCTGGGATTTGCCTGCTCCCGCGCACATTATCCCTAACAGCATGAACGAAAACCTATGGACGCCCGGCCCCGGTGGACAAAGAGCCGTATGGTTTGGTCGAGTGGTACCCGAGAAAGGCCCACATCTAGCGATTGACGCCGCGCGTCAAGCCGGTCTAAGCATCACTGTCATTGG
>OBYT01000060.1_pt1 | contig 17218 bp, 16 predicted proteins | sample 1476811 | NCBI WGS metagenome assembly OBYT01 (sample SAMEA2580215, study PRJEB22360) | human gut metagenome | biome: human gut; feature: human-associated habitat; material: faeces | place: Denmark | collected 2008/2010
AGCGGGTTGATCGGTGGGCTTTCTAGGTGTGGCTCTTTGCGTGCTCGCTAGCTCGCACCCGCCACACCTAGCCCCTCTCGCGCATCAGATCTTGCTACCAGATGCGCACGCGGTCTTCCGGCGCCAGGTAGAGGGCGTCACCCTCCTGCACATCGAACGCGTCGTAGAACTCGTCGATGTTGCGCACGATGCCGTTGACGCGGAACTCACTCGGCGAGTGCGGGTCAACCGCCAGCATCATCTCTTCGAACTGCTGGCGTGCCTTGGTGCGCCAGCCGATGCCCCAGCCCATGAACACGCGCTGCAGAGCGGTGTAACCGTCAATGACGGGAGCGTCCTCAATGGAGGTAATGCCCTCCTTTGCCAGCGCAATCTTGTACGCCTTCAACCCAATGGACAGGCCGCCAAGATCGCCAATGTTCTCGCCTAGAGTCAGCTCACCGTTCACAGTGTACTTCTCGGGGTCAAGGCCTGCCGGGGTGTACTTGTTGTACTGGTCAACCAAGGACGCGGTGCGCTTGGTGAACTCCTCGCGGTCGGTTTCTGTCCACCAGTTGTTCAGCGCGCCGGTGCCATCGTACTTTGAACCCTGATCGTCAAAGCCGTGGCCAATCTCGTGGCCGATCACAGCACCAATACCGCCGTAGTTCACGGCATCGTCAGCTTCGGGATCAAAGTAAGGCGGTTGCAAAATCGCTGCCGGGAACACAATCTCGTTAGCCGGCGGCATGTAGTAGGCGTTGACGGTCTGCGGGCTCATCAGCCACTCGGTTTTATCAACGGGCTCACCGATGCGGTTCAGCATGAAGTTGTGTTCGTGCAGGGTCGCGCGTCGAACGTTCTCAAAGAGGTCGCCCTTTTCGAACTCAAGGTCTGAGTAGTCGCGCCACTTGTCGGTGTAACCGATCTTGGTCACGAACTTGCCCAGCTTCTCCAGCGCGCGCTCGCGGGTTTCGTCGGTCATCCAGTCCAGTTCGGTGATGGACTGGCGGTAGGCCTCAATGAGGTTATCGACCAGTACCAGCATTTTCTGCTTGTGCTCCGGCGGGAAGTGCACGGCAACGTATTCCTTGCCCACTTCGTCCGCGATGTAGCTCTCCAGCAGTGAGATGCCGCGCTTCCAGCGCTCGCGGACTTCTTCGGTACCCGAAAGGGTGCGGCCGTAGAAGTCGAAGTTGGCCTCAACCATTTCTTTGTTGAGTAGGGATGCGCGTGCTGAGGTGTACTGCCAAATCAGCCAGAGCTTCCAGGTCATCAGCGGGACGTCCGCGAACATCTTGGCTGCGCCCTCAAAGAATGAGGGCTGTGAGACAACCACGGTGCCGAAATTTTCAACGGAAGAGCCGATACCTTCAATGTACTTGGCGAAGGGGAAACCGGGGAACTTGTCTTCAAGCTCAGCGGCGGGTACGGGGTTGTAACGCTTGTCGGCATCGCGGTTTTTGACGTTGCTCCAGTGATGCGAGGCAATTTCGGTTTCGTGCGCCATGATGATCTGACCAACGAGATCCGGAGTCAGACCAAAGGGCTCAGCAGCACCGGTGAGGGTGAACATGCGCTCAATGTGCTTGACGTAGGCCTGGCGAATGTCCTCGTACTTGTCTTCGCGGTAGTAGGATTCGTCGGGCAAACCAAGACCTGACTGGCCAAGGTACACGGTGTAGTAACCGGGGTTCTTAGCGTCGATGCTGGTGTACCAGCCGAAGAGTCCGCCGACGCCCGCGCGGTCCGCGTCCGCCATAACCTTCACAAACTGGTCGGTGGTCTGCGCTTCAAGAATCGGAGTGAGCTCGCGCAGTAGCGGAATGACGCCTTCGGTTTCAATACGCTCAACGCTCATAAAAGAGTTGTAGAGCGCGCCGATGCGTGACTCCGGGTCTTCGACGGCGATTTTTTCTACGATTTCGCGGACGTTTTTCTCTGCCTCATCGCGCAGAAAGTACATGCCGCCGTCTTTGGAGCGGTCCGCGGGAATCTCGTAGGTGTCTAGCCACTTGCCGTTGACGTGGCGGAAAAAATCGTCAGCTGGTTTTACTGATGAATCAATGAATTCTAGGTCGAGTCCTGATTTTTTAGTCATACCCCAAGTTTAGGCGGTGAGATTGTGGACGTCACTGTGAGAGACCGGCTGTTCACTACCCAAGAAAGGATGCCCGTGTTGCGAAACTATTTATGCCAGATCTAACCAGTTTTCCGTCTCACTGGACTTGCTCTACAGAGTGATCTTTTACAAACCTCAAAAATAGGAATCTCTGTTTATCATTTTATTGGTAAACTTTATCTGACCGTTCTCTATAGTTATCTTTCTGCTACCCGGCAGATTCAATTAAGCCGAAGGGCTCCGCCGATGACTTCCCCCATTTCACGACGCAATCTCGCCAGAGGCATGGTTTGGTCAGCTCCAGTAGTAATTGCTTCAGTAAGAGTGCCAGCGTTTGCTGCATCTGTTAATCCGGAGGTATCTCTGGTATGACAGCCAGTCTCATGAGTTCGTGCCTAAAGGTGGCTCTATTAAAGACCTCTACGTCTACACCACCGACCCCGTCGATGAAAATCCTGCTGGCTTTTCTATTAGCTACAAGCCGGGTATGGGCGAGGACACCACGGCTACCTTGCAACGCCTAGACTACTACGTCATGGTGCCTACACGGTTCTCTAATGACGGCATCCCAGCCACATATGGTTCCACCTCCACCTACTGGACCCCTCTTACCAAGGTCACAGCTGCAACTCTTGCCGTCGATAATGGGGCTGGTGGAACGACCAGTATTTCTACCACTGGGTATAACGTATATTAAGACGAGTTTTAAAGGTGTAATGACAAATCCTGTTGTCGGTATTGATGGGCGAACCACATGGCCAGGAACCACAGTTGATCTCGGCTTCTTTGGGTTTACTAAAGCGACAACCGGATCATACTATGCAGGGTACGTTACTAGCTTTACTACCGCTAACGGATTCACGATGACAGACAGTAACGGTATTAAGAAGTACACCTTCTAACATTCAAGTAGCGTACTGAATGAGGCAAAACTTTTGCTTGGCCTGACTGCTATGTGACCAACAACTGCACCCTTGTTTATTGTTTGTTGGGGAAAGTAACCCGTAGGCTAGTGCCTTATGACTGAGAATCACTCCTCCCCAGATACACATAAAAATCCGCCAACGGGTGCGTTACCTGCGGCTCGGTTAGACCGCGCTGATTTTCTGCTTCTTGCCGTGATGGTGGTCGCGGCGTTCGTCCTTATCTTGAACGAGACCCTGCTCGGTGTTGCGTTGCCGTCAATTATGGCTGACCTTCATGTTTCGGCTTCCCTCGGCCAGTGGTCTTCAACAGCGTTTATGCTGACAATGGCTGTGGTAACCCCGGCGTCCGGCTTTATTCTGTCGCGTTTTAGCATTCGCCAGGTGTTCTCTGGGGCGATGATTCTCTTTGCAATCGGTACGCTGGTTGCGGCTCTTGCCCCGTCCTTTGGTTTTCTGCTGCTGGGACGCGTGCTACAGGCTGGCGGCACCGGCGTCATCATGCCGCTGCTGATGACTACCATGCTGCGTCTTGTGCCGCTACAGATGCGCGGTAAGGCGATGGGCATTATCGGTATGGTCATTTCGGCGGCTCCTGCGATGGGCCCCACCGTGTCCGGTCTCATTCTGTCAGTGGGATCATGGCGTTTGCTGTTCTGGATGGTCCTTCCTATCGGTCTCATTGCCCTGCTGGTCGGGTTTAAACTGGCGCCCGCTACCCGCGATGCTGGCGACTCGCAGAAGCTCGACCTTCTCTCCGTTGCGCTCTCAACCATCGGATTTGGTGGCCTGGTTCTGGGCTTGAGTTCCTTCGGCGGTCACTCCGGTCACGGTGGCGGCTCGCTTCCCGTGAACCCCTGGGTTGCCGTTATTGTTGCGGTTATCGCCCTCGTATGGTTTGTTCTGCGTCAGATTAAACTGCAGAGCACAGGCACTCCTTTCTTAGATATGCGCGTGTTCAAAGCCTTCCCCTTCACACTGACCGTGCTCATGAGCTCCGTTGGTATGGGCGTTATGCTGGGCACCGCGATTTTGATTCCGCTCTACACAGCCAACGCCCTGGGCGTGGACGCGCTCACCACCGGCCTGCTCCTGCTTCCCGGCGGCATCGTCATGGCTGTTCTCAGCCCCTTCGTCGGTGGACTCGTCGATAAATTCGGCGCTCGCACCCTCGTTGTGCCCGGTGCCATCGCACTGAGCGCATCCGTCTGGATGATGTCAACCTTCGGCGTGAACACCCCGCTGTGGTTTATCGTGGCATCGCACGTGCTCATGAGCATCGCCCTGCCCTTCATCAACACCCCCATGATGACCCTTGGCTTAGGCAGTCTGGACGCGTCCCTCTACTCATTCGGTAGCTCCGCGCTTTCTGCCATTCAGCAGGTGGCAGGTGCAGCTGCAACAGCCCTGTTCGTGATGCTCATGGGCGTCGGCATCGCCTCATACGGTGGCGGAAACACCCCTGAAGCTAACGCGGCAGGCGTCCACTTTGCCCTGCTGATTGCGGCATTCGTGTCACTATCAGCCATCGTTCTTGCCTTCCTCGTGCCCAGCGGAAAGACTAAGGGCGAAGCCCCTATGGCTCACTAAAAATCTACTGACACATCGTAAAAGGTTGGCCCCCTGAACTCTGAAAGTTCAGGGGGCCAACCTTTTTAAAAGAAAACAGCGCACCGCTGTTAAAGGGGAAAGCGATGCGCTGTTTCATGCATAGAACTGGTATTCCAAAAGACTGAAAGAAATAATCTTTAAGTTCATTGAAGCTACCAGATTCATGCATAAGCCATGCGCCACAAGGAGGTGCTCCAGGTCGGGAAAAACCCAGGGACCTTGAGGCATTTGGCTCTTTACAATCCTACAGCCCTTCTCTAAACCGTCAGGGAGAGAAGTTGTAGGCGTTAATGAGATGGTGAGCCCGATTGCACTGTGTTACGTGTATCAGTTTACTTGTGTGGAAAAGTAATTCACGGGTGGTTCAACACGGGGGAGGGGGAAGTGCGTGGTTCCACCGGGCTTACCATCAGTAAGTTAGTGGATTAGCCAGCGTAGTCGTAGCTCCATGAGTCTGACCAGCCCCATGATGAGTGCCAATCCCAGTTCGGGCCGAGGATGTCCTCAGGTGACCAGTTGATGTCGCCGGTTGCCCAGTCGGTGTCATCTGCAGGAAGCTCGTCAACGGGTTCTTCAACGGGCTCTTCAACAGGTGCAGGGGTCTCGTCGATGGGTTCTTCAACAGGAGCGGGCGTCTCATCTACGGGAGCGGGAGTCTCGTCAACCGGTGCAGGGGTTTCCTCTTCAGGGGTTACGTCAACGCCAGCAGTGGTTTCAATCCAAGTGCTGGTCTGTGAGAGCAGTGCGTAGTTTGAACCTGCGTGGATGTCGCCACGGGGATCAGCGTTGTCACCGGTTGAGCAAACTGCTACAACCTTGCCGTTGACAACCAAGGGTCCGCCTGAGTCACCGTGGTTTGAAGCGCCGTCGTTACCGGTCAAGTGAGCTGCCTTGCCGTAGAACGCGTCGGTTGAGGTGCCGTCGATGTTAACGGTTGCGGTGCGCAGGTGGTCGGTGGGCTGCTTGTAAGCGCCAAGACCAAAGCCGTAGATACGGCCGAGAGTGATGTTCTCAGGTACTTCGTAAGTGGTGTCTACCTCTGCGTATGAAGACAGGGGAGCTTCTTTTGAAAGGTGTACCAGAGCGATGTCGCCCTTAGGAGCTGCGTGTACTGAGTCAACTGCGATCGGTTCGCCGCGATCAACCTGGTCGTTTGACTGGTAAACGTTCATGCGTGCAACGTCGTCGATGCAGTGACGAGCGGTCAGTACCCATTCGTCGTTGAGCTGTTCACCGCTGCAGCCGTAGGTCTCTACGGTGCCACCGGAGTGGGTCTGGAATTCAAGCTGAACCATCCATTCGACGTTAGCCTCGGAGCCGCCCACGACGTAGGGAGAAGCGTCCTGCGCGAATGCTGATGAAGCCGCCGATGCGGTCAGTGCTGCTGCAACTGCTGATGTTGCGAGCATCTTTGAGAGTTTCATGAAGTTTCCTTTGAAACAGTAGGTGTGTGAATGAATGTGGTTTATTCGCTTCACCTGGGGATGCTGGTTTCAAAGGGAGCCCGCAAAAATCACTGGGGATTTGGGTGCCGCTGGCGGTTGGTATGGCGCCGTTGGCGTTGGTTCGTGATGATGCCGGTGGTTCAGTTATGAAACTCGGCAATGCTTTTGCGTTTGCCCGCTTCAAAACTCAGCTGGATTGATTCTAAGCAGGTTATTTGCACTTGTCAGCCCGGAGTTTTGTGGGTCTAAATGTATATGTGGAAGAAAATTTTTTTGTGTTATTCGGTGTCGCAGAATCAGATTTTCCTGTTTATAATTTCGCCGCCTACCTCAAAACAAGCCCAAGAGGTAGAAAAATAGCCTATTTGAGTAACTTAAGCTTTGTTAGTAATCGCTCTCTAAAGGGGGTCTCTGTGGGCTATTCTGCAAGGGAAAATTTTGCAGAGTCTCTTGTATCAAAAAATAAGAAGGCCCCCGTCTCGCTAGGACATATACCGATTTTTACCATCGGTAAAGTTTCTGCGAGCCGGGGGTTGTAGGGCGCGCGGCGAGGAGATAACTACCGGGGGATAGGGGAATCGCTACGCGTCCTCGTTAGAGCTTTACGCTCTAGGGAGTGACATCTACACCCGAGGTGGTTTCGATCCGGTCGGCTGACTGGGAAAGTAGCGCGTAGTTTGAGCCTGCGTTAATGTTGGCGCCGGGATCGTTTTCATCACCGGTTGAGCAGACAGCTACGACCTTGCCGTTGACAACAAGAGGTCCGCCTGAATCGCCGTGGTTAGCTGCACCGGAGTTGCCGGTGAGGTGCGCTGCGATGCCGTAGTACGCGTCGGTGGATGTGCCGTCAATGGTCACGGTTGCGGTGCGCAAGGTGGTGGTGGGCTGTTTGTTTGCACCCAAGCCGTAACCGAAGATCGAGCCGGTATCACCGGGGGTTACTTCGTAGTTCGCGTCCACATCAGCGTACGAGTTGAGCGGAGCTGATTCTGACAGGTGCACCAGTGCAATGTCGCCTGCAGGGGGCTGCGTGTACCGAGTCGGCTGCGATGGGCTCGCCGCGGTCAATCTGGTCGTTTGACTGGTAGACGTTCATGCGTGCAACGTTCTCCACGCAGTGGCGCGCGGTGAATACCCACTCGTCATTGAGCTGTTCACCGGTGCAACCGTAAGTCTCTACAGAACCGCCGCTGTGGGTTTGGAATTCAAGCTGGACGGTCCATTCTGAGGTTGCCTGCGAGCCACCCACGATGTAGGGGGCGCTGCAGGTGCTGCGGACAGTGCGCAGGTTGCCAGTGCGGCTGAGAGAACTCGTGAAGTTTTCATAACGGGGTTCCTTTTTGTGTTCAAGTGAATTGTGAATACGTGTTGTCGTCGTGTTCACAGATCGGTGTGGCTGAGGTTGGTTCTCACCGGGCGCCCCTGAAAAGTTCCGCCCTCAGTTGGCATGAATTGTATGCACAAAAACTGTGGGCTGCCATGAGGTCGTTTGTGGGCTTAATTGAGGTTTTAGAAAAAATTTAGACCGGTATATGGGTGTCGATTTGTGGCGTCCTTGCGTACGCTCCCGCCTTGAAAAGTGCTTCAATTCGCTGAAGTTGTTTTAATGTGCTTAAAAATTGAAAGTAAATTTCGGGTGTGGAGACGCTGATTTTTAGCCGTAGGTTATTTAGGGGACAAATATTTTAAAAATGACTGATAAACGGTAGCTATGAGTAAAAAATTATCTTTACGCATCCGCGCTACCGGGTCACAAACCTGTCGCGTCCTACCTCGCTGACGTATAAAAGAAGAGAAGGAAAATCGTGATCGTCAAGGAGATAGCGCATGCAGTACCGCCAGCTTGGACATTCCGGCCTCACCGTCTCAACCGTAGGGTTAGGGTGCAACAACTTAGGGCGCACTAAAACCGCCACCGAAACTCAGGAGGGTACCAACCGCGTCATCGCCGCCGCAGTGGATGCCGGCATCACGCTTTTCGACGTTGCTGATATCTACGGCTCAGCCCCCGGCGTCTCGGAAACCATGTTCGGCAAGGCACTGAAAACTTTGGACTCTTCGGTGCGTGACGACATTGTGCTCGTGACTAAGTTCGGTATGGACATGGACGGCGCAAACGGCGCTGACTACGGTGTTCGCGGCTCGCGTCGTTACATCATGCGCGCGGTAGAGGCATCTTTGCAACGCCTAGGAACCGATCACATCGACCTGTACTTTCACCACACCCCGGACACCCTAACGCCGGTTGAAGAGACGCTTTCTGCGCTGAATACCCTCATTGAGCAGGGAAAAGTGCGTTACATCGGAAACTCCAACCACTCCGGCTGGCAGATTGCCCAGGCCGAGTATGTGGCACGCGAACTGGGGACTCACCGCTACATCGCAGCAGAAAACCACTACAACCTGCTGGACCGCCGCGCAGAACTAGAAGTCATGCCCGCCGCCCGCGAATTTGGTATGGGTGTTCTGCCCTACTTCCCGCTGGCAAACGGGCTACTCACCGGCAAGTACACGCGCGGCAATGCGCCTGCCGACGGACGCCTGACTCAGCTCAAACCGCAGATTCTGGAAGGCGCCAACTGGGAGCAGCTAGAGGCGTTTAGTGCGTTCGCATCCGAGCGTGGTTTGAGTGAAGTGCAGGTGGCATTTGCGTGGTTGGCCGCGCAGAATCCCGTCGCGTCCGTAATTGCCGGCGCTACCAGTGAGCAGCAGGTGCAGGCAAACGCGGCAACCGCGTCCGTGGAACTTTCCGCAGACGATTTGGCGGCGCTCGACGAGATTTTCCCCGCACCCGAGAAAATCGCGCTGTTCTAGGCAGTGCGCGCAAGTAACCCCTGCCGTTTCGCTCACTGCAAGTAGTTAAAGTACCAGCGGATGAGCGAAACGCCAGGGGTTAGCGCTATCTGGTTCTACCGCGGGGTGCTTTTCAAGAACTCGCGCAGGCTAGTCGGCGCGCGTCCGGTGATATCGAGGACACTTGACGTCACTTCGGCAAGTTCTCCTTGCGCGATGGCGGTGTAGGTAGAAACCCACGCGTCGTACTGCCAGTCAGGGGCGTCCCACGCCTTACGTGAGGCGTAGGCTTCATCGATACTCTCGTTGTAAAAGCTGATACTCTGGCCGGTTTCTTCACCCACAATGCGCGCAATCTCGTTCATGCTCAAAGCCTCGGGGCCGGTGAGCGTGTACGTCTGGTTCTCGTGCGCTCCCGGGTTAAGCAGGACGCGGGTTGCCACCTCGGCCGCATCCGCGCGAGTGACGGCGGCGACATGTCCTTCACCTGCCGGGCCACGAATTACACCGTCTTCACCGGCGAGATTGGCTAGAAAATCGATGTAGAAGCTATCGCGCAGGAAGGTAAATTTCATGCCTGATGCCTTGATGTATTCTTCTGTCTCCCAATGGGTACGAGCCAGCGTGAAGGTCGCATCTGGTGAGGCTCCCTGGAAGGAGAGGTAGACAAGGTGTTCCACGCCCGCTTGTGCTGCGGCGTCCACAAACTGTTTGTGCTGCCGCAGACGGTCTTCGCTTTCGGCACCAGAGACCATGAAAGCCACCTTCGCGCCGTTGAGCGCGGCAACGTTAGCCTCGGGATCTGAATATCCCGCCGTCTCAAAAACCTGAGCGTCGGGCAGTATAGGTGCACGGTTAGCTGAGCGAACCAGCAAGGCGAGAGGCACACCTTCAGCGGCAAGTTTCTGCGCGACCAGGCCGCCCACAAAACCGGTGGAACCAGTGACAACAACCTTCATGAGAGCATCCTTTCGACAGGTTTTATGAGGACAACGCATACGGGTGGCTGCTTATTCCGGGGGTGCCGGGCCGACGGGCGTTACCAACCCCTGGCGTTCCGCTCATCGCAAGTAGTTAAAGTACCAGCGGATGAGCGCAACGGCAGGGGTTAGGGCAGAGGTTGACCCGCGTCCACCTACAGGAACTGCGCCATGCCCACGGAGCCTTCGAGCTTTTTCTCGAAGCCGTGTTTGAGGTAGAGCGGCTGGCCGGGCGCGTCCGCAATCAGAGTGACGTAAGCACCGGCATCCGCCTCGGCGCGAATCTTATTGAGTAGGGCCGTCAAAACGGCGTTGCCTAGCCCCTGACGCTGGTATTCGGGCAGAACCGCCATATCGGCAACGTTGAAGTACCAGGCGCCATCTCCAATGACGCGGCCCATTGCCACCACTTCACCGGTAGGCACGTGCGTCACCCGGTAAAATGCCCACGAGCCAGCAATCGCACCAGTAGCCTGACGCTCAGACCGAGGTGTCATGCCCGCCCGCTCGCGCAGCGCGCAGTACTGGGTAGGGCTGGGGGCGGCTTCTTCAAGAACATAATCAGCAGAAATAGGCATGTCTTCAGCATAATCGCTCGGCGAACCTAGTTGCCCGGCCAGTAACTCATGTAAAATTTCTCCGTTATCTGATTTAGCGAGAGAAGAACGATGAGCACATCAGCACACGCTCCTGCCAGGCGGTCCCGCCTAAACCTTTACACCTGGATCGTCACTCTTGGCGGGTTTTTGTTTGGGTATGATACCGGCATTATTAATGGTGCGTTGCCGTTTTTGCAGCAGCAGTTTTCACTCTCACCTGTGGCGGAGGGTGTTACTACTAGCTCGTTGACGCTGGGTGCTGCGCTGGGTGCGATGACGGTGGGTCAGCTGGTTGATAGGTTTGGCCGCCGCCGCGTCCTCTTCGTTCTTGCGCTGGTTTTTATCGCGGGTTCAACGGGCATAGCTTTCGCGCCTACCCTGCCGGTTTTGGTGGCTTTTCGCGTCGTAGTGGGGCTGGCGGTAGGTGCGGCGTCTGCTGTTGTTCCGCTGTACTTGGCTGAGATCGCGCCACCTGATCAGCGCGGTGCCATTGTTACTCGTAACCAGTTCATGATTGTGACTGGCCAGCTTCTGGCGTACGGAATGAACGCGTGGCTCGGCAATGTTTTCCTGCACGAACCCGGTATTTGGCGCATTATGTTTGCGCTCTCCGCAATCCCCGCGCTTGCCCTGTTCCTCGGTATGTTTGCGGTGCCCGAGTCGCCCCGCTGGTTGCTTCTGGCAGGACGCGAGGCAGCCGCCCGTCGCGTCCTTGAAAAGACCAGTGCGGATGCTTCTGCCGAGTACGCGCACCTGCACGATTCCATCGAGAAGGAACGCTCTACTCGCGCCGGTACTCTGCGTGATCTTTTTGCGTCCAAGGCGTTGCGTCGCATCCTGCTGATCGGTGCAGCGATCGGTATTGTTCAGCAGATTACCGGCGTGAACGCGCTGATGTACTACGGCACGCAGGTGTTGCGCGAGTCTGGTTTCGCCACGGATGCGGCGCTCACCGCCAACATTGCCAACGGCGCAATCTCGGTGCTGGGTGCGGCGATCGGCATCTGGTTTGTGGGGCGTCTGCCTCGTCGCCTCACGCTCACCGTGGGCCTTGCCGGAACAACGCTTTCACTGCTTGCTCTTGCCCTAATCTCAACCTTTGTGGACGGTAGCGCTCGCGCCTGGTTTGTGCTGATTATTTCTGTTATTTTCCTGGTTTTCCAACAGGGCGCGGTTTCGCCGGTGACCTGGGTGCTGATGTCTGAGGTCTTCCCGTCACGCGTTCGCGGCGCTGGCATGGGTGCGGTGACTTTTGTGTCCTGGCTGGCTAACTTCGCGGTGTCCTTCAGTTTTCCGCAGATTGTAGCGGCATTCGGACTAGGCGTTACCTTCGGTATTTTTGCGATGCTGGGCGTTGGCGCGATTCTCTTTGTGCGTGCGCTGGTTCCCGAAACTGCAGGACGTGCGTTGGAGGATATCGAGGCGTAGGATGCGCGGCGGTGGCGTGCAAGTGGGGGGCGTAACTTTCTGCCTTTGACTAGGAGCTGAGCCGCTTGACCGGCTAGTGTGGTATGTAAGCTTATTGTCCCCGTAGAAAGCCCTCATGGCACACTCATTTTTTCCCCGTCTCGCATCCTTTTCTTTGCTGACCGCATTTTTGTTGACCGGATGCGCCGCCGATAACACCGCGCAGAGTAGCGGCGAAAACCCTGCTCAGAGCTCATCAACCGGCGCGGGCGCATCCTCTTCTGAACAGTCGTCGACTATCTCACCAAGCGCCACATCGAGCGCGATCCCTAGCCCTACCCAAACTCAGACTGAGCTTCCCGGTGGCGGGCAGAAAATCTTTCAGAACCGCAGGTACGTAGCGTTGTACGGTGCACCGGGTCGCCCGGCTCTTGGCGTGCTGGGGGAGCAGGAGCCCGCTCAGTCGGTGGTCCGCGTCCAAGAGCTGGTTAAGCAGTATCAGCCCTACAGTAAAGAGAAGGTGTACCCCGCCTTTGAGGTCATCGCGACAACAGCCTCTAGCGTGCCTGGTACTGACGGGGATTACTCTGATGAAGCAACGGTGAAAGATCTCAAACCGCTCATCGAAGAAGCCGCTAAGAACGATGTGTACGTGGTGCTTGATTTCCAGCCTGGACGCTCGGATTTCTTGAGTCAGGTGGTGCGCTACGAGGAGCTTTTGAAACTTCCCAATGTGGGTGTGGGTATTGATCCCGAATGGCGTCTTCTGCCGTGGCAGGTGCACCTGCAACAGATCGGTTCGGTGCAGGCCGCTGAGGTCAATCAGACCCTCGACTACCTTGCGCAACTCACCCGAGAGAATAAGCTACCCCAGAAAATGGTGGTGCTCCACCAGTTCACCGGCACCATGATTACCGAACGCGAGACGCTGAACACCGCGCATCCTGAACTCGCACTCACCTTGCACGCGGACGGCCACGGCACACCATCACTGAAAACGGATACCTACAACACCTTGCTGGCAGGGCTGAGCAAAGACATCAAGCCATCCTGGAAGAACTTCTACGATGAAGACACGCCCATGCTCACGCCAGAACAGACCTATGCGCTGACCCCCAAGCCCTGGGTGGTCACCTACCAGTAGGGGTAATGTACTGCGTCCTTTCAATATCCGTAGCGGAAGTAACTTTTTATCCGCAGATTGAGGGTTATTCAGTTACCTGACCGGACGTAAAATATAAGAAGACAAATTCACTACGGAAGGTCCCACCCCATGTCTGATGCTGCCGCAGTGCACGCTGAGCTGGTTGAACGCGCTGAGCAAGCCGCGATGAAGCTTGAGAAAGAGCGCAATAACCGCTGGTACCCCAGCTTTCATGTTGCTGCCCGTTCGGGGTGGATCAACGATCCCAACGGTCTGTCCTTCTTTAACGGACGCTACCAGGTGTTCTACCAGCATCACGCGTATTCTGCCTATTGGGGTCCGATGCACTGGGGCCACGTTTCGTCTGAAGACATGGTGACTTTCCGCCGTGAGCATGTGGCACTCGCGCCCTCAATTGAGGCTGACCGCGATGGCGTTTTCTCGGGCTCCGCTGTGGTGGGCGATGATGGCAAGTTGTATGCCTACTACACCGGTCACCGTTGGAACAATATGTTCAACGATGACGATGGTGCCTTGCAGGTGCAGTGCTTGGCGACGTCTGAAGACGGTGTTGTCTTCACTAAGCACGGCGTAGTTGTTGAGGGCCCGGGGCTTAAGCACTTCCGCGACCCTAAGGTTTTCCGCATCGACGGCATCTGGTACATGATTTTTGGTGCATGTTCAGAGGACAACCGCGGTCAGGTGTGGATGTACACTTCCACTGACATGTTCAACTGGGAATTCGACCGCATCCTTTTTGAGGATCCTAATCCCGATGCTTTCATGCTGGAATGCCCCGATATCTTTCCGCTGGGCGATAAGTGGGTGCTGATTTACTGCCCCATGGGTCCGCGCAAGGACGCCTACCAGGCACGCAACAGTCACAATGCCGGTTATGTGGTGGGCGACTGGGCGCCGGGTGAAGACTTCAAGCAACTCACCGATTACCGTCTGATTGACTGGGGCCATAACTTCTACGCACCGCAGACTTTTGAGGCACCCGACGGCCGCCGTATTTGCTACGGCTGGATGGGCTCGTTCACCATTGGTACGCCTAGCCAGGAGACCGATGGTTGGGGTGGCCAGCTCACCGTTCCGCGTGAGCTATCGCTGGATGAGGATTTGAACCTCATTAATTACCCCGTGGCTGAGATTGAAAAACTGCGCGGTGAGAAGACCGAGTTCGGCAGCTTTGTGCTGGGCCTTAACCAAGACAAGGTGCTGCTTGAGCAGACTCCGCCCTGTGAGATTTTGTTAGACGTTGATTTGAGCGTGACTGACAGTGAGCGTGTGGGCTTGAAGATTGGTCTCACCGAGGACGGCTCGCACACCTACGTGGGCTACGATTCGCTAGCTGAACGCATCTTTGTTGACCGCCGTCTTGCCGGTAACGGCGACCGCGGCTACCGCGCCGCGCCCTTCCCCGGCGGCGATAAGCTGAGCCTTCGCATCCTAATTGACCGGGGTTCTGTCGAAGTATTCGTTAACGGTGGCGTGCAGAGCGTGACATCTTTTGCGTTCCCGAATGCCGGTGACCGCTCCGTGGCATTGAGCTCAGAATCGGGGTCGATTACCGTTGACCGTCTGGATATTTACCCGCTCGACACCATTTGGGAAGACGAGCGCCAGTAGCAAAGGGCTGCTACATACAAAATTCCCGGAGGACATATGTTTTTCGTATGTCCTCCGGGGATTTCATGTGTGAAAGAGGTTTAGGTTCCGTGCTCGGTACATGAGGGGTAAAGCTCGGTTTGGTTCTGATCGGCAACCCAGCAGAGCGTGCCTATGGCGATGAGTCCGGTGATACCTCCGGCTACGAGAATAAGCATGATGACTCCTTTGTCAGCGAAGTTATTAACGTAGTGCAACCTTCCGGTTAAATGTAATTTAAGACACAGTTCTTTTAAATTCAAGGGTTTGCCGAACATTACGCACGCAGTAGGCTGATGGTAGCGACTGCGCAAGGCAGGACGCGTAATCGCGCCGTGTGCGGTAGGAAAGCTTGAACTGTAGAAGGTTCTGATGGCTCGTATTTTTGCTCACCGTGGCATGTCTGCAATTGCCCCCGAAAACACTCTGGCCGCTATTGGTCAGTGCGCAGATTACGGGGTGACCTGGTTTGAAACGGACGTGGATATCATCGCTGATGGAACCGTCGTTGTTATCCACGACAGCCACCTGGATCGCACGACTAACCGCACCGGAAGTATCTATGATCTTCAGGCGTCCGACCTTGAAAATATTGATACCGGCTCGTGGTTCTCGCAAGAATTTGCGGGGGAGGGGCTGCCTACTCTGGCGCAGCTGGTTGAGCTGATGAATGAAAAGAAGCTCAACGGCAATATTGAGATTAAGTCCAATGAGCAGGGTGCTGAGCGCACTTATCAGCTCATTGATGCTGTGATTGCTGAACTTGAAAAACTTGATGATGACCGCGAGGTTCTGATTTCGTCCTTCAACCAGTTGTTGCTGGCTGAACTCAAGCGTCGTGCGCCGCATCTGCGACTTGGTGTTCTGTTTAGCAAAGAAGCTCTTGGTTACGACTGGCGTTCCATTGTTGAGTTGGTGGGTGCTGATGCTATTCACGTTGATGAAGACGGCCTGACTCGCGAGATGGTGCAGATCGCGCGTTCTGCTGGTGTTGAAATCAATGTGTGGACGGTGAATTCTCGTGCGCGCGCCAATGAACTTATTAACTGGGGCGTAGACGGCGTTATTACTGATGAAGCGCACACTTTTATTGAATTGGAAAGTGGTCGATAAGAAAGGGTTGGGCTTTCTGTCAGCACCAAACTAATCAGTCTATTTGATTAGTTTGGTGCTGACAGCTACTATCAAACTATGGATTCAACACAAAAACTCGCAGAGGAAATCCGCGCTTTCACGTGGCACCTCACCCGAAAGATGGCGCAAGAATCCACCCACATTGGCAAACTCACGCCCTCGCAAGAGGCTGTTGCTGTACGCATCCACCAGCAACCCGGCCGCACCGGCGCTGAAATTTCGCGTCAACTTTTTCTCACCCCGCAGTCAATCAACGTCACCGTCATGACCATGATCGACGAAGGCTTCGTAGAAGTGCGCAAAAGCGCTCGCGATGGCCGCCGCCGCGAACTCTACCTCACCGCATCAGGCAATGCTGAAGTTGAAAAAATTCGCGCCTACAAAACCCTATGGCTGCGCGAAGAACTTGATGAAAAACTCACCGACGAGGAACGGGAACAGGCCCTTGCTGCACTCGCATCCCTCAAAAAAGTACTGCCAGAACTCTAAGAATTACCGATGACTCTCACCGCTATTGATGCTTCGTCAGCGCTTATTGCTGTGGATCTTCAGCAGGGTATTTTGAACTTTGCAGACCCTGCAAAACGCGAAAAAATCGTGAAGAACACTGCTCGTTTGGCGGACGAATTCCACGCGCGCAACCTGCCGGTGATTTGGGTGCGTGCGCTGGGCATGCCTGCCGACCGTAAAGAAATGGGACCTCCCGCAGGCGATCATGATGAGTCATGGAACGCCCCCGATGAGAACCTGCCCATTGATGAATCTCGCGATCTTGTGGTGTTCAAGCGTGCACTGAGCTGCTTTACCTTTCCTGAAACCACCGAATACCTCAAAAGCACGGGTCCACCCAGGTAGTTATTACCGGTCTTGCTGCGGGGGTCGGTGTTGAGTCAACGGCGCGTTCAGCATTCGACGCCGGCTACAACGTCACCGTAGTTTCGGACGCGGTGACCGACGGTATGCCCGAGCGTCTGGAAAGCGCGCTGAAGATTTCTATGCCCTCGTTTGCGGAAATCGGTACCATCCAGAGCGTGCTGGATCTCCTGGCGTAGTTCGCGCTCTCACCGCCGTCCGTTGCTGAAAAGAAAGTTTGCTGTGTCCAGTCGCTATCATTCTGATCCTTCTCAGGCTGGGCAAGGCACCCCCTTCACGCGCGGCTTCACTCTTGCGCTCTTGCTGGGCGTTACGCTGAACCCGCTCAATACGTCGGTGGTTGCCACCGCGCTGGTCAGCATCGGTGAGTATTTCTCGGTGGGGGCGGGCGGCTCTGAGCTCATGAGCGTTGCGATTGCGGTTGTTGGTGTGACTCTTTCAGGCGTGGCAATGGGGCTTGCGAATGTGGGTAACCAGGCGATGCTGTATATCGCCAGCCCGCCCAAAGATATGGGCGTCAATAGCGGCTTCTATCGCACCGCGTCCTATCTGGGTGGT
>OBYT01000061.1_pt1 | contig 17139 bp, 18 predicted proteins | sample 1476811 | NCBI WGS metagenome assembly OBYT01 (sample SAMEA2580215, study PRJEB22360) | human gut metagenome | biome: human gut; feature: human-associated habitat; material: faeces | place: Denmark | collected 2008/2010
ACGCTCTTCCGATCTTCAGCGAGCATCCTACGTTCATGAGCATAATGTGGTCGCCACCGGGCGCCAGTTCGTGGCTGGCACCGGGTTCGATGGTGAAGCCGTCTGTTGCTTCTTTCATCTGCGAGGTGCCCGTATTGGGATCAATTTCAGTCACGTGCAACTGCACGTCGTCAGAGATATCGGTGGTGGCGCCGGTGATTTTAACCGGCTGGTCGCTATTGTTGGTGACAGTGCCAAATGCCGCCGTCATACCGTTGTCTGCGGCTTTAATCCACGGCTGAGAAATGCTCAACGCGCCTTCAGATGAGGCGCTGACAGAAGCGCTAGAATCCCCTGCGTTAGTGGATTGGTCCGCCGCCGAGCAACCGCTCAGGGCAAGAACAGACAGGGACGCTACCGCCATGAAGGCACGCAAAGATGAAGTTTTCAAGAGTGTGTTCCTTTTATGAAAAATGTTGTGTTTAACGCTTGCGGTTCTTAGCCAAGACGGTTGCCAGCACGCCCAGAACAGCAAGTGCTGCTACCGCGAAGATGCCGATGTTCAGCGGGGTGAAGCCGGTCTTCGCATCCGCGTTTTCGGATGCTGCTTCGGCAGGTGCTGCAGTTTCTGAGGGCTGCGCTGAGGAACCTGCCTGTGCACCGTTACCAACAGTGAACTTGTACTCGCCCTGAATGGGGTGACCGTCAGATGAAACGACGCGCCAGGTCACCGTGTAGGTCTCATCGGTTGCGTCACTCGACTTAATGTTCTGAACGACGTCGCGTCCTTCAGTTTTCGCGTCGCCGTCGCTTACCACGTCACCGGCTGAGTTCGTCACACGAACTTCGTTACCGATTTCCATGATCTCTGCACTGTAGGTCAGGGTGATTTCTTGCGGGGTGCTCTGCAATGACGCGTCCGCAGCCGGATCGGATGACACCAGCTCGTCGTGTGCCTGTGCAGGGCTCATGCCCAGCAATGCGAAAAAAGCGAAGAAAAGAGCAAGCAAGATGTTACGGGGTTTAGTCTGTGAAGACATCACAATTTATCCTTATAGAGTTGAAAATGAGTGGGTTACAAAAGGTCCGCAAGGAACGGGCGGCCCTCTGCTTCCACAGGCTTTTACTAAAAGATAAAGACGAGATGTCGGCGCATAATCGATGCACAGACGGATAACCTTGGCAGGTATACGTAGCTGCACGGTAACAAGCTGCCACAGTCGCTCAATGGACGCGCTAGCAAGGTGCGCGCAACGTATCAGAGCTTGCTCGCCACGGCTCAGCACCGCAAAGGTGAGAACGGCTGCCACAAGGTGGCTAGCCCACATGCCCCATGATGCCGGTTCGTGAGCAACGGTAACGACATTCAGCTGCTGAACCGCAGCATGATGCGCGTGCCCGGCCCCGGCGACAGAACTCAGATGAGCGCCGTGATGCCCCGAGAAAATCAGGTGGTAAATCCCCTGAGATGCAGCAACCGCAAGCGCCAAGGGCAGGCGTCCTAGCCCGCGTCCAGCAATAAACACGCTAACCATCGCAGACAGCGAAGTACACAAAGCCCACACAAGCGGATGCGGAAGCTCACCGCCTGCCAGACCGTGCGAGGCAGCACCCAGCATGGTCGCGCAGGTAGCAACCGTCCAACCACGCACCAGAGCAGCAACGCGCGATACAGCCACGGTGATACTCCTTTACAGCGGGTTGGATGCGTTCATCACGCAGGACAGATACACACCATTCTACAGCGTCTGCTCACCGCATAAGATCCAACTTTTAAACAAAAAAGTCGCCTCACCAACGATGGTGAAGCGACTTTTTACGAGGGAATCCCCGTTAGAGCTTAGAATCTCAAAGAATTACTTCTTTGAAACAGCAGCTTTCAGCTTTGAACCAGCGGTCAGCTTAACGCCGTGACCTGCCGGAATCTGAATGGTTTCGCCGGTCTGAGGGTTGCGGCCGGTGCGTGCTGCACGGTCAGTGCGCTCGATTGCCATCCAACCGGGGATGGTGATCTTTTCGCCCTGAGCAACTGAAGACTCGAAAACCTGGAACAGTGCGTCGAGCACACCGTTTACTGCTGCCTGGCTGGTGCCAGCCTTGTCTGCAACCTCTGCAACGAGTTCGCTACGGTTCTTAGCCATTAGATGTCCCTCCTGAGACGTAATACATGAGGTGAGGTTTTTAGCTTAGCAAACCTCACGTCACAATTTACCAGCTTGACTTGGTGATGCCGGGAAGCTCGCCGCGGTGCGCCATGTTACGGAAGCGAACACGTGAGATACCGAACTTCTGGAAGGTACCACGGGGACGACCGTCGATCTGGTCACGGTTGCGTACGCGAACGGGTGAAGCGTTGCGGGGAAGCTTCTGCAAGCCTACGCGCGCTGCTTCGCGCTCCTCGGGTGACGCGTTTTCGTCGATGAGGGTCTTCTTGAGCTGTTCGCGCTTTTCAGCGTAGCGAGCAACGATGACCTTGCGCTGCTCGTTGCGAGCGATCTTTGACTTCTTAGCCATTGTTTAGCGCTCCTCTCGGAAGTCAACGTGCTTGCGCACTACGGGATCGTACTTCTTGAGAACCATACGATCAGGGTTGTTACGGCGGTTCTTACGGGTTACATAGGTGTAACCGGTGCCCGCAGTGGACTTGAGCTTGATGATAGGACGAACGTCCTTAGTCTTTGAAGCCATGCTTAGATCTTCTCCCCGCGTGCGATGATTTCAGCTACAACTGCATCGATGCCACGAGCGTCAATTACCTTGATGCCCTTAGCTGATACGTTGAGGGTTACGTTGCGACGAAGTGAAGGTACGTAGTACTTCTTCTTCTGTACGTTCGGGTCAAAACGACGCTTGTTGCGACGGTGTGAGTGCGAGATGCTGTGTCCAAAGCCGGGAACAGCTCCGGTCACCTGGCAGACAGCTGCCATAGTAGTCTCCTCCAAATGTTGACGAAATGACGGTACGCAGTGTGCTTTTTAAACCGGTAAGCGGCCGGTAAAAAACAGTGAAGGCGTCCCGCCACCAAGGTAGAGCACCGGGTTATTCTCCAAGGCTAGAGTGTCTAGAATCTGTCAATTCGGGTGAGAGGCCGAAGCAGATTCTCGCCGCGGGAAAAACGGTGAAGCTTTGTTAGTGGTCGAGAGGTGTTGCCACCACTACGAACAGCCTTAAAGTCTAGGTAAATAGCGGGCTTCTTGCAAGCTGCACAGGTTTAAATCCGTTGATTTTTCGCGGTTTTATTAGCCTGTGACGATGGCGAACATTGAAGCGCGCTTTCAAAATCTTGCTTTAAGGCACTAGAAAATTATAGTTCAGATGAAGTATTTGCACAAGTCAGAAAGGCTTTTAGCTGTCGATCCGACAGCCTTTCAATACCAACCAGCTCCCCTAAATTACACGCGTGCAATTTACAGTGTGACTTTAACGGCTTAACCAAGTGAAGACGGGCATACTCCTCTTAAAAATCAAGGGTTCCACCTTCTCTCAGAGGTGGCTTTACCGCCCGTTAGACACCTCAGGCTCAATATCAAAACGCATCAGTTGAGAGTACTTCGGCTCAAGCCCATCACCCGAGCTTGTTCCGCGCAACCGGCGACCAATCCACGGCATCACAAACTCACGCGTCCACCGTGCATTCTCACGAATAAGCTGCATCCGCGTATAGTTCAGAGCCTCCGGAATAGGTGCTTCCATCAAACTACCGCGATCATGGCTGAGCGTTTCTAAGACGCGTCCTGCCATCTTGATATGACCCGCAGCATTCATGTGCAGACGGTCGCTGCTCCAGTAACGCCAATCCGAAAAATCACGCATACGCCAGTAATCCACCAGAATAAGCTCGTGCTTATCAACGATTTCACGCAACAGCTCGTTATACAGTGCGCTTCGCTGACGCGTGTGCTTGAAAGTGTTGAAATCTCGCACATCCATGTTAGTGAACGTGAAAACCTGAATACCAGCAGATCGCAGTTTCTCAATAGCGGTATCGTAACGCCGCATCAGGGCATCAATATCAACGTTGGGGCGCAGAATATCGTTACCGCCACCGTAGATACTCACCAAGTTGGGTTTAAGTTCTAACGCCGCGTCCACCTGCTCATCGAGGATCTGCCCCAGCAAGCGACCGCGTATAGCCAGGTTCGCGTACTGCGCCTGCGGGTCAGCGAGCATAAACTGCTCAGCCACACGGTCTGCCCAACCTCGCACGCCGTTAGGACGCGCCTGGTCGACATCACCTACGCCCTCCGTAAACGAATCGCCTAAAGCGACATAGCGAATACTTTCATGAGAACCCAGCGAAGACACCAGAACCTACCTTCCATGCGAACTGAACAGTCTAAATTACTCTACTCTTCACTGTGAAAGGCCTAAAGGCACAAAGCTGTCTTGTCTCTCACGAGCTAGCCTTCAGCGCGTCCTTCTTTCCAGTAGCCCATGAAAGAAACACTCTTCTTATCAATACCGGCCTCGTTCACGCAGATGCGACGCAAAGACCGCACAACGCTCGATTCTCCGGCGAGAAAGACGTAGGTATCGCCAATATCCTCCGCAACGTTCCACAGCACCGGCCACATACCTTCAGGTTCAGGTTCTTGCGCTGTGAGGCTCTTTCGTTCCACATCGAGCACCGAACGCAGGCGCGAGCACAGCTGTTGTCCGCGCTCTGTCTGCCTGTTTCGCGCTAGCCAGTGAATACTCACAGAGTTACGGTTGAGCACTTCGTCATTAATAAGAGTCAGCCGTTCCTCGGGAATATCGGTATCGCTAGGAACCTCTAGCAAAATATCGGTGGTCACGCCCTCCGGCAATGAACCGGCGATAGAAAGAGCTGCGGGTACACCTGTTTCATCAACACAAATCAGCGCGCGGTTCGCGTGCTCTGGGTTCCAGGTTGTCCATAGCGGCTCAGGATCCAGAGGACCAAAGAACGAAATCATATCGCCCACCTGCGCTTGGGCTGCCCACGCGGAGCCGGGCCCCATTACACCGTTTTCGTCCTCATGCAACACAAAATCAATATCAACTTCGGGCTGCCAATGAGGCAAACTGGTGCGCAGAGGAATTTGGGAGCACAGCATCGTTGAGGTACGCAAGGACGCGGTGACCTCCGGGGCGGTAGCAACGTCTACGCGACGCACGGCGCGCAGAGTGTAGGTTCGCATCCAGCCGCGTTCGTGTTCGGGACGGCAGAACCACTGAGAGCGCCAGCCTTCGTTTAGCTCAATGTCGGTGGGCTTTGTTTCACCAGGTGGCGGAATCAGCAGTTTGATGTAGGCATCGTGCATGAATCCCTGTCCCGCATTTACCGGGCCAGCGAATGCGTGCAACGCGGGGCCGGTCAGACTGATGCGCAGATAGTGCTCGGAAATTCGTTTAACCGCTGACACCGCGACCGGAAAAATTGCAAACCGGTTGGGGTCGCTGATTTTACGTGCAGCTGCCATGAGCAGTTATCTCCTTCCCTCTCGAGCATCAGGCACAATAACGATCGATCCATCGTCAGCAGGATCGTACACCGATGCGCGCAAGCCAAAGATTAATCGCAAATTCTCTGAAGTCATCACTTCAGCGGGGGTTCCCGCACTTTCAATGACGCCGTCGCGCATCGCCACAAGGTGGTGGGCAGCGCGGGCAGCGAGATTGAGCTCGTGAAGAACCATCACCATGGTGGTCCCCCGCTCTTCGTTTAGCTCGCAGAGCAGATCGAGAAGCTCAACCTGGTGCGCTAAATCCAAATAGGTGGTGGGCTCATCAAGTAGCAGGATGTCTGTTTCTTGAGCCAACGCCATAGCAATCCATACACGCTGACGCTGACCACCGGAAAGTTCAGTCACCTGTTTTTCAGCCAAATCCATGGTGTGGGTAGCCTGCAATGCCCAAGCCACAGCTTCATCATCTTCTGCGCTGTTACGTTTGAAAAGTCCCTGGTACGGAAAGCGACCGCGAGATACAAGATCTGCAACAGTGATTCCGTCCGGTGCAATCGGAGCCTGCGGTAGCAATCCCACCGTGCGCGCAAACTCTTTCGAGGGGTAGCTGTGGATGCTTTTGCCATCCAACAAAATCTCACCGTTTTCAGGCTTTAACAGCTTAGAAATACCGCGCAGGAGCGTCGATTTTCCGCAACCGTTCGCACCGATAATAGCGGTCATTTGCCCGGCAGGAATCTCTAATGAAAGATCCTTGACAATAGTTTTTGCGCCGTAGCCGAGGCTCACGTTGTTGAGGGTAAGTTGTCTGTGCTGTGCCGTTTTCACTAGCCTGCCTCTTTCTGAGCGCGAACGAGTAACCAGATAAGAATGGGGGCGCCAAAGACGCCTGTCAGAACTCCTACAGGCATGGAGCCTGAGGCGATGTAGTTTGACGCGATGAAATCGGCAAGAAGGACGATGAAGGCGCCAACCAGTGCCGATGCGGTAAGACTATGGGCGCCGCCTATTAGCCTTCGCGCAATGGGGCCAGAGACAAAAGCTACAAAGGCAATAGGGCCTGTAGCAGCGGTAGCTACTGCCGCCAACAAAACACCCAGAACAATGAAAATCCACCGCGTGATCGCAACGTTGAGCCCCAGGCTATGGGCGAGTTCCTCCCCCACCGCTATCGCGTGAAGACGAGAATGCAGCACCACCACAAATGGAACAATCACGGCTAACACCAGGAGCAGAATCGAGATTCGATCCCAGTTAGCTGACGATAAGGAACCCGTCATCCACAGAGCAGCCGACGACGCCGAGTTCAGGTTCATGCGAGAAATCAAATAGTTGATGATAGAACCTGCTAAGGCCGAGACACCAATGCCCATCAAAATAAACCGGTGGCCCACGTTGCCGCGTCCTGACGACAGCGCCATAATTCCCACGGCAATCAGGAGCGAAAAAACAACTGCAAAGATAGAGAGCGAAAAACCGGTAGCTCCCCAATAGACAATGCCGAGCACAGCTCCCAAAGAAGCACCGGTACTAATACCGATAACGTCCGGGGAAGCCAATGGATTACGCAAAAGCAGCTGAAAAATAGCGCCGGATGCGCCAAAGGCCATACCGACCAGTAGCCCAAGGACAGCCCGCGGCAGCTTATCTTCCATAACAATAAACCGGGCACCGCGTGCACCCTCAACAGTGCCACCCTGGAGAATGGTCAAAAAATCAGGAAAAGTAACGGTGTAAGACCCTAAAAGGACGCGCATCAAAAAGACAGCGAGCACGGCAACAGCAAGCACCGCAATAGCCCGACGGGGGCGTCGATGCGACCTCGTGCGAAGGTCCTTGACACGCTGGGCGGGCGACGAGTTGTGAGTCGTGAAAGCCGGCATTAGAGATCAACCGCCTTCTGAAAACGAACAAGGTAGAGAAAGACGGGCACGCCTACCAGCACCATAGTGACGCCTACCTGAACTTCTTCAGGCGGCATAATGACGCGTCCTACGGTATCTGCAACCATCAGCAACACTGCGCCAAACACTGCAGACAACGGAATAATCAGACGATAATCGGGGCCAACCAACGCACGCAAGGCATGCGGTGCCATCAGCCCCAAAAACGCGATAGGCCCGGTCATCGACGTAGCGGTTCCGCACAGAAGCGTGATACCGATAAAAATGATGAAGCGCTTCAAAGCAACATTTTCGCCCAGTGACGCCGCCATATCATCGCCCAAAGCAAAGTTATTAATGGTTTTAGAACTGAACACCAGAATGAGTGCACCGGCAATCAGCATAAAAATACCCGGGAAGAAATTTTCCATCGATGCGCCAGCAACGGTGCCCAGCTGCCACATCCGCAAAGAATCCAGGGCGTCGCTAAACTGCAAAATGAAAGCCGAGGTAAAAGAGCCTAGACCGGCAGAAATAGCAGCACCCATCAGCGCAAGCTTAACCGGCGTTGCACCATCGCGCCCAATCGATGCCAGCGCATAGACAAGAACCGACGTCACGGCCGCGCCTACGAACGCCAAGATAGCAAAGGACGCGGGTGACTCCATCCCCAGAAAAGCAATGCCGAACACCACGGCAAAAGCAGCACCCGAGTTGACGCCGAGGATGCCAGGATCACCTAGCGGATTACGAGTGACACCCTGCATTCCAGCACCAGCCAGCGCTAGGGCAGCTCCAATTGTTGCAGCCCATAAAGTGCGCACTAAACGCTGATCAATAATCGCAGCTTCCATATCGGGCACAGGCCGCTTCAACAAGAAATCAGCGAAAACCCCCACCCCAATGGTTCGAGTGCCAATCAGCACCGATGCCACAACAGCAAGACCAAAGAGTAGCAAAAGGGTAAGCATCACCGGCACCTGCCGCGACTTAGCAGATGTTATTTTGCGTGCTCGCCGTTGTTGCTTCTGGCGGGTCAAAGATGAAATCACAAAGAGACCTTGAGAGAAAACACCAAGGCTACCGCTGGGGTAATCCGCGGCAGCCTTGGTTTTTAGAGTGTATAGTTACGCAGCTTTTTTGGTGTTTTCGACTGCCTTTGACATGTTGTCAAGCACGTCGGTTTCATTCACTGCCCACAGTAGTGACAGCGGTGACGTTGCAGAAAGAGCCAAGCCGAAAGTCTTGTCGCTTTCGAAGACTACCGCGTCGTTCTTGAGGGCAGGCATCTGAGCGAAGAGCTTGTTGTCTTTGGTCTTCTGAATATCTTCTTCAGTTTCGGTCCATGCCCATACAGCGTCAGCTTCTAGCTGGTCGATGACCTCTGCTGAGACGTTAACGAAGAATGAGTCAGCGCCGCCTTCGTGCTCCTTAATGTAAGGGGCTAGTTCCATGCCCATCAGGCTGAAGAAGCGAGGACGCGCGTCCGATGAGGTGTACGCACCGAAGGTATTCTGCTTGTTGTCAAAAGCGCCGGCGATGAAGGTTGCGCCCTGCAGGTTTTCGTATTCAGCGGCCTTGTCTTTGAGCTGCTTCTCGGTGTCTTCGATAACCTTCTTGGCGTCATCTTCCTTCTTCAGCATCTTGCCGGCCATTTCTACGGTCTGCTGCCATAATGCCGCCCAGGAGCCAACGCCTTCAGGTGCGGGAACAACGGGCGCGATTTCGGTGAGCTTATCGTAGATTTCCTGGCTCATATCGCCGTAAGGAGAGAAGATAGCATCGGGCTCGAGCTTTGCCAACTCTTCGTAGTTGGGGCCATCAGTTTCGTCGTAACGCGTGGGCTGTTCGCCGCCGAGTTCCTCCAGCTTCTTATCGAACCATGGAGTTGACTGGTTGTCATTGCCGCCCCAAGAAACGATGGGAGCGCCAACGGGAACAACACCCAGTGACAAAAGCGCATCGGGGTTCTGCCAGAACTGTACTACCGCAATTTTCTGAGGTACGGAATCGAACGTAGTCTCGCCAAATGCGTGCTTGACGGTGTAGGGGCCGCTTTCAACAGAGGAGTTTGAGGTGGATTCGTCGTTGGATCCGGTTGAGCAACCTGCCAAAATGGTTGCGGCAGCTGTTGCCGCTGCAGCTTTCAAAAATGCACCGCGTGAAATGACGACCATGTCTGGGGCTCCTTGTAAGAGGCTTAATGAGTACGAAGAAAGAGTGTGCTTAGGTATGCCTAATTCATCAACAAGGTTAGCCGCGGTGAGGGTATTTGAGCAAATTTTTATGACTAAATTACTTATTTTCTTGCTGACGGCCTGTCACCAACCAGACCCTGCGAGTAAACGCCCATATCGCAGCCGGTTTTGAGAGAAACAGAAGATACAAAAAGGGTGGACGCACCTGCTACAGTACGTCCACCCTGTGGAAGGAATAGGCTCTTATACTCCTAGTCCTTGCGCGTTCAATTGCTGACGCATCATCGGCGATACTGTCTTGGCGTAAGACTTAGAAATATGGTTGTGGTCGATATACACGTAAATATTTCCAATCAGCGGAGTACATACGCCATCGGGACAGTAGTATTCCGTCAAATCCACACCAAACACACCGGGGTTAGAGTCAATCAGCTCTTGCGCCGGGTTAGTTGCAGCAAGTTTCTCTGACACAGGAGCAGAACATACGCCTGTATCGTTGGCATGCAACTGAGCGCAGTTATACAGATCTTCTGTATACCGCGGGTTATCGCGCAGGGCAATCACATTAATACCGGCGTCCGTCAACTTTTGCACCGTCTCTTCAATTCCAGGAATCAAAACCTCCTGGTTAGATCCTGGCTGTGCAGCTGTTACCAGCATCAGCACGTTGTCCGGTCGTTCACGAAGAATTTCCTGCATAGCCTGTTTGCGGAAGGTGTTACAGTCTTGCTCCGGTGAATCTAGCACCACGGTAAAGTGGCATCCGCCAAGCAAGAAAGCGCGCATATTGCTCTGGTTGTCCTCAGCAATAGGGCGATAGGACGCCAGAGCCTGCTCGGCATGAGAGTCGCCCACCACTACGGTGAGAGGTTCATCTTCGCTTCCCCAGGAGTCTTCGGCACAGTACTTTTCCAGGCCCGATGGCATAGAAGATGCGTCGGAGCACTGTTGCGTCAGACCGTCGAACTGACTTTGAGGATTGGATGCGGGAATCGGCGGGTAGGCATAGAGAGCAGGCTCGCCGTTCTGGATAGCGGCAGCGCCGGGAAATTCGTCTGTTCCTGCACCGGTCTCTGCTAGCTGCTCCATTCTGGAGTCTCGGTCTGTCACCCAGTTCTGGGCAACAGCTATGGGACCGCCGATAAGGGCCAAACAAGCGATCACAGTAATGATAGGACGAATCCACGGGTTATTGGTGCGCCATGAGGATGCGGGCTTGGCAGCCCATGGAGCGGTGGTGTCTTTTTTCTGAGCGCGGGTGGTTTTGCCGCCGCGTAGTGGTTGCTCCACAAACCGATGCAACACCCACGCCAAACCAACAGCCACACCAATAATCAACGCACCATCAACCACACCAGCATGCGGCTTATTCGTAAACACCATATACAAAATCAACAACGGCCAATGCACCAAATACAGCGCATACGCAGACTCACCCACCCACAACAACGGACGAGACATCAAAATACGATCCACACCAAAACGCGACTCAGTATTGCCGGCCAACATCACCAAAGCACCCGAAACAATCGGCCACAACGCCAAATACCCCGGAAAACCAGTCTCCACCGGCAAAACCATACCAGCAGAAACCAAACCAACAACACCAACCCAGCCCATCACAATACGCAAAACACGAGGAGCCTTCCACAACATCGACCCCATCGCAATCAAGGTACCAGCAGCAAACTCCCACAAACGAGCACGAGTATCAAAATACGCAAAAGCCTGCTGAGTCTGAGTCGAAATAACCGACCACGTCAGTGAGGCAACAAAGACCGTACCAAAAACCATCAGGGCAGAACCCATCAAGTTAAAACGGAACTTACGCACCAACAAAGCCACAATGGCAAAAAGAATAGGCCAAAGGAAGAAAATCTGCCCCTGCATCGACAGCGACCAAAAATGCTGAAACGGAGTCTTCAGTGTCGCGTTTTGCTGATAATAATCCACCGCACTAAACGCCAAATGCCAGTTCTGGTAGTAGAGCAAGGACGCTTTAGCATCAGCAACCATGGCAGCAAAACGTGAGGCTGGCATGATGAAATAGCTCGCCAAAAGTGTCAACAGGAGAACCACACCGGCGGTGGGCATCAGACGCTGGAACACATGCAACCAGTACTTGATCAGGTTCAGTGGTTTGTGTTCGTTGATTTTGCGTAGGTTAGATAGGGACAGGAGGAAAGCTGAGACGAGTAGGAAGACGTCGACGCCGCCGGAGACTTTGCCGAACCAGACGTGGTACATCACGACCAGGAGTACCGCCAGGGCGCGTAGGCCTTGGACTTCGGGGCGGAAGCCGCGGGTTTCGAGGTAGGTCCCCAGCGGCTTTTTCTTCGGGGGGACGTTGGGTGATGTACTCATATGTTTGCTGCGTATCTCCACTGTTTTAGACCTGAGGTCAAAAAGCAAAAACCCTGATACTCATCTTTGGTGAAAGTGTGAGTATCAGGATTTCGACTATGAAAAGAGCCCCCTACCGGATTCGAACCGGTGACCCCCTGTTTACAAGACAGGTGCTCTGGCCAGCTGAGCTAAGGAGGCGTGCGCAATGCATCATTCATCATACAGATTTTTGGTGCGTTGCGCATTATTGTGCGTATCACGCTTGATTTATGTCAGGGTAAAGACGCGCGCGTTGATATCGCGTATGAGCTCTTCATCGTGCGAGGCAACTACGAGCACACCGCCTGCTTGCGTAAAGCTGTTGAGCAACCCCACGAGCGTCTGGTAATCCTGGGGGCTCAACGATGCGCTGGGCTCGTCTAAGGCCAGAACAGATGGGGCGGATGCGAGTGCGCACGCGACTGCCAATAGTTGCTGAGCTGAGTTAGAGAGGTCGTAGGGGTTCTCTGCTGCAGAACTTTCAAGGTCGAAAGCCTGTAGTAGCTGGTGCCCGTAGTCCTTTCCTTCAGATGCCCCTGCAGTGATTTCGCGTTCCACGCTGGTGGTTAGAATCTGGTATCTCGGTTGTTGCGTTGCCAAGCTGATGAGTTGAGGTCGTCTCTTGGTTTTTGTCCGTGCTACGTCCTGCTCTCCTACCCGTACGCGTCCTGATTTCGGTTTCGCTATTCCTGCCAGTGTCTTAAGCAGGGTGCTTTTACCAGAACCGTTTGCGCCTGTCAGTGCCAGGCTTTCCCCCGGCGCCACCTCAAGTGTTACGCCAGAAAGCAAGGTTTGACCGGTGCGTTTGCTCCAGCGCGCCGAAGGAACGGGTACCTCAAGATTTTCAGCGACTAAAGCAGCGGGAGCAAGACGCCACTTAATGCTTTGCTGGTCGGCAGGTGCGTGCTCAAAGACTTCTTCAACGATGCTTGTGGCGAGGGCTCGTTCATCCTCACCGACGCGGGCGGGATTGCTCCATATAAGTTCCCCGCGATACTGCTCCATTAGCGCTAATGCCCGTTGCCGAGCACTAGCATCCAACCCGACTAAGGGATTTTCGAGAAACAGAGCAGTGCTTTTGATCGTGAAGATGCTCGCTAGCGCCACCAACTGCGTCTGACCGCCAGAAAGCCCTAGCGGGTGCTTTCCCAGAAGATATGTGATTCCTAATTTTTCACTCACCTCGTGAACGCTCTGACGCATGGCATCTCTATTCGATGCGGTGAGCTCAACGCCGTAGGCAATCTCATCCTCGACGGTATCTGCCAGCCCGCTAATGTTGGCATACGGATTAGCTTGCAGAACCAATGCTTCAGGATGCTCTGCTAAAAACTCAGCGCGAGCGTCCTGTCCCTCGCCGAGAACCAGAACTTTTCGGTGCCTCATGCAAGAATCCCCCATATACATGTACAGATGCCGCACGCCCCCACGGTCCAACGCAGAACACGTTGCAGTGGGGTGTCCGGGTAAGTCCGCAGGAAAACACGTTCGCCGGGCCTATCGAGTCCTCGTTGTTCTAACGACTGAGCACGGTCTTCATGTTCCAAAAGAATGAGATTGATGAGCGTACCGATGCTAGTGAGCGCCAGCTTGCTCCGTGAAAACACGGTAGAATCATCCAGCCCTCTCCGAACCTGGCTCTCCCTCACCAGCCCCACATAACGCGACAGCAAAACCGGCGCGTTCATTGAGGTCACCAGCAGATAGATGAGCCGGGAGGGCAGTTTCCAATCAGTAAGTGCCCACCGCAGCTCTCCTGCACTCACGGGTAAGAACGCGATAGCGCAGGCGGTACCGAAGTTGAGGATCTGCAGGCCGAGAGTTGCTCCGTAAAGAATGCCCTCTTTGCTCAAACGAAAATTTAGAAAGCTCGTAGGAGTCCACTGCGCATAAATAGTCTGTGCACCAACAAAGCTCACAGCTTGGATGCAAAACGCTGTTACAGCTACCGGGCCTACACCCAGTAGAACATAGCGCCCATAGGCGTGGAGTTTTCCGCTCCACGCCACAACGCATATCAGCAGTAAAAGAAGTACTGCCCGCGCTCCAATGTCTAGGGATATCAAAGCCAGCGGAACAGCAGAGAGGCCCAGAACTAGCCAGGTTTTAGGGTTTATCGAAAATCTATCGATTCTCATCGTGTAGTACTAAAGCGATCTTTCACGCGCTGGGGAATCCCACGCCCGAGGACCCACACAATAAGGAACACAGCGGCTTTATCAATGGTGTCTGAAAGAACTGATTGCAAGGTAGTTGCCGCGAAAAGCGATTGGCCGGTAGCTTGCAGGGTTGCAACGATTGAACCTGTGCCCACGCCCATACCGCCACCGTAGACGTATGCTGCAACAGGGGCTCCCACGAATCCAGCGATAACACCTACGAAAGCGCCGGCGATAAGAGCTTTCCACCAGCGCTGAAAGAATCCCGCGCGAGCCGCGTAGCCGGCCAACAAACCAATGAGGGCTGCACCGCCAGCAAAAGGAATGGTGGTGGGATTGATGGTAAGGCCCCACGCAATGTTAGTTAGTGCACCGGTCATAGCACCCGCGACAGGGCCGGCAAGGTAACCGATAAGAACGGTTGCAATAGTGTCAAGATATAGCGGAATCGGAGAGATACCTACGATTTGTCCGAGCACAATGTTGATAGCAGCTGCAAAAGGAATCAGGGCAATGATCGAAAGAGGAATCCGTTTAATGTTGCCCAGGATAATAAGTAGCGCACCAATGAAATAGCCAAGCACTAGCGGCATTGCGATGTTGCCGGATGTTGCCTCTTGCTGACCTTGGTGGCTCAGTAATGTCCATCCGTAAGTTATCACCATCAGCAGTGCGCCGATGATAGTGAGTACGCGGTCTTTTACTGAAGTGGTCGAGTGATTACCGAGACCCGCCTCTGATGATGCGAGCCTCTGCCCAGACGTAGTCCGAGATGCCATAGTGCCTCTTCTTTCTAAAGGTTAGCGAGCGTACGCTGCTCGCACGGTGTGAATATAGTGGGCGAAAAACTTTTCTGGTTCTGTAGACGTAAGGACGCGTCCGTTAGGTTCTCTACCCCAGCGTCCTAGCCAGTCAGCGATAGTTTGCCCGCGTGTTAGTTTACCGTCTAGTTCAACGTCGAGTACTGTCTGCGTTGAGCTACCCAGTATGTGAGCATCCGTATCTCCAATATCTTGCAGGGCATCGTTGATTGCTAAAGCGGTGACGTATGGATCGTGGACGTGCGCAATATAGCCCAGCCCATCGCTTTCGTGGAATTGCATATAAAATTCCAGTGCCTGGTCTATTGCTTCAAGTACGGTGCCTCCGCCTGCTACGAGTGCTTGACGATGCCCTGGAGTCATCACTATAGATTCTGTGCAATCCAGGGGGCACAGAACAGGGTAATGCGAGAGTCCCGGTTGCGAGTAGGCTCGTAGGACGCTGTGCAGTGCTTCGGGATCTGAGTGGACGTTCCATTCGGTGGTAGGCATGGTGTTGCCTCGGTGGTTGATGGCCCCGCCCATAATGTACAGAGCTTTGAGCTTCTGCACAATGCTGGGATCTTGTTGGAGGGCTAAAGCTAGGTTTGTTGTCGGGCCAAGCACAATGCCGATCATCTCACCGGAATGCTGGCTGACTGTATCTATCCACAGCCGTGCACCTTCACCGTGGGATTTTCCAGTTGGGGTTGTGCTGTCTGGAAGCTTAGCGTAGCCTACTCCCCTCGGCCCGTGCGTTTCGGGTGTGGTTTCTAGTTCTTGAGCTAGCGGATGCGCGGCGCCCAGTTCCCACGGAATTTCTTGTCGCCCGGCGAGTTCTAGGATTCCGCGGATATTCCGTGCCACTTGTTCTGTGCTTGTGTTTCCTCCCGATGCCACAAGACCTTTGATTTTAACTTGAGGATGCGCCAGCGCATAGGTCAGTGCAAGCAGGTCATCGATACCGGGGTCGCAGTCTATAAGAACATTGATGTGTTCCATGGGTGTTCTACTTTCAAAAAGCGGAGATACAAAAGGGCAGCTACTATCGTAAGTTTACGATGAGTAGCTGCCCCTACCTCAAGTATTGAGTTATGCCTGCTTCTTTTCGATAATCTGGTTAACCCAGTCTTCGAAAGCGTCAGGTGAAGTGTTGAACTGCTGGCCGTCCGCGTAAACGGTCGGGGTGCCTGCAACACCGTTAGTTGATGATTCGCTGGTTACTACGTTGACCAGCGGACGCCATGAGCCGTCCTTCATATCTGACTTGATGTCAGCGCCGTGGCTTGATGCGATATCTTCGATCTCACCATCGTTGAGGCCGCCCTGGCCCTGGTGGGTGAAGATTTCCTTCTGGTATTCGAGGAAGTCATCGGTTGAGAGCTGGTTTGCTACTGAGTAAGCCGCGTTTGCTGAGCGAGCTGAGTAGAAAGTGGGTGATGACTGGTCGAGGTAAGTAACGTTGCGAATTTCAAGAGTAATCTTGCCGTCGTCGATGAGCTTCTTGAGCACATCAGCGTTGTCACGTTCGAACTCTGCACAGTGAACGCAGTTGTAGTCCTGGAAGATTGTTACGCGTACAGGTTGCCCGTTTGCGGATGCTTGTTCAGCGGTCTCTACACCAAGTGGTAGGTCGGTATCTGACTTACGCAGGTTGTTAATATCTACTGAGTCAACGGTTGCGGTGTCTTTTTGGATGCCGTCATTGGTAAGAACGATGCCGCCGAAGTCGTTGGAGCTTGAAGGTAGCGGACCTGAGTCTGCGATGTCATTGCTTCGTGTATTGATCACAACAAATGCGATCATTGCGACGATGGCAGCGACGATAGCTAGAACAGCGAGCTGAATCCAGCGACGGTTCTTTTTAGACTTATTGTTTCGTTGAGACTGTTTTGCGGCTACTGCACGTGCGGCAGCGCGGGGGTCAGTCTTTTGAGGGGTCTTGTTGTCTTTCGACACGAGGCTTATCTCTTTCTTATGGCACTTGTGACTATCTATAAGACTAGCGGAAAAGAGAGAGTAGCTTCTATATAAGACTTATTTTCTCTGGAAACTTTTAGGTGGTCTGGAGCTTACTCAGAAGCTGTTGATGAGTGTTTGTGTTTAGGGTTCGGGTAGCTTGTAGGGTGGACGCGAGTGTCTGTGTGGTCTTAGCGCATATAAAAATAGTTCCCTAGCCTGATGGCTAGGGAACTATAAAGTCTTTAAACGAAAAAGCGACTCCCTAAAGAATCGCTCAATCATTATTAATAAAAACCCGCGGTGACCTACTCTCCCACACCCTCCAAAGTGCAGTACCATCAGCG
>OBYT01000062.1_pt1 | contig 17042 bp, 10 predicted proteins | sample 1476811 | NCBI WGS metagenome assembly OBYT01 (sample SAMEA2580215, study PRJEB22360) | human gut metagenome | biome: human gut; feature: human-associated habitat; material: faeces | place: Denmark | collected 2008/2010
CAAAGCGTCCCGCCGCTGAGAGATACCAACCTGTAATAGAGTCTTGAATGACTGCATATGCGGTGACGCCGGCTAGCCTAGCGGCCAAAGCAGACACGACGCAGATGGTGGCCTGATTGGTGTTGGTGAGCATCATAAAGCCCGCAGCGAGTAAAACCGCTATAAATCCGCCTGCTGCGTAGCTGAAAATTCCCGGTGCACCAACGCGTGACAGCCAGCGGAACAGCATCGAAACGCACATCGATACGAGAACCGCGCCAAGCGTTGTAACAAAGTCTCCGCCCAAGAGGATGCTGAAGCCCATGCCCAAGATGCCGTAGCCGCTGGTAGTCCACCACCAGGTTGAGCGGTTTTTCTGACGCTGGTAGAACTGTTTAAATTCTCGATCAGCCTGATCTATGTCTATTTCGCCCAATAAAAATCGCTCAATAGTGTTTTCAGAGCGTGACCTCCACCAGATATCTAAGATACCGGGGGTGATGTTGTGGACGCGGGAGATAGGGTAGGAGCCGTCTTCTGGTTGGTAGCTGACGGTGAGCTGACCGACGATAATGCTCACCGTGGCGTTTTTGAGGCCGGCTTGAGCGCAGATAGCCAACAGTGTTTTTGTGGTGGAAGCGGCACTTGCGCCGCTTCTGAGTAAGCCTTCTCCGGCATCGAAGAGGAACTCAAAGATCTTTGTACTGCTTGGGGACATGAAAATCACTCTACCTATAAAAAGTATGCTGACTTTCAAGGGTGCGGTATTTTGTGTTTAAAAACTTAGAATTTTAACAAGTTGTGGTGGGTTTCTAAATCTCTATATCTGTGTGTCGTGAGTAAAGGGGAATATATACAATAATCCCCGGATGCTGAAGCATCCGGGGATTATTCTGTGCGCGGAGGGGGACTTGAACCCCCACCCTCTAATACGAGGACTAGCACCTCAAGCTAGCGCGTCTGCCTATTCCGCCACCCGCGCAGGTGATGAATCAGAGCCGTGAAGCTCTGTAAGCAACAGGTAATAACTTACACGGTGCTTGGCATCTTTGCAAATTTCAGCAGTATGTGATGTTCGCATCGGTTTTTCAGTGGCTTGTGAAGGGGTAGAAAAAATCCCGACTCGATTGAGTCGGGATTTTTAGTGGAGGGGATGACGGGAATCGAACCCGCGTAATCAGTTTGGAAGACTGAGGCTTTACCATTAAGCTACATCCCCGTATTTAGTTTTATCCGAATGGGACTCATCTAGTAAACACAACTTTCTGCCTCTCTGTCAAATCGGAATGCCCTGTGTGTTGAAACTTGTGTGTGGAGGGATTATTCACAAGGGGAGGGCGGTACGTAAGTTGGCATCTCAAGAATGGGCTGAAAAGCAGCTAAAAAGTTGCTGCCATGAATCTACTTGCGGATGCTGGAGGGTGGTTGAGATGCCCAACTCTCTCAAGCGCTGGGTAAAAGCCGGGGACTCGCATCCTCTCAAGTAGGAATTTCTTGAAAAAACAGTTACACTGGATTACGCCTTGTGCAGTACGGGGTGTGGCGTAGCTTGGCTAACGCGCCTGCTTTGGGAGCAGGAGATCGCAGGTTCGAATCCTGTCACCCCGACGTGAAATGCAAGAAGACCCGCACTAAAGGTGCGGGTTTTCTTACATCAGCACAAATTTTCAATATATCCGGCGACGTTGTATGCGCCTCCGGGTTCGTCAAACTACTATCAGGAGATCTACGGACGTGAAGACTGCCGTCGAGAAGCTCAATCCGACCCTCGCAAAAATTGAGGTAGAGGTACCGTTCTCAGAGTTCAAGACTTACCTTGATCGCACCTACAAGTCACTGGCTCAGCAGATCCAGGTTCCCGGCTTCCGTAAGGGTAAGACTCCTAAGCAGCTCATCGAGCAGCGTGCGGGTTTCGATTTCATCGTTGAAAACGCTCTCAATGAAGGCTTGAATGAGTTCTACTCACAGGCTCTTGCAGAGAATGACCTCACCCCCTTGGCTCAGCCCGAGCTGGATATCATCTCGAAGCCTGAAGAAGGCAACCGCGAAGCTGACGTAAAGCTCAGCATCGAGGTAACTGTTCGCCCCGAAATCGAACTGCCTGCCTACTCGGGTATCAAGGTTGAGGTTGCAGCAGCAGAGGTAACCGACGAAGACAAGCAGACTGCGCTGGATAACCTGCGTAGTCGCTTTGGCACCCTGAAGACTGTTGACCGCCCCGCGGCTAACGAAGACTTCGTAACCATCGACCTCACCGCGTCCATCGACGGCGAAGAGGTAGACGGTGCAAATGACCTGTCATACCAGGTTGGCGCAGGCACCATGCTTGAAGGTCTTGATGAGGCTCTGACCGGTCTCTCAGCTGGCGAAGACGCAACCTTCGAAACTAAGCTTGCAGGTGGCGAGCACTCAGGTGAGGCTGCAACCGTCAAGGTTAAGGTCACCGCTGTTAAGGAACGCGAGTTGCCTGAGGCTGACGACGATTTTGCACAGCTGGCATCAGAGTTCGACACCATTGATGAACTTAAGGAAGACCTCGCAAAGCAGGCTGCAGACGCTAAGGTAGCTGAGCAGGGTGCAGAGGCTCGTGACAAGGTGCTTGACGCACTGGTCGAAATGGTTGAAATCCCCGTTCCCGAAAAGGTTATTGAAGAGCAGATTTCACAGCACTTCGACAACCCCCAGGCTGACGCTGACCACGACACCGAAGAGCACCGCGCAGAGGTTCGTGAGAACACCGAGCGTGCGTTCAAGAACGAAATGATTCTTGACGCAATCGCTGAAAAGGAAGAAATCGGCGTTGAGCAGGCTGAACTGATCGACTACATCATCACCATGTCATCACAGTACGGCATGGACCCCAACCAGTTCGCACAGATGCTGGACGGCTCTGGCCAGGCAGGTATGCTGGTTGGCGAAGTTCGCCGCTCAAAGGCACTCGCATCAGCACTGGAGAAGGCTGAAGTTAAGGATTCAGAGGGCAAGGCTGTTGACCTGTCTAAGTACCTGAACCCTGCAGATGAAGAAGAGTCAGCTGAGTAATTTCTAACTCGGTTTATATAAACGGCGCCTCTCTTTAGTGGAGAGGCGCCGTTTGTGTTTAAGGGAATTTCGAGCTGGTTTTTAGATTGTATGTCAAATTTTTAAATAAAAAATAATACGTAAGGGAAATATAACGTAATTATGTTTTGAGGCGCCCTGTTAGGTTGAGAGTAGCTAAAGGTCTTAGTAACTTTGAAGTTAGGTTGACCTAAAAACTATCCACTAATTGACAGACAACTCTCGGAGCGAATAGTGAAATCTCGTAAGACTCTTTCCGTCATTGCCGCTTCAGCAATCCTGGCTTTGGCTGGTTGCGCCAGCGCGCAAGAAACCGCGTCATCTAACTCTGAATCAGAAACTTCCTCACAGTCTGCATCTGCTACTAAAACCATCGAAGATAACTTCGGCTCACACGAGGTTAAAACACCTGCTGAAAGTATTGTCGTCACCGATAACCGCAGTTTTGAGATTTTGGATGCGTGGGGTGTTGATCTCGCGGCAGCGCCAAAACAACTTATTCCCTCCACTATCGAGAACTACAAAAACAACGACGAGATTGTAGACATCGGCAACCATAAAGAACCGGATCTTGAGGCAATGGCCGCTGTTAATCCGGATCTTATTATCAATGGGCAACGTTTCTCCCAATACTACGAAGACATTAAAAAACTAAACCCCGATGCAACCTTGCTTGAGTTTGAACCTCGCGATGGTGAACCAGTGGATGAGGAACTGAAGCGTCAGACGCTGGCTTTGGGCGAGGTCTTTGAGAAGCAGGACGAGGCGCAGAAGCTCGTCGATGATTTTGACAAGGCAAAGGCGCGTGCAAAAGAGGCATACGATTCCGAGCAGACCGTGATGGCTGTCAATGTCTCCGGCGGTGAAATTGGTTATGTCGCTCCCGAAAAGGGACGTTTCTTTGGCCCGATTTTTGAATGGATTGGCATGAAGCCGGCGTTAGAAGTTGAAAATGCTTCTGACGACCATCAGGGCGATGACATTAGCGTTGAGGCTATTGCAGAATCCAACCCCGACTGGGTTCTGGTGCTTGACCGTGATGCTGCGGTGAAGTCTGATGCTACTCCTGCTGAACAGGTTCTTAAAGATAACGCTGCTTTGCAGAACGTTTCAGCTTTCAAGGACAACCATTTAGTGTTCGCGCCCGGTGATACCTACACCAACGAAAACATCATTACATACACCGAAACATTGAATTCAATGGCAGACGAATTCGAAAAAGCTAAATAATCAATCTCTAGCTTGAGATGTTGCGTCAAGGAGCTTCACGCCGCACGAGGTGAAGCTCCTTGACGCGCATAAGAGGTAAGCACAGTGACACACACAGTAACGAGAAAATCCCACACTCGTAAAAAGTTATTCGACGCCAAGCTTCTGATAGGTATAGTTGCCGTCCTTGGACTTCTGACGATCTCGATGTTCACGGGAGAGTACAGTATTTTGAGTGCTGATGATGGTGCTCAGATGTTCGCTCAAACTCGAGTTCCTCGCACCATTGCGCTCATCTTAGCCGGTGCTGCTATGGCGATGTCCGGTCTTGTTATGCAGCTATTGACACAAAATAAGTTTGTTGAGCCATCGACAACAGGCACTACCGAGTGGGCCGGCCTAGGCTTGCTTTTTATTCTGTGGATTGCGCCTAACTCCAGTATTTTGCTTAAGATGTCATCCGCGGTTTTATTTTCTTTTATCGGTGCGATGGTCTTTTTTGCTTTCTTGCGAAAAGTTTCGCTGCGTTCATCTCTCATTGTTCCGATTGTGGGTATCATGCTCGGCGCGGTAGTGAGTTCTCTGTCTACTTTTTTCGCACTGCAGACTGACCTTTTGCAGAATTTGGGGGTTTGGTTTGCTGGTAGCTTTACCTCTGTCATCGTTGGCCAGTATGAAGTTCTGTGGATTGTTTTACTGGTAGTATTTGCCGTATTTTTCTACGCTGACCGGCTGACTGTTGCCGGGTTGGGTGAAGAAATCGCTATCAACGTTGGTCTCAATTACCAACGTCTGATGCTTATCGGCACTGCCCTCATTGCTATCGCCACGGGTGTTGTGACTGTAGTAGTGGGATCTTTGCCCTTTGTGGGGCTGATTGTTCCGAATATCGTAAGTATGTTTCGCGGTGATGATTTGCGCTCAAATCTGCCGTGGGTTTGCCTGACGGGCATCGCTATCGTCACCGTATGCGACTTGTTGGCACGAACCATTATTTCCCCGTTCGAAATGCCCGTATCGGTTGTTCTCGGCATTATCGGGGCACTGGTGTTCATTACTCTGATTGTGAGGCAGCGTCAGAATGTCCGCTAATTTCTTGACCCATCAGCACTCGCCTGTTGCTAATACACCTGCAGCTATCTCGTCTGATCGTGTTTCTGGTGCTTTCGTTTCGCGTTCCTCGCGTCGATCATACTGGATTATTATGGCGATCCTACTGCTGCTAAGCGCTCTTGCAACCTTGGGTTTACTTGCCTATAAAAACCCTATGCCGTTTGGCTCTGAACGGTTTTGGATTGTAGCTCAGCGCAGGACGTCTGCGGTGACTGCAATGGGAATCGTTGCAGTGAGTCAGGCGGTAGCAACAGTCGCTTTTCAGACGGTAACGAACAATCGCATCATTACCCCCTCGATTATGGGCTTTCAGTCGCTCTATACGGCCATACATACCGCGACTATTTATTTCTTTGGTGCTTCTGGTCTGATTGCATCACGAAATCTTGAGATGTTTATTATCCAGCTTGTTCTCATGATTTTGCTGTCGCTAGCTTTGTATTCATGGTTGCTAACCGGCAAGAATGCGAATATGCATGCCATGTTGCTGATAGGCATCATTGTTGGCGGCGGACTGGGGTCTGTATCAACTTTTATGCAAAGGATGCTGACCCCCAGTGAGTTTGATATTTTGACGGCCAGACTCTTTGGGTCGGTTAATAACGCTGAAGCCGAATATTACCCCATCGCTATTCCGCTGGTTGTAGCGTCCACCGCGCTTATCTACCTGAATTCTCGTAACCTGAATGTTTTGGGCTTAGGCCGTGAAGTCTCACAGAACCTCGGTGTCAACCATCGTCGCCATTCCTTAATAGTGCTGGTGCTGGTTGCTGTGCTGATGGCTGTGTCAACCGCTCTCGTGGGTCCGATGACTTTTCTGGGCTTTTTAGTGGCGGTATTGGCTTATCAGTGGGCAGATACTTTCGATCACCGATACATTATGCCCATGGCAGCGCTGATTGCTTACATGGTTTTGACGGTGGCCTACTTCCTGATGCAACACGTTTTCTATGCTCAGGGGGTTGTCAGCATCGTGATTGAGTTAGTGGGCGGCATCGTGTTTTTGATGATGATTTTGAAGAAGGGACGCCTGTGATTAGGTTAGACAATGTAGCCAAGCGCTACGGGTCAGATGTTTCGATTGGTCCGGTTAATCTTCAGATCCCGGCTGGCGGTATTACGGCTCTGGTGGGACCTAACGGAGCGGGTAAATCGACTCTGCTGACCATGATCGGGCGTCTGCTAGATATCGATGAGGGTGCCATTCACATCGCCAACTTTGATGTTGCATCCACTAAATCTGAGGATTTAGCAAAAATTGTTTCTATCCTGCGTCAGGAAAACCACTTCGTAACTAAGCTGACGGTGCGTCAGCTCGTAGGTTTTGGGCGTTTTCCTTATTCGAAGGGAAGACTCACCGCAGAGGATGAAACCATCATTTCCCGCTATATCGATTTTTTGAATTTGGGGGAGCTGGAAAACCGTTACCTAGATCAACTCTCAGGTGGCCAGCGTCAGCGTGCTTATGTAGCTATGGTGCTTGCCCAAGAAACAGATTATGTTTTGCTAGATGAGCCGCTTAATAACCTAGACATTGCGCACTCCGTTCAGATGATGAAGCACCTGAAGGAAGCAGCAACAGCACTTGGACGAACGATTGTTGTGGTATTGCACGATATCAATTTTGCAGCTCGGTACGCTGATTACATCTGCGCTGTGAAAGACGGAAAAATCGCCGTACTTGATACTGTCGAGAACGTTATGCACGATGAGTTGCTCACCGAGATATTCAATACGCCTATCACAGTGATTGACGGCCCAGATGGAGCTATTGCGTGTTATCACTAGCGCGCAAACGCGCTGATCTCATTCAGCCGTCGGCAAGGAATCTGAGCCAACAGCGAACTATCGTCATTTGACCTGACGCGAGCGTGCCTCGTGCACTAATGTACTAAGCAATGAAGAATATTTGTGCGTTCTTTTGGCAGTAAGTGGCCGCAAAGAAAGGCGCAAATTCACCTACAAGAGAGGTACGGATTAATGTCCAATTTCTTGCCGACAAAGGCGTCAAACACCTCAACTGCACCCGCTATGGAAACACCCATGGGTAGCCAGGACGATTACGTCTACAACCGTCTGCTCCAAGAGCGCATCATTTGGCTGGGTTCAGAGGTTCGTGATACTAACGCTAACCGCATCTGCTCACAGATGCTCCTTCTCTCCGCTGAAGACCCCGATGCGGATATCTACCTGTACATCAACTCACCCGGTGGATCAGTGACTGCGGGCATGGCGATTTACGACACCATGCAGTTGATTCCCAACGACGTAGTAACTGTCGTGACCGGCATGGCAGCATCAATGGGCCAGTTCCTGTTGACTGCTGGCGCACCGGGCAAGCGTTACGCTACCCCCAACGCCCGCATCCTCATGCACCAGCCCTCCGGTGGTATCGGCGGTACCGCATCTGATATTCGTACTCAGGCTGAACTCATTTTGGATATGAAGAAGCGTTTGAGCCAGATTACTGCTGATCGCACCGGTCAGAGCCTCGAAACCATTTTGCGCGACAATGACCGCGACAACTGGTTCACCGCTGAAGAAGGCCTCGAATACGGTTTCTTCGACCACATCATGACTTCACGTGACCCGCAGAGCGCGTCAACCGAAGCAAAGTAATAACGGTTCGAACGTTCACTAGCGAAAGATTTTATTCATGATTTTTAATCCTTACTCATCAGCTCCCGCGGATATGCCGACTGACCGCTATGTGCTGCCTAGCTTTGAAGAGCGCACTCCTTACGGTTACAAGCGTCAGGATCCCTACGCAAAACTGTTTGAAGATCGCATTATCTTCTTGGGCACTCAGGTTGATGACGCATCAGCTGACGACATTATGGCTCAGTTGTTGGTTCTGGAATCTCAGGATCCCGACCGCGACATTACCCTGTACATTAACTCACCCGGTGGTTCGTTCACCGCGATGACTGCAATTTACGACACCATGCAGTATATTCGCCCCGAGATTCAGACTGTTTGCTTGGGTCAGGCAGCATCTGCGGCTGCAACTTTGCTCGCAGCAGGCACCCCCGGTAAGCGTCTGGCGCTGCCGAATGCACGCGTCCTGATCCACCAGCCGGCACTCGGTGGTCAGCAGGGTGGTCAGGCATCGGATATCGAAATCCATGCTAACGAGGTAATGCGTATGCGTGAGTGGACCGCTCAGACTCTTGCACTGCACTCAGGCAAGACTGCAGAAGAGATCGATAACGATATCGAGCGTGACAAGATTATGACTGCTCAGCAGGCTCTTGAATACGGTCTGGTTGACCAGGTCCTTGAATCACGCAAGGCTAAGCAGCCTGTCATCAACAAGGCAGATGACTACAGCTAAGCTACGATACTGAACCGTGAGGGCGACGCATCCTTGAAGATGCGTCGCCTTCATGCTGTGCGCCAACGTTTTACAAGGTTGCGTAATAGATGCAACAAATCGGTTAGACCGCTCAATGAATTGGGTCTGACTATTAATGCGGGTAGCCTATTAACAGGCTTAGCGTGCGAACGAAAGGTGGAATCCATGGCGCGAATCGGTGATAGCGCGGATCTGCTGAAGTGCAACTTCTGTGGCAAAAATCAGAAACAGGTAAGAAAGCTCATCGCTGGTCCAAATATCTATATTTGCGATGAGTGCATTGAATTGTGCAACGAAATTTTGCTGGAGGAGCTGGAAGAAAATACAGCACCCGTTCTTGATGAACTACCTAAGCCCCGCGAGATTTTTGATCACCTGCAAAGCTTTGTGATTGGCCAAGAAGCGTCGAAACGCGCACTATCTGTTGCTGTCTACAATCACTATAAGCGCATCAAAGCAGCTACTAATCCCATCGTTGATGCCTCGACGCTCATGGCCACTGATGGTGAGGACGTTGAGCTCGCCAAGTCAAACATTTTGCTGGTTGGTCCTACGGGATCTGGCAAAACCTATCTTGCTCAAACCCTCGCGAAAAAACTCAACGTACCTTTTGCCGTAGCCGATGCTACCTCTCTCACCGAAGCAGGTTACGTCGGTGAAGACGTTGAGAATATCCTGCTTAAGCTGATCCAAGCCGCTGATGGTGATGTGAAAAAAGCAGAAAACGGCATCATTTATATAGATGAAATCGACAAGATTTCCCGTAAAGCAGAGAATCCTTCAATTACTCGCGATGTTTCTGGTGAAGGCGTTCAGCAGGCTTTGCTCAAAATTCTGGAGGGCACAGTTGCAGCTGTTCCTCCGCAGGGCGGGCGCAAGCATCCTCAGTCTGAGTTTTTACATATTGACACCTCTAAAATTTTGTTCATTGCGGCAGGTGCATTTGCCGGTATTGAAGAAATCGTCGGTGCTCGTGTAGGACGCAAAGGCATCGGCTTTGGCGCCTCAATCGAGCAAGTATCTCAAAGCGCCGATATTCTCACGCAACTGTTGCCTGAAGACTTGCTGAAATTTGGTCTCATTCCTGAATTTATCGGACGTTTACCCGTTGTCACTTTGCTGGAGAAACTGACCCAGTTAGATCTTGAGCGGGTACTGGTTGAGCCAAAGAATGCTTTGATTAAGCAGTACAAGCGCATGTTTGCGATTGACAATGTTGAGCTAATTTTTGAGAAGGACGCGATTTCTGAGATTGCTCGACTTGCCATTGAGCGTGATACCGGTGCGCGAGGACTACGCTCAATCATGGAAAACCTGTTGCAGCCCGTGATGTTTGATGTCCCTAGCCGCGATGACGTAACCGCGATTGTTATAGATGCTGACACCGTGCGTGGAGTGAAAGAAGCAACCCTGATTACCGAGCGTAAGCAACTGAAAAGTGCTTAGCCTTATGAATCAGGAATAAAAGCGTGGGGGAGAGCGTTCCCTTAGATAGTTTTCAGTGATCGTGTGAACCCGCTTCACACTTATCAAAAGGAGATGCAATGGCTGAAAAGAATACTGTAGATTTCTGGTTTGACCCCATCTGCCCCTGGTGCTGGATGACTTCACGCTGGATTCTCGATGTTGAGAAAATCCGTGATATCGAGGTGAACTGGCGCCCCTTCTCGCTCCCTCTTTTGAACAAGGGCCGTGACCTTCCCAAAAGCTACCAGAAGCACATGGATGAGTCATGGGCTCCTGCCCGCGTAGCAATGGCTGTTGCTGACAAGCATCCTGAGAAGCTGGGGGAGTTCTACACTGCTATTGGTGAAGAGATTCACCACAATGACAATAAGAGCAATGATCATAAAGACGCGATTGCAATTGCGTTGAAGAACGTTGATTTGCCTGCTGAACTTGCTGAATACGGTGAGAATGATCAGTACGATGCCAAGCTGGAGGAATCCATCAAGGATGCACAGAAGCTCGTAGGCGACGATGTAGGCGTACCGGTTGTAGCGTTCAATGGAACTGCTTTCTTCGGTCCTGTTTTCTCGCCTGCGCCGCAGGGAGAAGAAGCAGGTAAGGTTTTCGATGCTGCTGTAGCTTTGGCGTCCTACCCGGGTTTCTTCGAGCTGAAGCGTTCTCGTAACGTTGGCCCGATTTTTAACACCGAAAAATAAGACTGCCGGTGGGCGGGGGAGCCGTGAATTCATGAGAGAATTCACGGCTCCCTTCGTGTTTTAAGCTGTTCCGCTGACGCAGCGAACACTGAAAAATGATGTCTCACTTAGTGCCGTCATAATTCCCAAAATATAAGACACGCGCGTAATTTTTTACCCCGCTGTAACGTAGCTCGTGCAAAATAGTACTACTCGCCGGGAAAACAGCCCCGGTAACTTCATGTGGGTAGGCAACCAAGGCATCACACACCACGGATTTCGCACCGGCTAACCACCCCGTTAGTTGGAAACGAAGCCCCCACACGTTGCAATAGCGCAACCTCACCTAGCTGGGAAGCTAAGTGCTCGATAAGACACCGTCTTGCGACCATGCGTACCTGCTTTAGGTAGGGAGCGCGTATGAGACGAGATCTCACAAGAAATCTAGAGAGTTTGATATTCGCATCAAGCTCTTCTTTGAATTGTCGAGAGAAACGAGCCTTTCGCATGACTGACAACACCATGCTCGGTGCACAGCACGCACCGTCCCCCTTTAAGACCTTTGCTGATATTCCAGATTCTCAAGGTCTCTACAGCCCTGACATGGAGAAAGATGCGTGTGGCCTTGCAATGATTGCCACATTGCGTGGAACTGCCGGTCACGACATCGTGGATCATGCTCTGATTGCTTTGCGTCGTTTGGAGCACCGCGGTGCTGTTGGCGCTGATGAGGGCACCGGTGACGGCGCAGGTATTTTGGTGCAGATTCCCGATGAATTCTTTCGCGCTGAAGTAGATTTTGACTTGCCTGATTTGGGTAAGTACGCGGTGGGCACCGCCTATCTACCCACCCACGGCGTGAACGCTGATGAACTGAAGTCTTCTATCGAAGAAATCGCGCAGGCAGAAGGCTTGCGTGTACTGGGCTGGCGCGATGTGCCGGTTAAGCCCGATATTGTTGGTGCCTCGGCACGAGCTGTTATGCCCTATTTCTCACAGGTTTTCTTGGCCGAGGCATTGCCTGAGGTCTCTGACCGCGTGAGTGAACCCTTTACCGGACACATTCCCGTCATTGATTTAACGGTTGATGCGGAGCGTCGTCAGCTCGATCAGAAGGCTTTCCGCGTTCGCAAGCGTTCTCAGCATAAACTGGGCGTTTACTTCCCTTCCCTGTCCTCACGCACCATCGTCTACAAGGGCATGCTCACGACTGCGCAGCTAGAGCCCTTCTACCCTGACCTTCAGGACGAGCGATTCAAGACCAAGCTCGCAATCGTTCACTCGCGCTTTTCAACCAACACCTTCCCGTCGTGGCCGCTCGCTCAGCCCTTCCGCACGATCGCGCACAACGGTGAGATCAATACGGTCAAGGGCAACCGCAACTGGATGCGCGCACGTCAGTCCCAGCTCAAGTCACCTGTGCTTGGCCGCAATCCCGAGGAGCTCTTCCCGATTTGCAGCGTCGGCGCATCCGACTCGCAGTCTTTCGATGAGGTTGCAGAGTTACTAATGCTCTCTGGTCGCTCTGCCGCTCAGACCATGATGATGATGATTCCCGAGGCATGGGAAAATCACGAAACCATGGATGATGAGCCGAGATTTCTACCGCTATAACTCCACCTTGATGGGGCCCTGGGACGGTCCCGCAGCTGTTGCCTTCACCGATGGTGATAGCGTGGGTTCAGTACTTGACCGCAACGGTCTACGCCCCGGACGCTACTGGGTAACCGACGACGGTCTGGTGATTCTCGCGTCTGAAGTAGGCGTGGTAGATATGCCCGAGTCAAAGATCGTTGAAAAGGGCCGCGTATCGCCCGGCAAGATGTTCTTTGTCGATACCGCTAACCAGCGCATTGTGCCCGATGAAGAGGTAAAGCAGGCCGTCGCGCGCTCAAACCCTGGGAAGAAATGGGCAGAAGACACTATCGTCAACCTGTCTGACCTGCCAGAACGTGAGCACATTCGTCCCTCACGCGTCTCAATTCGCAAGCGCCAGCAAACCTTCGGTTACACCACCGAAGAACTCACCAAGATTCTCGGTCCCATGGCGAAAACCGGTGCTGAGCCTATCTACGCAATGGGCACAGATACCCCGATTGCTGTACTTGCTAAGCGTCACCGTCTGCTCTTTGACTACTTCATTCAGTCATTCGCTCAGGTCACTAACCCGCCGTTGGACTCTATCCGCGAAGAACTCGTGACCTCATTGCGTACCACCATTGGCCCCGAGGGCAACCTCTTGCGTAAGGGGCAGGTTCGTACATCTCTCGTGGCTCTAGACTTTCCCGTCATCAACAACGATGAGCTCGATAAAATCGCGCACTTGCAAGACGAAGATGGCATGGACACCTCCCTCAAAGTGCGTGGTTTGTATGACCCCAACGGGGGAGAAGAAGCCCTGCGAGCGCGCATCCGCGAAATCTGCGAGAAGGTATCTGCCGCAGTCAATCGCGGTGTTCACCACATTATTCTCTCCGACCGTAACTCTAATCCCCAGTGGGCACCGATCCCGTCATTGTTGCTGACCAGCGCGGTACACCACCACTTGCTGCGAAGCGCGACTCGAACCAAGGCTTCGCTCATCGTGGAAGCCGGCGACGTTCGCGAAGTGCACCATATTGCAACGCTCATTGGTTATGGTGCATCCGCTATCAACCCCTACCTGGCGATGGAATCGGTAGAACAGCTGGTTCGCGAAGGTGAAATCACCGGCGTTACCGAACAGGAAGCTGTCTACAACCTCATCAAGGCACTGGGCAAGGGTCTGCAGAAGATTATGTCCAAGATGGGCATCTCAACCGTGCGCTCCTACTGCGGCGCGCAGACCTTCGAAGCGCTCGGACTTTCCCGTGCCCTCATCGACGAGTTCTTTACCGGCACTCACTCCCAGATGGACGGTGTTGGACTGGACGTCATCGCAGAGGAAGTACGCACCCGCCACGACAGCGCTTACCCGCAAGACGGCATCGGCGTACCCCACCGCGAGCTCGAAACCGGTGGTGAATATGACTGGCGTCGAGATGGTGCACCCCACCTCTTCAACCCTGCCACTATCTTCCGTCTTCAGCATTCCACGAAGACCCGTCGCTATGACATCTTCAAGTCCTACACCAAGTTAGTAGATGATCAGTCGAAAGACTTGATGACCTTGCGCGGTCTTCTCAAATTCACCGAAGATCGCCAGCCCATTTCTATCGATGAGGTTGAGCCGGTCTCAGAAATCGTCAAGCGTTTTTCAACCGGTGCTATGTCTTATGGCTCAATTTCCAAAGAAGCACACGAGACCTTAGCTATCGCTATGAACAAGCTGGGCGCAAAATCCAATACCGGTGAGGGCGGCGAAGACATCGACCGCTTGCTGGATCCTGAACGTCGAAGCGCTATCAAACAGGTAGCATCGGGTCGATTTGGCGTTACGTCTTTGTACCTCACCAACGCTGATGACATTCAGATTAAGATGGCGCAGGGTGCTAAGCCCGGCGAAGGCGGTCAGCTCATGGCAACTAAGGTATACCCCTGGGTTGCTCGCACCCGTCACTCGACTCCCGGCGTCTCGCTGATTTCACCGCCGCCGCATCACGATATCTACTCGATTGAGGATCTGGCTCAGCTGATTTACGATCTCAAGCGCTCCAACCCGAGCGCTCGCGTCCACGTCAAGCTGGTCTCTGAAATCGGTATCGGCACCGTTGCCGCAGGTGTAACTAAGGCAAAGGCAGATGTTGTTCTTGTCTCCGGTCACGACGGTGGCACCGGTGCTGCTCCGCTGAACTCTCTTAAGCACGCCGGTGCGCCGTGGGAGCTCGGTTTGGCTGAAGCTCAGCAGACTTTGATGATCAACGGTCTGCGCGACCGCGTGGTTGTGCAGGCGGATGGTCAGCTGAAGACCGGCCGTGACGTCATCATTGCGGCTTTGCTCGGTGCTGAAGAATACGGTTTTGCAACCGCGCCGCTAGTTGTCGAGGGCTGCATCATGATGCGCAAGTGCCACTTGGACACCTGCCCGGTGGGTGTTGCAACCCAGAACCCCAAGTTGCGCGAGCGCTTTACCGGCAAGGCTGAGCACGTGGTTAACTTCTTCGAATTTATTGCTGAGGAAGTCCGCGAGTATCTGGCGCAGCTGGGCTTCCGTACCCTGGATGAGGCTGTTGGCCATGCCGAGGTTCTGGATGCGACAGAAGCTATTGATCACTGGAAGGCGGATGGTCTGGATCTTTCGGGGATTTTGCGCTCAACCGTGGTAGATTTCCCCGATAAGAATGTTCGTCATATGCGCGAGCAAGATCATGAGCTCTCAGAGCACCTTGATAATCAGCTCATTGCTGAGGCTCAGGATGCCTTGGAGAACCGCCGCCCGGTGTCTATTGCCGCTTCAGTAGTCAATACGGATCGTGCAGTGGGCACGATGTTGGGTCACACCGTTACCAAGACTTTTGGTATTGAGTTCTTGGACCATGACACCATTGATGTTTCCTTGTCAGGTCAAGCTGGCCAGTCACTGGGTGCCTTCTTGCCTCAGGGCGTGACCTTGCGACTTGCTGGGGACGCTAACGACTACGCGGGCAAGGGCTTGTCAGGCGGACGCCTAGTAGTACGTCCAACTGACGATTCAGCCTTGGTTGCTGAGGATAACGTGGTTGCCGGTAACGTTATTGGCTACGGTGCCACGAGCGGTGAGATGTTCTTCCGCGGCATCGTGGGTGAGCGTTTCTTGGTACGTAACTCGGGTGCGACTGCTGTAGTCGAAGGCATTGGCGATCACGGGTGTGAATACATGACCGGTGGACGCGCGCTGATCTTGGGTGAGACCGGCCGTAACTTTGGTGCCGGTATGTCCGGTGGCTACGTGTTTGTGCTTGATCTTGATGAGCATAAGGTCAATAAGCAGTCCCGCGAAAGTGGCGAACTGACGTTCTTGCCACTTGATGCTGACGATAGAGCCGAAGTTTCAGAGCTTTTGGAGCTTCATCTTAAAGAGACCGGTTCTGCCCGCGCGCACCAGCTATTGGAAGATTTCGAGAATACTGCGGCGCGGCTGACAAAGGTGATGCCGCGAGATTTCGCAGCTGTCCAGCTTATCCGTGCCGAAGCAGAGGCGAACGGCACTGATCCTGACTCATCTGAGGTTTGGAACCAGATTTTGGAGGTGACCGCACGTGGCTGATCCCCGCGGTTTTTTGAAGGTAACTGAACGTGTTGACCGTCCTAAGCGTCCGGTTCCGGTGCGTATTTTGGATTGGAAAGAAGTTCAAGTAGAGCAGGATAGCGCTACTTTGAAGAATCAGGCATCGCGCTGTATGGACTGCGGTGTGCCGTTCTGCCATGTCGGCTGCCCGCTGGGAAATCTCATCCCCGAGTGGAATGATTTGACCTGGCGTGGTCAGACGGATCAGGCAGTGGAGCGTATGCACGCAACCAATAATTTTCCGGAATTTACCGGACGCGTGTGCCCGGCTCCCTGTGAATCGTCCTGTGTGCTGGGTATTAACCAGCCGGCAGTGACCATTAAGCAGATTGAGTACTCGATTGGCGAGGCAGCGTTTGAGAATGACCTTGTGAAGCCGATTATGCCTGCTCGAATGCTTGATAAGACGGTTGCTGTGGTGGGCTCAGGCCCTGCTGGTTTGGCGGCTGCTCAGCAGTTGACTCAAAATGGTTTCACTGTGGCGGTTTTTGAGCGTGATGACCGTATTGGTGGTCTGCTTCGCTACGGTATTCCTGACTTCAAGCTAGAGAAGGACGTAGTGGACCGTCGTCTTCGCGTTATGGAAGAAGAAGGCACCCGCTTCCGCACCGGCGTTGAAATTGGTAAGGACATTAGCTGGGACAACCTGAAGAAGCGTTATGACGCCGTTGTTGTAGCTACCGGTTCTACTAAGCCTCGCGACCTGAATATTCCGGGGCGTGAGCTGGAGGGCATCCATTTTGCGATGCCGTACTTGAGCGAGTCTAACCGTGTAGTTGCCGGTGACCTGTATGCTGCGTCCATTGATGCCAAAGGTAAGAACGTGATTGTTCTTGGTGGCGGCGATACCGGTTCTGACTGCATCGGTACAGCATTGCGCCAGGGCGCTCAGTCGGTAACCACGTTAGCTATTGGTGTTAAGCCCGGCCTTGAACGAGCTGATCATGAGCCGTGGCCCATGTACCCCAAGATTTTTGAGGTATCTTCATCTCACGAA
>OBYT01000063.1_pt1 | contig 16967 bp, 15 predicted proteins | sample 1476811 | NCBI WGS metagenome assembly OBYT01 (sample SAMEA2580215, study PRJEB22360) | human gut metagenome | biome: human gut; feature: human-associated habitat; material: faeces | place: Denmark | collected 2008/2010
ATTCAGAGCTGCTCGGGAAACGAGTCCCCAGCCCATGGCGATAGCCGCGAACAGCGTCGCCATACCGAAGGCGATTGTCAGCATACCCACCAGCGCCACCGTTGAATTAGTTTGCGTTAGCGGGGTTGCGATGATGACGGAGTACTGGTCAGAATCCGTTGAAAAGGGCATGATGCGCCACTGTGTGTGCCCCGATACCGACGGCACGGTAAAGCCCGTTGCTGATAGCTTTTCTACGCGATCTCGCGGCCACGTGCCCGTCAGAGGGGTGGACTCACTTTCATCGGCGGTGGAGAACTGGTGCACCACGTTGCCCTCAGAATCTAACAGGAAAGCGGTGTAAGCCAGCCGCGGCGTCGAATTAATCTCACTGCCGGAAGGCAGAAGATTGCTGGTAATCACGCCGGCATTGGACTGAATTTCTTCATCCAACTGGCTAGTGAGGTGGCTACGCATCGCTGAAATAGCAACGAGCGCTGTCACCGCAATAGCAAGAGCAATAAGGAGCGAGCTTAAAACAACCAACTGGGTTCGCAATGACAGCGAACCCAGTCGGGAGCGAAGAATACGTTGACGCATCATCTACTAAAAATTACTTCTTAGACGTGCGGAGCAGGTAGCCCACACCGCGCTTGGTGTGAATGAGCGAGGGGAGCTCCGGATTGTTATCAATCTTGCGGCGCAGGTACGAGATGTAGGATTCCACGATTGAGGCGTCGCCGTTGAAATCGTATTCCCAAACATGGTCAAGAATCTGAGCCTTGGACAGCACACGGTTGGGGTTGAGCATGAGGTAACGCAAGAGCTTGAACTCGGTGGGCGAAAGGTCAATTTCGCGGTCGCCACGGAACACCTCGTGCGCGTCGTCATCGAGAATAAGATCGTCAACGCGCAGGCGTGAATCTTCTTCTTCGTGAGCTGCGGTGCGGCGTAGAACAGCGCGGATGCGCGCTACAACCTCATCCAAGCTAAAGGGCTTGGTCACGTAATCGTCGCCGCCCACGGTCAGTCCGGTGACCTTATCTTCGGTGTCGTCTTTAGCTGTTAGGAAGAGCACCGGGAACAGGCGTCCGGATGCGCGGAGTTTGCGGGTGACGGTAAAGCCATCCATATCGGGCAACATGACATCGAGTACAGCGAGATCGGGAGATTCAGTCTGTGCTTTGTCGAGTGCCTCGCGCCCGTTTGATGCGGTCACTACTTCAAAGCCTGCAAAACGCAGGGAGGTAGCGAGCAGTTCAAGAATGTTGGGCTCGTCGTCTACTACTAGGAGTTTTGCTTCAGTCTGCTTTTTCACTTTTTAATAATCTCCCTTTTAGCTGAAAGTTTGCTGTGACAATCTCTAATGTCTGCTGATTTTCTCCCTTAGCTCAAGGGCCGGACGCGGTGTTGTAGCTACAGCGCGCGTCGTTGAAGGACGAGGAATGCCATCGCAATCATCAGGGCGATGAAAGCGAGTGGGAAAAGGAGCAGCGGAATCTGCGTCAAAATGTTTGGGGTGGATGCTCCGGTCCACTTCATCCAGAGCATGAGAACTCCACTGATGGTGCTGATGATGGCAAGAATTGCGCCGGTCACGCCGAGAGCGCGGATAGTGCCTGCATAGGGCAATGTATCTTTTGTCGTCATGTTCTTACCGTATCAAGAGCTTCTTAATACCGAATTCTTACAGGTGGTGCGGGGGCTTTTTCTTCGACACATATGACTTATCTACAAGCGCGAGTTAAACGTTTGAGTGATTTTCACGCTTTAATAGGGGTATGTCAGAATTTGCTCCCGAGGCTATCGATGCTTCGACGCCTGAGAACGCCGTCTCAACCTTTGACGCCGTAGAGAGCACCGATGAACAACCCTCGTTGGGTGTGCCGGTGCATCGTCGTCGTACCGAAAAGGTTGATGAGATTATTGCTGCGGCTAAAGATATTGCGCTGACTGGGATTCTTGAAATTACAAATTCTGAGTCAGTTGGGCCTGTGCATCACGTACGCGGCGAAGAAGAACGCCTGAGTACTCACCTGTTTGAATGTGCTCTGCCGGGTTACCGCGGTTGGTTTTGGTTTGCCACCCTTGCCCGCGCGCCCCGTTCCAAGCACGTCACTGTGTGCGAAGTTGGCCTATTGCCGGGTGATGACGCTTTACTGGCTCCTGAGTGGGTGCCCTGGTCTGATCGTGTTCGTCCCGAAGATGTTGAGAGCGATGAGAACTACGACACCACCGATATCGTAGATGCCGAGGACGTTGACGAAGAAGCCCCGGTTGACCGGCTAGAAGCCGGCAGCTCGGAGGAAACCGAGAACTCGGAGGAAGAAGCCAGCGAAGCAGAGGCTGAATAGCAGAAGTAGCTAGAGATAAAGCGCTTACCCACCATGGGGGAGCGCTTTATTTTTGTCCTCTTACAGTGAGCTATCAGCGCACTGAGTAAAAATGGCGTGACTTTAGGTCGGCAAAGGAGCATAGTAAAACGTGAGGTACAGCAGCAGAGAGAAGGTGAGCGCAACGAGTCAGGTACACAGTATGCAAGGCCCACAACCGGTGGTTGGCAAATCTACAACGTTCAGATCTTTGTGGATTGCAAATTACCGCATCTGGTTTATCGGGGCACTGGTGTCAAACATCGGCACGTGGATGCAACGCATCGCTCAGGACTGGCTAGTCTTTAACGAGTTGAGCGATCATGACTCTACTCAGATGGGTATTGTGATGGCTCTGCAGTTCGCTCCTCAGCTTTTGATTGCACCGTATGCGGGTGTGGTTGCTGATCGCTACGATCGCCGTAAGGTTCTTTTATGGACGCAAAGCGGTATGGGGCTTTTGAGCCTTGGGCTGGGACTGCTGACCATCTCGGGATTAGCTCAGCTGTGGCATGTGTACTTCTTTGCCCTAGCCTTGGGCGTGGTGACTGCCCTTGATGCGCCGGTGCGTCAGACCTTTGTGTCAGAGCTGGTATCTGATCAAGATCTGCCCAACGCGGTGGCGCTCAACTCGATGTCTTTCAACTCAGCCCGCATGATAGGCCCAGCGATTGCTGGTGTGATGGTGGCTGCTGTTGGCTCCGGCCCGGTCTTTCTGATTAACACCGTGACCTTCGTAGCCATGATCACCGCCATTCTCATCATCTGCACCGATCAGCTCAGACACTTTGAACGCGCGCCTAAAGCTAAAAGCCGCCTGCGAGATGGTCTGAGCTACCTCAAAACCCGCCCCGATATTCTCACCGTCATGGTAGCGGTTTTCTTGGTGGGTACCTTCGGGCTTAACTCAGCTATGAACATTGCCGCTATGTCAACCACCGAGTTTGGGCACGGCGCCGGTGAATTCGGTTTTCTCAACTCAATTCTTGCTATCGGCTCGGTGACGGGCACACTCTTAGCTGCACGACGCGAAGTGCCGCGTTTGCGGTACATCTTCGGTGCTTGCGCTGGTTTTGGTCTCGCATGCTTCTTCGCTTCTATCTCACCCAACATGTGGGTCTTTGCCATTGCGCTTGTTCCCATGGGACTCATGGCCCTCACACTCATCACCAGCGCCAACGCCTACGTGCAGGTCACCACCGAGCCACTGATGCGCGGTCGCATCATGAGCCTCTACATGGCTGTTTTCATGGGCGGCACGCCCATCGGCGCACCGTTGGTGGGTATGGTCAACGACGTCTTTGGTGCTCGCTGGGGATTAGGCGTTGCCGTCATCGCAAGTTTGCTAGCAGCTGCTATCGGCATTGGCTGGTATATGCGCTCGCAGCAACTCCACCTTGTCTTTGACCGTTCTACTCACACCAAATTTGTTCTTCGTAAGCGCGAAGAAGATACGGCTGACAATGACAGTGAACCACCCGCTGTGACAGCGGCTATCGACATCCAAGAGCCCCGCTAAACAGCCCTCATATACGCAGGTACCCGCGTCCTTGACAGTGTTGCCAGGACGCGGGCACCGATGCAGTGACAATAAAGAACCGGGTAGGAGCTACGATGATTGAAACTACAGGTTCTCCACCACATAATCGATGCAACGCAGAAGCGCTGAAACATCGTCAGGTTCAATTGCGGTAAAGGTGGCGATGCGCAACTGATTACGACCGAGCTTACGGTACGGCTCGGTATCAACAACACCGTTAGCGCGCAAAGTTTGAGCGATGAAAGCTGCATCGATACTCTCATCAAAGTCGATGGTGGTAATGACGTTAGAACGCTCGCCCGCTTTTTCAACGAATGGCTGAGCATACGAGGACGCCTCTGCCCACTCATAGACGCGTGCCGCCGAGTCTGCGGTGCGTTGAGCCGCGAATGCAAGCCCGCCATTTTGATTCAGCCATTTCACCTGCTCATTGAGCATGATGAGGGTGGTAAGCGCAGGAGTGTTGTACGTCTGATTCTTGAGCGAGTTATCTACCGCTGTAGCCAGCGACAGGGAGTCGGGAATCCAGCGTCCTGACTCAGCGATTTTCTGTACACGCTCGAGTGCTTTCGGGGAGAACAGAGCAAACCAGAGGCCACCGTCAGAGGCGAAATTCTTTTGAGGCGAGAAATAGTAGACATCGCACTGGGCGACATCTACATCCAGACCGCCGGCAGCACTGGTAGCATCAACGACTACTAGCGCGTTGTCGTCAATACCGGCAGGACGCTGCACCGGAGCAAAGACGCCGGTCGACGTCTCATTGTGGGGCCACGCGTACACGTCAACACCGTCCTCCGCTACAGGGGCAGGACGCGTGCCGGGCTCAGCTGAGATAACAGATGAGCGCTCCAGATACGGAGCCTTATCGGTAGCCGATGCAAACTTGGAACCGAACTCACCGAAGACCAGATGCTGAGCTTTAGACTCTACAAGTCCAAAAGCCGCCGCATCCCAAAAAGCTGTAGCGCCACCATTGCCAAGAATAATCTCGTACCCTTCGGGCGCTTGAAAGAAGTCCTTAAGACCGGTACGGATATCAGCGACGAGATTCTTGACGGGTGCCTGTCGGTGAGAGGTACCTAAAAGTTTTTCACCTGCAGCAACAACAGCCTGAACTTGTTCAGCGTGAACCTTCGAAGGCCCTGCCCCAAAACGTCCATCAGCAGGCAACAGGTCAGTGGGAATGGTGAGAAAATCAGTCACGGTACACTCCAATTCATGGTCGCGAGCCCAGCGTGAAAAATGAGGGAACGGGCTCGAACACTCTCTATTGTGCCTGTGAGGGGCGTGAAGTCAGAGCAAACCGCTAAATTTTCGAATGCTGAGATAAAAGAGCGTAACGCAAACACACAATCTCGTACGCTCACAAAGTAAGCTGACCATGAAGAGAAAAATCAGCATTAGAATAAATATCTAAAGAAGCCCCACGTGCCAGTGCACGTATCTAGATAAGAGAGCACAAACATGACAGATCTTATTGATACTACTGAAATGTACCTGCGCACGATTCTCGAACTTGAAGAAGAAGAAATTGTGCCCATGCGCGCTCGCATCGCTGAGCGCCTGGATCATTCTGGCCCCACTGTTTCACAGACCGTTGCGCGTATGGAGCGCCACGGACTGGTCGAGGTCGCTAAAGACCGTTCGTTGCAGCTGACGGAGGACGGCCGTCATAAGGCTGTTGAGGTGATGCGTAAGCACCGCCTAGCTGAGCGCCTACTGTCGGACGTCATCGGGCTTGAATTTGAATATATTCACGACGAAGCCTGCCGGTGGGAACACGTGATGAGTGAGCGAGTAGAGCGTCGCCTCCTTGAACTGCTTGATAATCCCAAGTACTCACCGTACGGTAACGCGATTCCCGGCCTTGAAGATTTGGGTGATAGTAGCGAACGCAATGATACGTGGACCGTGTCAATGACTATTGCCGCTAAAGACTCCGATGAGGATGACCGCTTTACTATTTCTCGTCTCTCAGAGTTTGTACAGACCGATATGGAATTGCTGGGTAAGCTAGCGGCGGCTGGAATCGTCTACGGTGCTGAAGTATCAATTCTTCCGACGCCGCGCGGCGTCCGCGTTACCGCTGAAGGGCAAGAATCCGGGCTAGAACTCATTGACGAGGTTGCCGATTCTATTGTGGTGAAACGTCACTAAAGCGTCGCGTCCTTCTCTAAGGTTTTATCTTAACAACCCGTCTGCGGTAGGCAGGTGGGTTGTTGGTTTTAATAAGAAGTGTTGTTGGACGCTGGGGTGACCGCGCGTCTGAGGGCGTTGCGGAATCCTATATACACCGTTACCTAATCGTGACTTTTTGAGGGATAGACCACCTTTTAAGGGGACGAAAGAGCGGTTTGGGGTGGTCTTGAAGCTATAAATACCAAGAGTGTGATTAAGCTTGCTTAAAACAAGTATGAAGGATGCTTATTTGTGGGATGCCTCGTAAATCAACTAGTCAGAGGCTTTTTTCTCTAGTTACTTTTTGGTGCGAAAATGTAACGCATCACTTAAAATCTTGGTCACTCACCACTCGATTTACCTGGAATTTATATTTTCGTGACCAAAACGTGACAATTCCTAGAAACGTGTGTAATGTCTTCTTCTGTGTCAATCACTGGTCGGATCGGCACCCCTGAGAACAGCACGCCTAGTTCTGCCACTGTTCGCAGCAATCAGGGTCTCATTCATAAAACACTGCTTGGCAGAAGCGGGGGAACCAAATTTTGGGCTTCACATCAAAGCCCTTGGGGTTAAGTTGCACTATGCAACCGAGTGACTTCCTACTCGAATCCGACAGCTCACCTCGTTAGGCACTGGAGGAAAACTAAAATGGCTTCAAAGACTGTACGCAACGCGTCAATCGCAGCAATCGCAACCGCAGCAGTTGCAGGCTCAGCACTCCCCGCTAACGCATACGCAGAGGCAGCACCCGCTGACGTAAACACCACTTACTCAGCACCTTCACTGTCAAGCTTTGACTCAGCTACCACCGAGTTCAGCTACTCATACGACAACGGTTCACAGCAGATTGCATCAGCATCATCTGTAAAGACCCAGTCACAGGAAATCAAGAACGTTGAAGGCGCACGCGCTAAGGTTCTTGCAGCAGCATACGACGGCATCGGTGGCTCATACGTTTGGGGCGGCGAGTCATACAAGGCATGGGACTGCTCAGGTTTCGTGGCTTATGTATTGGCTCAGAATGGTGTAAACGTTGACTCATACACTTACACCATGAAGAATCAGCTGACTCCCACCTCAAATCCCCAGCCCGGTGACATCGTATTCACCAACGGTTACGCACACGTAGGTATCTACGTTGGTAACGGTCAGATGATCTCAGCTCTCAACCCCGGTCAGGGCACCCAGCTGACTTCAGTTGACGGTGGCGGCTTCATGCCCGTTGACGGTTACTACACCGCAGGTCTCTAAGACTTAATTTTTGAGAGTACAGCGATAAGCTGAGCTTGCATAACGTTCTGGTCTTTATAAGCGTTATCTGAGTTTCTCACCTAAAACTTGATTTCTTGACGGTGATGCGTCTTGAAATTGCTGATCGATAATTTATCGATGGATGCGGCCCCAGTACGACCAGCACGGGCCGCATTTTTTATGCCCTTTTGTCTCAACAGCGAACATATGGGGTATAGAAGTTACGAGGTGGGTAGAATCTGTTGTATGCCTACACAGTTTGAATCTCCCACATCCAGCTCTGACGAAGAATTCAAGTACATGGCGATCGGTATGCTCTCCGGCGCTATTCCCGGAATCATCATCGGTCTGCTCGTTGCTATTCCACTCGGTAACGCTGCCATGTGGGTATCCATTGTCGGTGGTCTTGGCGTGGTGATTGGTCTTATTGCCTCACGCATAGCTTTCAAGAAAAAGACCAAGGACCATCGCTCACAAGTATAGACTTTGTAGTTCTCGACGCATGTTATCGCGCGCTTGCTCCTCAAAGAGCCGGCGCGCTTTTTCTGTATAAAAAAGCTGCTCACGCTGGGTCGCATCCGCAAGAAACTGTTTGCGACCACGCCTAAAATCTTCATCGCTGAAATGAGAAAACTCTTGGCGGACGCCCGCGCTATAGCGGTCGTACCTCGGAGTCTTTGCGCCGAGGATTGCCATATCGGCATCAAAAAATGCGTGGACCTCGTGAGATGAAAAGGCCTGAGCGATTTCAGGCGGCAACTGGTCAACAGTATGAGCGGCGGTTGCCTCTATGAGCCCTGCAACCGCGTCCATCTGTTGCTGGGAAATCGCGTCCTGATGGATAAGAGGCGCACCAACATCTCGGGCAAAACGAGCTGACGCCTCTTCATCTTTACCGGGTTGCGCGTCGTACACGATATCGTGAAGCCACGTTGCCAGAACTAGCTCCGCGGTAAGGGGTGTAAGTTTCTCTAGAACAGTCAGCATTTCAAGCAGATGCGCACTGTTATGGTAGGCGCGATAAGGCTGTTCCCACTGCTCTAGAAGGTGCTCTCCTAAATCAGTGAAGTAAGGAAAATACTCGCTCCACTGACGTAGCAGGGTGTTTCGAATCTTCTCTGGGCGCTCTTTCAATGGTACTCGTAGCCCGGACGCGATAAGAGCGCGGGTTAGCTCACCACCGGTTACCGGGGTCGCTCCACCGGAAACCAGCCGGCTGTAAAGGTCATCGGGCACATCGTAGTGGTCGCGGTCGAAAGCTCTGAGCGAGATTGAGTGATTCCGTGCAAAGGCATGCAGTTCAGCGTAACTGGTGTCTGACACCATGTGCGAGAACAGACGTCCGTGAGCCGGCCACGCCGGGGGATCAATCAAAATAGCCATACGTATAAGTGTGGCACACCGGTTTTGGTGCGAAAACAAAAACACATATACTGGGAGAACTCGTGTAAAACCGAGATTAGCCTTTGTAGCTCAGCTACGCGTCAATTTTCCGAGCGTGCGAGGAGATAAAAATTGAGGTGTAGAAGCGAGCGCAAGCGAGCAATCCCCTGAGCCTATGGTAGGGGAATTAAAATAAAATAATAAGCCTTTGTAGCTCAGGGGATAGAGCACCGCTCTCCTAAAGCGGGTGTCGCTGGTTCGAATCCAGTCAAGGGCACGTCTACCCACTTGTTCCTTGTGAGCAGGTGGGTTCTTCTATCTCTCCCTCTAGCACCGAGATCCTGCTTTAAATCAGGATTTCGTTGATAAATCAGGATCTTGGCGGAAAAAAGGGGAAGAGCGGACGAGTCAGCAACCTAGCGCGTCTGTTCGGGTAGCTCGCCGCGGGAGAACGCATCTACTTTGCCGCGTACCAGTCGCACTGCAAGGTAGAGCAACTGGGCGAGCATCGCGAAAAAGAGAACCCAGCGCAAGGTAACGAGCAAGGATGCGAGTGCTACAGCACCGCTGTTGGGGTTGGTGACAGCTGCGTTGAGCACAAAACCGCCGATGATGTATACCAGGGCAAATAGTACGGGAATGATGAGGTGCAGGTTGCGTGCTTTGGCAGGCAAGTGCGCGGCGAAGATAAACCCTACCCACGTTCCGGCGAAGAGCAGCGGGAAGACAAGGGCTGATACGCGGTGGTATGCCTTGTACTGCTCGAGGTAATCGGGGCCAATGTTGTTGGCGAAGGCGGCAACGTGGTCGCGTCCAAAGGTGAACAAGAGCTCGGGAACGGTGTTGCCCGCAAAGTTAGAGAACTGCGGAAGCAACCAAAAATAGTTGTAAGCGCCTAAAAGCACCGCGACGGCAAGCGCCACGTACAGGTACATATTGGATGAGGATTTGGTGGGCTCTGCATATAGCTGGCCGCTGGGGTAGCGAGAGGCGCGTGCAGCCGGGGGAGTAGGATGCGAATCAACCGGGGCGTGCGTGTTGTCTTTGCCGTACAGACGTTCTTTTTGACCTTTAGAGAGACCCATGCTTTCTATTATCGTCAATTTCACCGTGAGTGCACGCTGAGAGTGAAGTCTAACGTTCGAACACATCTTCGGTTTACACTGGAATAACGATGGATCACTTGTTTGACGATGACTTTATGCCCGCCCGTTCACAGAACTCGCGCCAGCCCGCTGGCGATTCGGTGCCTGTAGAAGAGCCGCCGTACGACCCTTTCTACGATGCTACCGCGCCGGACGCTGCGTATGAGCAGGAGCCGACGCCCAATCTTGAGGTGCCGGCTGATATTGTTGCGCTAGATGATGCGTTCTCTGACTTTATGCCGCCCAGCTACCAGGTAGGGCGTCACGAGGAGTTTGCTGAGTCGTCCGTCGCCCCGTCTGCTGCGCGTTTAACGGAAGGGCTGAACGAGCAGCAGAAAGAGGCCGTCATTCATGCTGGTTCGCCCCTGCTTATTGTTGCGGGTGCGGGCTCGGGCAAAACCCGCGTCCTGACCCACCGTATTGCCTATCTTCTGGCAACTGGACGCGCGCATCAGGGGCAGATTCTTGCGATCACCTTTACGAATAAGGCGGCTGCTGAGATGCGTGAACGTATTCAGCAACTGGTGGGGCCGCGCGCTCAGCATATGTGGATTTCTACCTTCCACTCTTTCTGTGTGCGAGTGTTGCGTCGTGAAGCTAAAACTCTGGGTCTTAAAACAACATTCTCGATTTATGACTCCGCTGATTCACTGCGCCTGATCACCTTGATCGCTAAGCAACATAACTTGGATTCTAAGAAGTTCGCACCGCGTTCTATTGCCAACAAGATCTCCGGGTTGAAGAATGAGCTGGTTTCTGCTGATCAGTACGCCATGCAGGTCAGCGAATCTAACCCGTGGGAATCGGCGATTTCAAAGGTGTACACCGATTACACTGCTCGTTTGCGCGCAGCTAATTCTTTGGACTTCGACGATTTGATTGCGCAGACCGTGCACCTCTTGCGAGCATTCCCGCAGGTCGCTGAATACTACCGCCGCCGCTTCCGCCATATTCTGGTGGACGAGTACCAGGACACCAACCACGCACAGTACGCGCTGGTTCGCGAACTGGTGGGCGCGCATCGCCGCAACGATGAGCAAGGCCCGTACCCTGGCGTCGTTGAACCTGCAGAACTCACCGTTGTGGGTGACTCTGACCAGTCCATTTATGCCTTCCGCGGTGCAGATATTCGCAATATCACCGACTTCGAGAGCGACTACAAGAACGCTCGCACCATTTTGCTGGAACAGAACTACCGGTCAACACAGAATATTTTGAGCGCAGCCAACGCGGTGATTGAGCGCAACAAGGATCGTCGACCCAAAAAACTGTGGACGGCGTCCGGCGACGGCGCAAAAATTACCGGTTACGTAGCTGATTCTGAGTACCTTGAAGCCCGCTATATTGCTCAAGAAATCGACCGTCTGCGCGATGAACACGAGACACTGCCCGGCGATATCGCGGTCTTTTACCGCACTAACGCGCAGTCACGAACACTTGAAGAAGCTCTCATGAAGGTGGGCCTGCCCTACCGCGTCGTGGGCGGCACACGCTTCTACGAACGTAAGGAAATCAAGGACGCTCTGAGCTACCTGCGCGTACTTGTGAACCCTGACGACGATATCAACGTGCGCCGCATCCTCAACGAACCTAAACGCGGTATTGGTGCTAAATCTGAGGGTGTTGTTGCTGATTATGCATCCCGTGAGCGCACCTCATTTATGACTGCGGCGCGAGCAGCTACCGATATTCCCGGGCTGGGCGCTGCAGGAGCTAAAAAAATCGTCGGTTTTGTTCAGCTCATCGACGATCTCGCGCAGATTGCTGAAACCGAGGATGCCGCCACCTGCCTTGAAGCAGTACTGGAGCAGACCGGCTACCTGCAAGCACTGCGGGAATCCAACGATATTCAGGACGAATCACGCGTGGAAAACCTCTCCGAGTTGGTCGAAGCGGTACGTGAGTTCCAGACCGATAACCCAGAAGCAGGTCTTGAAGACTTCCTCGAACACGTTGCGCTGGTCGCCGACGCTGACCAGATCCCTAACAAACCCAAGGTAGGGGAGGACGGCGAAGGCCCCACCGCTGCGCAGATTGCGGCGGAAGTTGCTGAGGCGCGCTCGCAGGGTGTGATTACTTTGATGACCTTGCATACCGCGAAGGGACTAGAGTTCCCCGTGGTCTTCTTGACCGGTCTTGAACACGGGCTCTTCCCGCATCAGCGCGCACTGACCGATGATAGCGAGATGAGCGAAGAGCGCCGCCTGGCCTACGTGGGGCTGACGCGCGCGATGGAACGCCTCTACATTACGCGCGCCGAGATGCGGTCTATGTGGGGCAAGAGCCAGTACAACCCGCCCTCACCATTTATCGAAGAGATTCCCGAAGAACTCATTGAATGGAAGCGGCGCGGTGGTGCCCAGTCAGGAGGTTGGGGCTCAACCGGTTTCTCTGGCGGTTACGGTAACTCCGTCTACACCGATCGCTTTAGCGGGGGAGCGAAGTCATCGTACGCGTCCTACGGCACCGAAGAACGCGGTGACCGTTTTGGTCGCAGCAGCACTGCCGACGTCTCTGGCTTTAAAGCCGCAGCAAAGAACGTCTCCCGTGTTCAGCAGAACAAAGAGATTCCTGCGCTGTCAGTGGGTGACAAAGTCAAGCATGCGAAATTCGGCGAAGGCACCATTATTGCTGTGGAAGGTAGCGGCGATAAGACGGTTGCTAAAGCACGATTTGGCACCGACGAGAAGCGTCTGATGCTTCGCTACGCGCCGCTTACTAAAATCTAGCTATTTCTGTGAAGCGAAGAAATAAATTAACTCTTCACATATAATCGTTAGTCATTAGCAAGGGCGCTGATAGTAAAGCCCATGACATACATAGGTGAAATTTATGCATGAAGACGCAGTAGCATCGCCGGCTGACGAATTTTCTGAGGCGATGGACGCGGCTACAGATACCACAGTCCAAATCAGCGAGATTACAGATCTCACCTTGTTTCGCATTGAGATCGACCCCGATTCTGAGGGCGCTCAGCGAATGACGAAGGTGCTGGGCACTGAATTCCCTCGCTACAGTGGCGAAGTCAATGGGGATGCTTTGGCGCAGGAAATTCTGTACGGTACCCGCCAGGTGGTTGCTACTTTGAATGTAGAACCTCACGTATTTTTGGTGGTCAGCCGTGTAGATCCGATTAAGCTGGGGCGAGCTCTTGATACCGCTCTTGGTAACCACGATGGTTTTGTGGTGGACGTTTCCGCTAACCGTGCGGTCATTAACCTCAGTGGTTCTGGCGCGCCCAAGGTGCTGGATGCGAATGCAACTTTCGAGGACGCATCGCCCAAGTATTTTGAGCCCGGCATGGCTTTTCGCGTGCGCGTAGGTGATTCTGCGCTGATGCTGTGGAAGCTGAGCAAGCAGGAGTACCTGATGGTGCCCCGTAAATCTGATACCGCGCCTTTCGTCATTAATATGCTCGACGCGATTGAGGACTACCGTTCTTAGTTTACAAAGAAAATAATTCCAGAACCCGGCACAACTGAGTTTAAGACTGATCATTCTCAGATGCGCCGGGTTTTTCTTTATCTACTTTCCCGGAAAATCAGGGGTACAGGGGCGACCGCACATCGGCTTTACTCGCGTCCTGCCCACACATTGCAAGCGCATATTTACTTTGTGGCGCTATATTTCATCTTTTTCGCCAGCGAGTTAGGGTGTCATCGCTCATATCAGCTAAAGTGGGCTGTGGAGAATCACACTGTGCTTCAGCTCTCGCTCTCGCGAGAGATGCCAGTGTGCTTCAAGGTAAGAAGCTTGGGACGCCCCCGAGCATGAACTTCGAAGAAGAAGGACAAAACCTGTGGACCTGTTTGAATACCAGGCACGCGATCTCTTCGAGAAGCACGGCGTACCCGTGCTTCAGGGCATCGTGGCCACTACTCCCGAAGAAGCGAAGGCAGCTGCTGAGAAGATTGGCGGCGTCACCGTCGTCAAGGCTCAGGTCAAGGTTGGCGGACGCGGTAAGGCTGGCGGCGTCAAGGTCGCAAAGACCGCCGATGAGGCTTTTGAATATGCACAGCAGATCCTCGGTATGGACATCAAGGGCCACACCGTAAAGCGCGTCATGATCGCCCAGGGCGCTGACATCGCTGAAGAATACTACTTCTCAATCCTGCTCGACCGCTCAAACCGTACCTACCTCGCAATGTGCTCCGTCGAAGGCGGCATGGACATCGAGACCCTCGCAGCTGAGCGTCCTGAAGCACTCGCTAAGGTAGAGGTAAACCCCGCTGAAGGCCTGAACGAGGCTAAGGCTAAGGAAATCGTTGAGGCTGCTGGCTTCCCCGCAGACATCCAGGACGACGTCGCAGCTGTTCTGGTTAAGCTCGGCGAAGTCTACGACAAGGAAGACGCAACCCTCGTTGAGGTCAACCCGCTGGTCAAGACCGGCGACGGCACGATCCTCGCACTCGACGGCAAGGTCTCACTCGACGACAACGCAGAATTCCGCCAGTCAGAGCACGAAGCTCTCGTTGACAAGTCAGCTGAGAACCCGCTCGAAGCTAAGGCTAAGGAAAACGACCTCAACTACGTCAAGCTCGACGGTGAAGTCGGCATCATCGGTAACGGCGCAGGTCTGGTCATGTCCACCCTCGACGTTGTTGCATACGCGGGCGAAAACCACGGCAACGTCAAGCCCGCAAACTTCCTCGACATCGGCGGCGGCGCATCAGCTGAAGTCATGGCAGCAGGCCTCGACATCATCCTCAACGACGAGCAGGTCAAGTCTGTATTCGTCAACGTCTTCGGCGGCATCACCGCATGCGACGCTGTAGCAAACGGTATCATCAAGGCTCTTGAAATCTTGGGCGACAAGGCAACCAAGCCCCTCGTCGTACGCCTCGACGGCAACAACGTTGAAGAAGGTCGCAAGATTCTCAACGAAGCTAACCACCCGCTGGTACACCAGGCAGAGACCATGGACTCAGGTGCCGACAAGGCAGCTGAACTGGCTCACACCGCATAAGACCGCCGTTAGATATTTTTAGAAGGTAAAAACTATGTCTATCTTTTTGAACAAAGACTCAAAGGTCATCGTTCAGGGCATCACCGGCGGCGAAGGCTCAAAGCACACCGCACGCATGCTCGCATACGGCACCAACATTGTTGGTGGCGTGAACGCACGCAAGGCTGGCACCACTGTTACCCACACCAACAAGGACGGCCAAGAAGTAGAGCTGGACGTCTTCGGTTCAGTATCAGAAGCTGTAGAAAAGACCGGTGCGAACGTCTCCATCGTTTTCGTTCCGCCGGCATTCACCAAGGACGCAGTCATCGAAGCTATCGACGCTGAAGTTCCCCTGGTAGTAGTCATCACCGAAGGCATTCCCGTACAGGATTCAGCTGAATTCTGGGCACACGCAAAGTCAAAGGTCGACGCTAACGGCAAGCAGATTACCCGCATCATCGGACCCAACTGCCCCGGTATCATCACCCCCGGCGAAGCCAACGTAGGCATCACCCCCGGCAACATCACCGGCAAGGGCAAGATTGGTCTGGTCTCAAAGTCAGGTACCCTGACCTACCAGATGATGTTCGAACTGCGTGACATCGGATTCACCACCGCAATCGGCATCGGCGGTGACCCCGTCATCGGCACCACCCACATCGACGCTCTCGAAGCATTCGAAGCTGACCCTGAAACTGAAGCCATCGTCATGATCGGTGAAATCGGTGGCGACGCTGAGGAACGCGCAGCAGAGTTCATCAAGGCAAACGTCACCAAGCCCGTTGTCGGCTACGTTGCAGGCTTCACCGCTCCCGAAGGCAAGACCATGGGTCACGCAGGCGCAATCGTCTCAGGCTCATCAGGTACCGCAGCCGCTAAGAAGGAAGCTCTCGAAGCAGCAGGCGTGAAGGTCGGCAAGACCCCGTCAGAAGCAGCTCAGCTCATGCGCGACATCTTCGCAGCTAAGTAAACCAGCTTCTACACAGCGAAAAGGTGGGGCGTCCTCGTCAAGAGGGCGCCCCACCTTTTTGTATTGCTTTACTCTAAAACATTGCTGTGGGTTGTTTGCTGTAATTCTACGGCGCTAATCCTGCTTTAGAATGCGGATGCTGGTTTTTAGGTTCGTGGGTGAGGGCGCGCTAGCGGACGCCGTGCGCCAACTTCCTCTTAAACGCCAACCCCGAGCCAGTTGGCTACGACGCCCGCTAGCTTCGCAGGAAGTCTTTACACACAAAAACGGGGCGTCGCCCTAAAGAAACGCCCCGCCTATATTAGGTAATAGATGACTATATGAAGCTGGTTTCTAACCAACCACGGTCGAGATCTTTGGTTACACCGTTATCTGTTGTGAAGCTACCGGTATAGCGGATGTAGTAGCTTTCGCCGCCGTTCGGCACACAGACGTCATTGTAGTAACTTACGTCGGTTACAAGTTAGAGCCCGGCCAAGTTGTGTTTGTGGGGGAAGTTGTGCCGGTGTTTTGCCCTGTGAAGGTGAAAGTGAAGACATCGTACTGGTTATAAGGTGCCCCAGGCATCGTAATAGTTGTCGGACCTGAAACCGTGTAGTCTCCCTGAACTACGGTCAAACGGGTAATTAGGTTTGCAGGAAACGCTACCTGCATCTGAACATTATTCAGAGTTACTCCGGTAGTGGGAGAATTATTAAGCTCAGTTACGCCAAATCCGGGTGCTTCGCCGTTGAAACTAGCATCAGTGTAAAAAGTAAAATAATCAACATAACCAGAGCCGATATCACACTGCCCATTGTTGAAAGTTTCGTATTCATAGAACCAAGATGCCGTAAAAGTGTAGTCCTTGGGCCAAGACGCATACGCCGGCCCCGCCGCCGTCGCCATTACTGCCGGGGTTGCCCCGGCGACGCCCTTCGCGAGCGAACGGCGTGAAATGTGTGATCTCATTATTTCCCTAATTTTTCTAGTGCGGGGGAAAGCGCCAGTGAACTACAGTGACCCATATTTTCCTTGCCACGAATTCACACACGCTAATAGTTCGAAAAACCAGGATCTCGTGCACAAAAATCATAAAAACCAAAGAGGCTTATTCAAAAGTCCTCCCAGCCGCATAAAACACCAGACCCCGCACCAGAAGAAAACACCTGCCGATACAAACTCAACGGCCGCCTAAACCCCGAATAAAGAACCC
>OBYT01000064.1_pt1 | contig 16663 bp, 16 predicted proteins | sample 1476811 | NCBI WGS metagenome assembly OBYT01 (sample SAMEA2580215, study PRJEB22360) | human gut metagenome | biome: human gut; feature: human-associated habitat; material: faeces | place: Denmark | collected 2008/2010
GATTTATCGACGAAATCCTGATTTAAATCAGGATTTCGTCGATAAATCAGGATCTCGGCGGCAGTAGTCGCAGTAGCCCCCCCGTAACCCGCAGATGGTTAAACAAAAAGAACCCCCGGTTACCTGAAGTAACCGGGGGTTCTTACCTTGTGCGCAAGGGGGGACTTGAACCCCCACGATCTTGCGATCACTGGCACCTGAAGCCAGCGCGTCTGCCAATTCCGCCACTTGCGCAAGCGGCGCTTTCGAGCGTGAGCTCGTTGAGCAACGAAGACTACTATACACAAAGCATGCGCAAAAAGTCCATTTAGGATGCGCGTGCACTAGATCACAAGGAGCCGCGGCTTTTGCTCGCGCCAAGCACCCGCGCCAAGCCGCCGCCCCACGCGCCCGCGTCCCACCTTCTATCAGTCTGTTTACCATTGTGTGGAACTATAGAGGTCATGACTGAAAAATCTCACGACCTCACGCTCACCATCGGCCACGACGAGCTGACAATTCGCGACCGCTACGAAACCCTGTCGATTCTGAATGACATTCTGATTGGCGTCATCTTTTTGGTGGGTTCTATCCTGTTCTTCTCTGAGAGTACCACCTACGAGGGCACCTGGCTTTTTGTTATTGGTTCTGTGCTGATGCTTATTCGCCCGTGCATTCGTATCACCCGCCGTTTTCACCTGCAGAAGGTGCGCGCGCAGCATCCTTCAGTGCGCGCCCCGCATGAAAGCTCCTTTGATTACTAGCCCGTCAACAACCCGCCGCGCTGAGCCAAAAACCGCCGCATCCGCCCCCTCACCTCAGGGTTTTTACAGGTTTTCTACTAAACTAGAGAAGTAGTATGCATATGTTTCTGCCTTGATGCGCGCGTTTTATTCATAAAGCAAGCACTCAGGTTTTGCTCATGAAAGCCCCATGAGTTGCCCGTAAGGTAGATTTTTCGCCCGTTACCGCGAACAAAGAATGAGCGGTTGCGGCGAGGGTATGCAAGCGAGCGATAGGTCAACTGTAAGGAGGTGTCATGGGTTTCATCACCAAAATCGAACAGGGTTTAGAGAAAGCCGTACGCTCCACTTTTAATAAGGGTGGGCAGTTTGAGCCTGTCGATATTGCTAATCGTATGCGCACTGAAATGGATGATCGTGCTTACGCTATTCCTTCTGGACGCACGATTGCCCCCAATGTTTTTACTATTGAGTTCACGGCGCAGGATTTTCCGCGTGTTCAGGGGTGGGGTGCTCCGCTGGCTGAAGAGCTGTGCGATGTTGCTATCCGCCATGCCCGCGCGCAGGCGTATTCTCTGCGCGGCTCAGTTCGCGTGACGTTTATGGTGGGCGATGATCTTGAACCCGGTGAGTTCATTGTCAATTCTTCACAAGAGAAGATTGCTGCACCTTCGCAGGACGCCGCCGCTCAGTCTGCTACTCAGCCGCCGGCACCTCACGATGTAGAACCCGCACCGGCTTACCGCGCTGAGCCTGCCAACGAGCAGTTGCCCACGCGCATCACCAAGCCCACGGTTGCACGCCCGCCGCGACGCCACGGCGCAGGAGCTTCTGCAGGCGCATCTTCTGCCGCGCATCAGCAAACGCGCATGCCCTACCCGGAGCCGGGTTATTCTGCCCCAGCATTCGAGGCACCCAAGCCGAAGGCTCAGCCTGTTCTCGATATCAACGGGCAAAAGTACTCCATTAATTCTTTCCCCGTTGTTCTTGGTCGCGGACGCGGCGCCGATATCACCGTTGAAGACACCGGTGTTTCGCGTCGTCACCTTGAAATTGTTGAGCAGGACGGCGTGTACCTCGCCGTTGATCTTGGCTCAACGAACGGTAGCTACGTTGATGGTCAGCGCCTGCAGGGGCGTCGTGAGATTACCAGTGGCACCGTTATTACGATGGGTCGCGCCCGTATTGTTTTTCGTTTGATGGTTCCAAGGAGCTAAGTCATGGCATCTGAAATTACCGTAACGCTGCTGCGTTTTGCGTTTTTAGCGCTGCTGTGGCTGGTTGTTTTTTTGGTTATGGGGGCGGGTCGGGTGGGTCCGCGTGATGGTCGTAACCTTCGTGCTGCTCGCAGTGCGGATGCTGGTGCTCAGCCCGGTGCGCAGGCTGGGGCTCCGACGTCCTCACCGACTCCGGTGGCACCGCCGCCGGCGCGTGCATCACAGTTGGTAATTACCGATGGTGCGCAGGCAGGTGCTGTGATGCGTTTGGGCGATGAGCCGATCACCATGGGACGCGCTAACGATATTGAAGTGTCCCTTGAAGACGATTACGCCTCCGGCCATCACGCGCGCTTGTTCCCGCAGGGTTCACGCTGGTTCTTAGAGGACCTCGGTTCAACCAACGGCACCTTTTTGAATGGCAACCGCCTAACCCGCGCCACCGTGCTTGAGGTGGGCACGGACTTCCGCGTGGGCCGAACCACCATGCAGCTAAGAGCCTAGCCTATGAGTCTCGCTTTTCGTTTTGCCGCGCGCTCCGAGGTGGGTAAAGTGCGCGCTAAAAATGATGACTCCGCCTATGCGGGCCACTATCTAGCCGTTGTTGCCGACGGCATGGGTGGTCACGTGGGTGGCGACGTCGCATCCGCTACCACCGTTCTCGACCTCACTCCCCTGGATCACGCGGGGTACGAGGGGTCTGCGGGAGTTTATCTCGCTGACGAGATTCAGACCGCGAACATTATTATGAACGAGTTGGTTTCGCTCAATCCCCTGCTAAGCGGCATGGGAACCACCTGCACTGCCCTGCTGATTGACGGTGACACCATTGAACTCGCGCACATCGGCGACTCCCGCGCTTACCGCCTGCGCGACGGTGTTTTTGAGCAGATTACGACCGACCACACCTTCGTGCAGCGCCTGCTGCAAGAGGGGCGCATTACCGCCGAAGAGGCAGCCAACCACCCGCACAAAAACGTCATTATGCGTGTGCTCGGCGACGTCGACGCGTCCCCCGAACTCGAACTTCAAACCCTCGATGCGCGCATCGGCGAAAAATGGATTTTGAGCTCCGACGGCCTGGATAACCGCGTCGAAGTCGATGAAATCGAAGCCGTGATGCGTTCTACCGCCGACCTCAAACAGATGGTCGATGTTCTCACCAACATGACGCTGGAACGCGGTGCACCCGATAACGTCACCCTCGTTGCCCTACAGGTGATTGATGAAGATTCGCTGTCAGAAACCGTCACCGCTCCTCAGCCAATTATTCCGGTGCGCAAGTACGACGAATCCGGCGAGCAGGTAGGTTTGCACCCCGTTCCGGACGCGCAAGCTGAGACTTCTGCCGAAGTTGATTGCGAAGCCGTGGACGCCGCACCCGAAGACCATCACCGTATCCCGTGGCGTCGCCGTCTGCCGCAAGAAGCAAAACTGCGCAACGCACTGCGTCACGGTAAATGGCGCGGTGAGTCGTTCTCTGACGGCGTGCTCAACGTGATGACCCAGACCGCAGGTGTGGACGAGCGTCCCACCGACGCCGACGAGTCATCGGCATCAGTTCTGCGCACAGAATTGCAACAGCGTCCGCATATTCTGGTGGGCTCAGCTGCCAACGCCACTGAGACCGGGCAGTTTCCCACCGTCACCGAGCACACCATGCAACGACGCGCCACACTGGCAGAAACCGGTGGTCTGCACTCCCAAGAAAAGACGGCGGAACTTCCCGAAGAATTCCGCGCACTTTTGGACGATGAATCCTACGAAGATCCGCGTCCGCGCTGGGCAGTACGCATTTTTGCTACTTTGCTGACTCTCGCAGTGCTGGGAGCTTCTATCTGGAGCGCCCTGAACTGGGTTTCACACCAGTACTACGTGGGTGTGCAGAACAATAAAGTGGCGGTTTACAACGGCGTCCCACAGTCCGTTGGCCCCATCCACCTCTACGAGCTCGTTGAAGAAACCGACGTTGAGGTCAACAACCTGCCCTCCTACTCGCAAACGCTTTTGCGCGACACCATTACCGCTAAAGACCGCGATGATGCCCAGCGCATTGTGGACGACCTCAGGAAAGAAGCCGCGCCCGAGCCGGGTAGGGTAACCACCGTTCCCGCTACCCCGCCGGCAAGTAGCTCAGCAAGTGCCTCAGCACCCGCATCCGAAACCCCGTCAGACCGTGCCAGCGAAGGAGGTCAGTAATGGCTCTATCACTGCGTCAAAAAAATGATGCGCCGCGTTCACGCTACATCGTAGGCTTTATTCTCTCTGCCGTAGCTGTCGCCCTGTGCCCGATTTCGATGTGGCTCATTGACAGCGAAGTGATTGCGGGTGGCGATACCCGCTGGCTTACCGCAACACTCACTCTGGGCATTGGTGCGCTGGTGCTGTACCTAGTGATCCAGTTCAAGGCGCGTTTTGCTGACCCCTTGATTTTGCCGCTGGTACTGGCGCTCAACAGCATCGGTTTGGCAATGATTTACCGCATTGACCTCACCACTAGCGCTCAAGCTGGCGCGTCGCAGGTGATGTGGACGGGTGTGGCTATGGCTGCCGCCGCGATCGTGCTGTTGTTCCTCAAAGATCACCGAGCACTACGACGCGTCACCTATATTTCGCTGGCGGTATCACTTTTCTTGCTGCTTCTTCCCCTGATTCCCGGCCTCGGCTTGGAAATTAACGGCGCGCGCATCTGGATTAGTATTGCCGGACGCACTTTCCAGCCCGGCGAAATCGCCAAGATTACCCTGGCTATATTCTTCGCTGGCTATCTTTCAACGCACCGCGATTTAATTCTGCTGGCCGGTAAACGCGTCGGGCCTTTCCGTCTGCCGCGTTTCAAAGACCTCGCGCCCATGTTCATCGCCTGGCTACTTAGCATCGGTGTGCTGGTATTCCAGCGTGATCTCGGTTCGGCTATTCTCTTCTTCGGCCTATTCATGGCAATGATCTTCCTTGCCACCGGTCAGGTCACCTGGCTAGTTCTCGGCTTCCTCTTTGTGGCAGCCGGCGGCTTTCTCGCCTACAACTTCATCTCGCACGTCTACTACCGCATCTCGTCCTGGGTTCACGCATTTGATCCCGACGTCTACAACCAGGTTGTTGGCGGATCCGGTCAGATTGTGCAGGGTGTTTTCGGTCTTGCCTCCGGCGGTCTTTTTGGGCGCGGCTGGGGCAATGGACGCCCGGATCTCGTCTCGTATTCCAATTCGGACATGATTATCGCGTCCCTCGGCGAAGAGCTCGGCCTGATCGGTCTCGGCGCTCTGCTCATGATGTATATGCTCCTGGTATCACGCGGTTTCCGCGCATCATTGGGCGTCCGCGATGCTTTTGGCAAGTTGTTGGCAGCCGGCCTTTCAGCCGTGATGGTAGTGCAACTGTTCGTGGTCATCGGCGGCGTAACCCGTCTGATCCCGCTGACAGGTCTCACCACTCCGTTTATGTCTGCCGGTGGCTCATCACTCCTTGCCAACTGGGTCATTGTTGCCCTGCTGATCGCGATTTCGCACAGCGCCCGAGCCCCGCAACTGGTCGATACCTTCGAGCCCGAAGAAAGCTCAGACACCATCGACCTCGACAGCTACGAGAATGATGGAGCAACCTCCGTCATCTCACGAATTACTGACCACAATAACGCTGACCATCAAGGAGGTGCGGTTCGTGAATAAAGCAATTCGACGCCTGTGGATTGCCTCAGCATGCGTTTTTGTTCTGCTACTGGGCGCACTCACCTACATCCAGTTCTTTGAATCAAAAACCTTGATGGCTAACCAGTGGAACAGTCGCGCACTCTACGACTCCTACGGTTCACAGCGCGGCTCTATTGTCGTAGGCGGCACAGAAATCGCGTCCTCCGTACCTTCAAATGACGGTTACGATTATCAGCGCGTATATTCACAGCCCGAACTCTACGCTGGTTTGACGGGTTACTTCTCGTCAATCTACGGCTCTAGCGGCCTTGAATCAGCCATGAACGATGAGCTCTCCGGCAACGGGGATGAGCAGTTCTACGACCGCATCGCCCAAATGTTCTCCGGCGGCAAGACCACCGGCGCAACCGTTGAGCTCACCATCGACCCCGCAATTCAGCAGACCGCGGCCGAACTCCTCGACGGTCACAAGGGCTCAATCGTGGCGATGAACCCCAAGACCGGCGAAATTCTGGCGATGGCGTCCAGCCCCTCCTACGATCCTAACGAGCTGTCATCACACGATAACGGCGCGGTCATCGACGCGTACTCACGCCTCAACAGCGACCCCGATAACCCGCTCTACAACCGAGCAATCGCAGGTAACACCTACTCACCCGGTTCTACCTTCAAAATTATCGACGCTGTTGCCGCCCTAGAATCTGGAAAATACAACGCTGATTCGGTCATTGATAACCCGCAAGAGTTACAGCTACCGAACACCACCACCAAGCTCCCCAACTACGTCAACGGGCAGTGCTCAACACGCACGCAAGCAACCATTGAATGGGCGCTTGCACAATCGTGCAACACTCCCTTTGCGCAGATCGCAATGGACCTTGGTCAAGATAAGATAGCTCAGACGGCAAAGAATTTTGGGTACGGAGAAGACCTCTCTATTCCGCTGAGCGTCTCTCCATCAGTTTTCCCTGCTGATATGTCACAGGACCAGTTAGCACTTGCATCCATCGGCCAGTACGACGTCAAAACAACCCCGCTACAGGTTGCGATGATGTCATCGGCTATTGCGAACGATGGAAAGCAAATGAAACCGAACCTCGTGAAATCCGTAAAATCTCGCAGCCTGAGTTCCCTGTACGAGTTCTCCCCATCTGAACTTCGTACATCAACAAGTGCAGACGTTGCCTCTCAGGTAAAAGATTGGATGGTGAACGACGTGGATAACGGTATCGCGTCGGGCGCAGTTGTGAACGGTGTGAAAGTCGCAGGTAAAACCGGCACTGCCGAGATTGGTAGTACCGGCTCTAATAACGCATGGTTTACGGGGTTTGCTCCTGCAGATGACCCCCAGGTTGCTGTTGCGGTAGTTTATGAAGATGTAGATGCAGTTACAGGTGCCTCGCTTACCTCTCCGGCGGGCAAGGCTCTTTTTGAGGCGGTGTTGAACAAGTGAGGCCTTCAGCTGAGACCACACTAGGCGGTCGTTACGACCTGACGGAGCGCATTGCCATTGGCGGCATGGGCGAGGTCTGGAAAGCGCGCGATAAGGTGCTAGGACGCATCGTCGCGGTTAAAATTCTGAAAGAGGAATATACCGGTGATCCCGGCTTCCTTGAGCGTTTCCGTGCCGAGGCTCGTCACACCGCGCTCCTCAACCATCCCGGTGTCGCTAACGTTTTTGACTACGGCGAAGAAGAGGGCTCTGCCTACCTGGTGATGGAGCTTGTGCCTGGCGATCCGCTGTCGAGCATCATCGAAAAAGAAAAGCGCCTGGATTCAGACCGCATTCTGAACGTGATTGCTCAGACTGCTCGCGCGCTGGCTGCTGCCCACGCGCAGGGTCTGGTGCACCGCGATGTTAAGCCGGGTAACCTCATCATTACCCCGGACGAGCGTGTGAAGGTCACCGACTTCGGCATCGCGCGTTTGACCGACCAGGTTCCGCTGACCGCTACCGGTCAGGTCATGGGTACCGCGCAGTACTTGGCGCCTGAGCAGGCGACCGGTCAGCCCGCGACCCCCTCTTCTGACATGTACTCGCTGGGCATCATCGGCTACGAGTGCCTTGCCGGTAAGCGTCCTTTCACCGGTGAATCACAGATTGCTATTGCGCTGGCGCAGGTTAATGATCCGCCGCCACCGCTACCCAAGGACGTCCCCGCGCCCGCAGCTGCACTGATTATGTGCTTGCTGTCGAAGGATCCCAAGCAGCGTCCTGAATCTGCAACCGCGTTGGCTTCAGCGGTGGATGCGATTCGCCGCCGCGATATTCCGGCAGCGATTAAGGCTGTGCCTTCTTTGTCGACCTTCCTTCCGCAGGGTGCAGACACCGAAGCCACAGAGGTCATGACAGCTGCAACCTCAACCGTTAAGGCACCTCGCTACGGTTCTGGCGCAGTGGCGTACACTCCCGAGCCCACTACCGCCAAGCAACCGGCAGTGCCCACCAAGGACGCTCAGGCTGCTGGGGCGCGCACCCCCGAGAAGAAGAAGTCAGGCCCGTGGGGCTGGGTTTCACTCTTCTTGGCCCTTCTTCTGCTGGGTCTCGTTGTTGGTTTCTTCTTGCTGGGTGGCTTGGGCAATAACTCGTCTTCCAACCAGCCAGCGAATACTCCCGCGCCTTCAGGCACTGTCTCGACCATTAGCGTCGCCCCTTCAGAGGAGTCCGCTGAACCCACTGCGACCGCCGAAGAAGAACGCATCTCTTTGCGTAACGCCGACTATGTAGGACGTCCGCTGGATGAAGTCATCAACGACCTCACCTCGCAGGGGCTGTCTACCAAGACCGAGGGCGTGACCTCCGATGAGAAGAGCGACACCGTTCTTTCCATCTCACCCACCGGCTCCGTTGTCGCGGGTTCAACCGTCACTGTCTCGTATTCCACCGGCCCTGCAAGCGTCACCCTGCCCAACAACCTGGAAGGCCGCAACGCCGACGAGGTCATCAAGCAGATCACCGATTTAGGCGTTAACGTGCAGGTTCACATGGAGACCACCGACAGTGCAGATCCTAACACCGTGTTACGAACCAGCCCGTCTTCAGGCTCTCACGTAGAAGTTGGTAGTAATGTTGATGTTTACGTAGCTCAGGCGTCCTCATCTTCGGGGACAGATTCTGAGTCTGTAGCAGCTGCAACGCCCACCGCTGAAGCATCCCCCTCCGCTTCTGCATCGGCGTCCACGTCCCCTGCCGCCCAAGATAATGGATAGATAAGAGTATGGAACTGAACCTCCCCGGTACGATTGACCAGCGTTACACCGTTGAAGAGGTTATCGGTAGCGGTGCCATGGCAACCGTGTATTCAGCTACCGATAATCGTTTGGGACGCCAGGTAGCACTCAAAGTATTGCGCCCTGATATTGCCCGCGATGAGGCATCCTTCTCTCGTTTTGCGCGCGAAGGTGAATCCGTTGCTTCACTGAACCACCCCGGCATTGTGGCTGTTTACGATACCGGCAAGGTGAATGTGCCTGATGAGAAGGGAAGCATTGACGTTCCCTATCTCGTGATGGAGCTTGTTCGCGGTAAGTCTTTGCGCGAGATGATGCGCAGCGGCGGCATTTCAACTAAGGATGCGTCTATCTTCGGTGTGCAGTTGCTTGAGGCTTTGGCGTACAGCCACAGCAAGGGCATTATTCACCGCGATATTAAGCCCGCTAACCTGATGGTGTTGGATCCTACCGATGATGATCGTCAGCGCGGCATTCCCGGTCAGCTTAAGGTCATGGATTTCGGTATCGCTCGTGTGGCTGAGGGCGAGCCTTTGACCCAGGTGAACACCGTTATTGGCACGCCGCGTTATATTTCGCCGGAGCACGCTCGCGGTGCTCAGGTTGATGAGCGTAGCGACGTATATTCCGCTGCGGTTGTTCTTTATGAAATGCTGGCAGGACGCGCGCCGTTTGCTGGCGATGTTGTCAACGAGATTATTTCGCAGCATCTTTCTGAAGAGCCTAAGGCACCGAGCTTTTACGCTAAGCAGCAGATCCCTGCAGAGCTTGACCGCGTGGTTTTGAAGGCTCTGAGCAAGGATCCCGCTCAGCGTTACCAAGATGCTGAGCATTTTCGCAACGCACTGGCACATGCCACCCGCGGCATACTTCCGCAGTCTGTCTTGGACGATATCGACAACGAACCTGTTACTTCAGCTATGTCAACTGCTACCGCAGTTGGCGCGGGTGCCGTAGCCGCGTGCAACGGCAAGTACAGCGTGCTTGATACCCAGTCCACCCCGCAGGCTCCCGTGGAAGACGCGGGTTTGGGCGGTTTCTTTGCCGGTGCTCAGAGCGAGTACTCCGATGAAGAAGTCATGGAATACGGTCGCGATTCTGAGGTTCTTCTCAAGAACCGTCGCAAGCGCGCGTGGGGCAGGTTCCTTTCCGGCCTTGTGATTTTCTTGTTGGCAGCGTCCTGCATTGGCCTGATTCTGTACTACCAGAACAAGCTGAATGAGGTTCCCACCGTGGCGGTGCCTTCTGTTACCGGTATGTCTCGTGAAGAAGCAGAAAACTCCTTACGCAACGCAGGATTGCAGCTTGAGTTTGAAGAGACATTCTCTGACAAGGTTGAGAAGGGTCAGGCTATCGGTACCGATCCCATTGCGGGAACAGCCATTGACGAAGGCAGCGTTGTAAAACTCAACATGTCTAAGGGCAATGAGATGGTGAAGGTTCCCACCGGCCTGAACGGTCAGTCCGAGGCGTATGTACGCGAGGCTCTCACCAACGCTGATTTCAAGCCGGGACGCACGTCCATGGTGAATAACCCCACCGTACCGGCTGGCATGGTGGTGGGCGTAAAGCCCGGTGAAGGTGAATCCGTTAAGGCTGAGTCAACCATCGACATCATTCTTTCAACCGGCAAGGTTGAGGTGCCCTCGCTCGTAGGTTTAACCCGCGACGAGGCGATTGCTGCACTGACCGGCCCTGATGCGTTGCTGAGCACCAACATTGAAAATGTTCAGACCGATGACGCTCCTGCAGGCACCGTAATGTCGCAGAGCGCAGCGGCTGGAACCTCCATTGAGCAGGGTTCTACAGTGACTATCCGTATTGCTAATGCACCCGCTCCTCAGGCGAGCGCATCGGCAGCACCTGCTCCTAGTGCGGCTGCGTCTCAGCAAGCTAACAACAACCAGGCTAATCAGAACGCCGCCCAGGCTCAGCCCTCTGCTAGTGCTGCTCCGTCGGCTGCGACGTCCGCTCAGCCTTCTGCGCAGGCGTCGGCGACGGCACGTTCGTCAGCGCGTCCGAGCGCATCGACTAGCCGCTAAGTTCTGGTAACAGCGAGCAAAGGGCGCGTGGGCAATTTTCAAGAAATTGTCCACGCGCCCTTTTTGTTATCTGCTCATCATGCGCGCTAGCCCTTGTTAGCTTGTTAGCGAATTTTCGATCTCAGCTGGCAATCAGCGGTGAAATTTCCTTAGCGCGTGCGGCCACACCGTGCATGCCGAGGTCTTCGAGCCAGTTGCCGAGCATGAGGTAGCCCGCTTCGGTGAGCACTGATTCGGGGTGAAACTGCACTCCGTGCATGGGCGCGTTTTTGTGTGCCAGGCCCATGATGATTCCGTTGTCGGTGGTGGAGGTTACCGCTAGCTCATCGGGCAGAGTCTCGGGCTCCACTGCGAGTGAATGGTAGCGCGTTGCGGTAAAGGGCGAGGGCACGTCTTTGAACACTGACTCGTTTTCGTGCACCAGGCGCGAGGTTTTACCGTGCATCAGTTCCGGGGCGTGCGAGACAGTTGCGCCAAACGCCTCAGCGATTGCCTGATGCCCTAAGCAGACGCCCAGAAGCGGCTTACGCGCGTCCTTTGCCCAGCGAATGAGGTCAATAATGACGCCCGCGTCTGCAGGTGCGCCGGGACCGGGAGAAATCAGGACGCCGTCGTGCTGCTCAGCGAGCGCGATGGCCGCATCCAGGCTTATTTCGTCGTTGCGCACCACGGTGGTTTGTGCGCCCAGTTGTTGAATGTAGCCCACCAGGGTGAACACAAAACTGTCGTAGTTATCAATAACCAGAACTTTTGTCATGGTCTGCACCTTTCTGACGGTGAGGCTATTCGATGGTTGAGGTTTCGGTGAAGGGGCTGTATTCCACGAATGCGGGGAATACGTACTGCATGAGCAGTAGAACTACCGCTACGATGAGCACGATAGCGATGAGAATACGCGCCCACAGTGGGCCGGGCAGATGTCTAAAGATCCATCCGTACATATCAAATTCTCCTTAGTTCACTGCGCCGGCAATTTCGGCGGGCGCGCCTGCTGATTGTGGCTGGAATGATTCCATTTTTGCGTGCACGATGTATCGTTCGGTGTCGCCGTAGCGCGGGTGGCAGGAGGTGAGTGTCATGATGCGCTCGGTGGGTGCAGCGCCCGGGTTATCGGGGTTGGGGGCGATGACTTCTACCTGGGTGGGCAGAACAATTTCGTGCTTGTACACGCTGTAGGTGTAGTACCCTTCGCGGGTTCGCACGTAGATTTTGTCGCCTTCTTGAAGCTGGTCGATGTTATCGAGCACTGCGCCGTTGGTTTGGCGGTGGCCTGCGAGCGAGAAGTTGCCGATTTCGCCGGGTTCGGCGGTGTCTTCGTAGTGTCCCAGTCCGAGGGTGTCGAGCACTTCGGTGCTGGTGCCTTCGGCGATAGGACGCTGGTAGTTTTCGCCCAGACGCGGAATGTAGACGATGCCGTACGCTTCTCCTTCGCTCGGCGCGCCTGCGGCTACGGGCGGGTTACTCGCATCCGTGTTCTGCGCCGATGAGTCAGCGTTCTCACCGCTAGTGCCGTCGCTACTTTCAGCACCATTACCGACGCCGTCAGTAACCGCGTCCGCAGAAGAGCCTGCCGCGTCCTTGAACTCTTGGCTCAGCGACTGCACAGCATCATCCTGCGCGCTGTTAGCCGCAATGTTCGTCCACCACAGCTGCCACGCAACAAAGAGCAAAAGAATAAGGCCAACCGTAATGAGCAGCTCACCAAAAATTTGAATGATCCACTGCAGAGGGCTCCTGCGGGACGCCGGACGCGCCCCCTTAGTAGCGACGCTACCGTGCTGTGCGGTGTTGCTCATCGTCTACCTTTCGCCGCCGCTCTGCACTTTTCTTAAAAGGTGAGGGCGATATAATCATGCATTGAAGTACGTTTTATAACTATTTAACCGTACACGAGTTGTGCACGGTGCTGGAGGTATTGTGGCTGAGTCAGGTAGCAAACGAGCGCAGTCAGATCTTGATGAAGAAGCGCAGTTTCGCAAGGTAGCGCGCGAGATGACCACCGACGAGTTCGCCAGCCCCACCCCGCTGTGGTACCGCGTCATCATGTTCGGTTTGATGATTGCCGGCGTTGTGTGGATTATGGTCTACTACATCACGCAAAGCGCCTACCCTATCGCCGCCCTCGGCGCGTGGAACCTCGTAGTTGGTGTTGGCCTGATGATGCTCGGTCTGATTATGACCACTAGGTGGCGTTAATCGTGGCTCGCCAGGGTTTTGCCGGTTCGGATATTCACCCCGAGCTGCCGAACACACCGAGTGACGCGTCTAAGCCTGACGTCACCAACCCCTCAAACCTTGCCCCCGTTGATCCGTCGCAAAAACGTGAGGATCGCGAGGACATCAAGGCAGCGATTGTTGAAACCAAACTACGACGCTGGGCTTTAATTGGCTTCATCGCGGCACCAGCGGCGTATTTTGCCTGGCAGGCTCTGGGCGGTTAGCCCTCTAAAAAATTTCATCAAGGACGCGCGTCCTACTTTTAAAAACGGCAGGGGCTCGGGGGTTTTTTCCGGGCACCTGCCGTTTTACGTCTTTTATTCTTTAGCAATAGCTGGCGGCTGATATGACTTTACGGTGGATTGGCTGGTGTACTGCTTGCTGTTCGCCGTGGCGTAGGTGGCAACAAACCCCTCATACCAGGGGCGAATGTTGCCGTACTGGCTGTCAAAGCGCAGGTTCACCGCACTGTTCGTCACGATGGGCGAGTTGCCGCCCTTAGGAATGGTGATGGTGGTTGCGCCGGGAGTTTTCATGGTCACCTTGTAATCCACGTATCCGGTAGGAATCACCATAGTAGTACCGTCAGCCATCGGTATAGCGGTAGTAACTTTTACCGGAGCGTTCCAGTAAGTGCCGGTAGTGCCGAGGAAAGTCGGTGCAGCCACAGCAAGCACGCTACTGATTACAATGTAGTATTCCAAGCTGGTAAGTTTCGCCGTTATTGCGGCGCTACCGTTAATCGCCTGAATCTGGTAACCCGCCGAATGAACGTCGGTGTGATAGCGAGTGTGATTAGTAGCGTCGGTATAAGACTTGACCGTACCCGTTTGCCCCGCGCTGACACCGGCGTACTCAGGGTTGCTTGACCTTGCATAGGCAGGAACAACCGAAGTAGCAATAACCACCGGCACAGACCAGCTAGCACCTTTAATAAGCTGGCGTCGCGAAGCTGCAGTAGGCGTTGGGGGACGTCCTCTTTCTGTTCTACCGCAACGATTTTGTCGAAAACAATCTAGCTGGTGCGGTGGGGGGGGGTGCGCAATGAGCTTTCTTGCAGCGGTTATTTCTACTTTCAAAAACTTGTCTTAAATCCTACCTTTTTTACTGTGAAAGCCACCGGATTTTCTTTACCTCACGGTTAGTGTTTTATAACAAGTTTTAAGAAAAATATTGTTTCTTGAGAAAGCCAGTAAAGAAGCGGACCATGAGCACCATAACGCACAATTCCACCAAGGTTTGAGTGACAACGACGAGCGGAATCCGCGCCGCCACACCAGCATCCGGCAGGGTGGATGCGAGCGCCAACGCAACCGGCATCATCACCAGCGCATTGCGCGTGACACCGGAGAAAACTACCGCCCGGCAAGCATCCGGATGCTGTGAACGCCCTAGCCAGCGCACATATAAGCTACCTGCCACCCACATGGTAAGCGCAAACACAACATAGACTAATGCGGGAGTTACCAGCGACCACTGCCCCGCCACCTCATAAAAATGAGCGGCAACCGAGGTAAAGAGCACCAGCATCATCAACGGCATCATAAAGAGTTCTGAAAGTTTGCGCGAGGTCGCTTCTATGCGGGCAAGATTGCCCCCGCAAACGGCAAGTTTTTGAGCACCCCAGGCACACATCAGCGGCACAATCACCGCGCTCAACGTCACCACAACGTCGGGCGCGCTATCCACAACAGTGGCGAGATTCCACGGCACACGAGACCACAGACCCACCGCCCCAAAGACCCAAAGCCATACCGGAATCATCACCACCTGCCCCAGCAAAAGCGCAGGCGTGGCACTGAGCAGCTTTCGCGCATCCGCCCCGGCAAGACCAGCAAAAACCACCACGTAGTCAATACACGGTGCGAGCAAAACCAGAGCCACCGTAAAAGTCGTGATGTCATCCAGTGAGTCAAAAATGCTCAGAAGCCCCAGCACCACCAAAGGCGCCAGCAGAGCGTTAACACCAAACAGCAGAGCTAAAAACCCGCGAAATGCTGGTGCCGCCTTCACCTTTTGAAGCGGCATCATCATGAAGGTGGCGGCAAGGAGTAAAGCGAGCGCGGGAAGAATCAGCGGTTCTAAAGATGCGGTCGCCCCGCCCGTGGCCAACGCAGCGAGAGCGCCCATGGCAAGCGCCAGAAGATAGAGAGCTACCTGGTGTTTTTGGATCCATTGTACTGGCGTAGCTCTCCCCTGCGACGTTATTTTTCACTTTCCGTGGATTCGCACTGTAATTTCCGGGTTTTTACAGCGCAAATCCACGGAAAGTTGGATGCCGACCCCTACTACCACGTCCAGCACAAAAAACTGCCCGCCACCAGAAGGTGACGGGCAGTTTTACTCACACACATCCACTCACAGAAGTTTCCTTCTGCTCGGGAATTTTTACCCCTTTACGGGAAGTCTTTATGCCTCGGGTGCAGTGAATTCGAGGTCGAGCTCGATGAGAACCTTATCTGAAACCATGACACCGCCGGTCTCAACCGCTGCGTTCCAGGTGATGCCGAATTCCTTGCGTGAAATGGTGGTTGATACGGATGCGCCGGTGCGGGTAGCACCAAATGCATCAACAGCTACGCCACCGAATTCACCGGTGAGGGTCACAGGGCGGGTCTCACCGTGAATAGTGAGGTCACCTGCGACGGTGATGTCTTCGCCGTCGATCTCGAATGAGGTTGACTTGAAGGTCATGGTGGGGTGGTTTTCAGCGTCGAAGAAGTCTGCTGACTTGAGGTGACCGTCGCGTGCTTCGTTCTCAGTGTTGATGGACGCGATCTGCACGGTTGCATCAACGGTTGAGTCTGAGATGTTATCGGCTACGTTGAGCTGTGCGTCGAACTGCTCGAAAATGCCGCGTACCTTTGAGATGCCTGCGTGGCGTACTACGAAGCCTACGCGTGAGTGTGCTGCGTCGATTGCCCAGTTGCCTGCGAAGAGATTTGCCATTGTTCTTTTCCTTTCGGGAGGTGTTGTTTCCTTGGGGCAATTACTTTACGCGTAAAGTTTATAGATTGCAAACTTTCTCCGTAAAGTTTTTTGGAAATTTTAGAAAAGAAAACGCTGACTAGGTGTTTTACCCAACTGAAAATTTAACTTTCCGCGGATTTGCGCTAAAATTTTCGCGTTTTTACAGCGCAAATCCACGAAAGTTCAGAAATTAGTACACGTACCCCTCCCCCAACGCGTCGTAAATCCGCTGGGTGACGCGCTCCATCACTGATGAGGTAATTTTCCAGTGCTGCCAAAACAGCGGAATCTCTACCGGCTCATCGGCGAGCTTAACCCAGCGTCCTTCGGCGAGCGCGTCTGCGCTTTGAGTTTCGGGCACAATTCCCCACCCGATACCCATATCAACAGCTCGCACATAGTCCGGTGAGGACGGCACATAGACGCTCGGCGCATCCTGCAGGTTTTTACCCAAACGATATTTGGACGCGATGAGCTGGCGACCGCGCTGTTGTCCAAAGTCTTTGTGGTCGTACTCAATGACGGGCGCTTGGGCCAGCTGGGTAGCGGTGAGCGATGCGGGCAGGTCAGGAAAGAAGTCGCGCGCAAATTCGGTGGATGCGACGGGCCAGTAA
>OBYT01000065.1_pt1 | contig 16142 bp, 15 predicted proteins | sample 1476811 | NCBI WGS metagenome assembly OBYT01 (sample SAMEA2580215, study PRJEB22360) | human gut metagenome | biome: human gut; feature: human-associated habitat; material: faeces | place: Denmark | collected 2008/2010
GCCTCCTCACCTCTTTGGTAAACTGAGATAAGAACCAATCTCAGGAGGATAATGATGTCCGCCGGACCGACCCCGCGCGTCCCTGATCGCGCCAAAGAAAGAGAACCGCACGCCTACATCGCCTCGGGCGCGCAGACGTGGGCCGAAGCTGCGCAAGAGTATTGGTTATTCCCTCTCATCATGATGATTATGATGATGGATAATGCCTCGCCGCTGCTATCGCTTCTCGTTCTTATGGCCGCATTGCCCAATTATTCTTTCTCAGCAAAGTGCGCAAACCCAAGCCCAGCACCCGTAGCGTTATAGATAAGCGAACTCAACCCGTGAGGACTGTGTTGTGCTATGTCGTCCTCTCCGCGGTCACGGCCTTTTTTCTCATCTGTACTTTCCAGCAGATTAAAGTCCCCCCTGGAACAGCGGCGCTTATCGGGGTGGCATCATTCGCTATTCTCACTCTCAACGCTAAATTCAATGTGCCGTCAGTGCATATCGAGGACGCGGCGCTCCCCCGCATGGAGGCACGATGAGACCCGCCAATGCTTCTGCAGAACACAATCTCACGCCGCGCCGTCAGCACGAGTATCTCGTCACCGGTGCGCCTACATGGTTGGATGCGGCGCTCATGACCGTGCACATTCCCGCGCTGATGTTCATGGTGATTCCCAAACATGGCGCGCACTTTCTAATGTTCGTTGTTTTCTTGGTGGGCTTTGCAGTGCAGTGGTGGTGGTCGGTAAAACGCGGCCAGTTCATCCTCTTTGGGTATTCGCGTTTTACAGACAGGCGCAATAATCCCAAGCGCTACATTCTCTCGAGCGCCGTCAATATTGCCGTGGTCATTCCGGTGGTTGTGCTACTCATCCGGCACCAAGCAATCGAAACGATCCAGGCGTTAGTGCTTGCTCTGTCGATTTACGTCGTGCTCGTTCTGAACGCTAAGTTCAATACCCCGTGGATTGTGCGCGAGGACGCCTCGGCAGAGGCTAGATAGCTGAAGGCTTTGCCGCCACTGTGCTGATGGGGGCCTTTTAAACCCTGATAAATAAACCTCAAACTACACGTGAAAGGAGTCCTGTAAACATGGCAGAGATGCGTAATCACCCGCGCTATGTTGAAACGACCAAGAACGAGATTGTGGAGTGCAGACAGGGCGCGCCGTGGGATGTCGCCACGGGGATGGGGCTGGTTTTTGCATCCTTCCCCCTTGCTCATTTTTTGAACTGGTGGTGGCTCACCCTTATCGTGCTTGGCGCTATGCTCCTCTACGCTTTCTTCCACCACAGGAATAATTTTTCAGTAGGCGGCACCTCGTATTCGTCCTTTAAACCGCTCGACATGACCTTCGTCGGCTTGTTCATTGTGGGGATGCTGGCATCCTTCACTGAACCGCGTCATTTATGGTCGGTCGTTCTTGCCACCCTCTTATTTTTTGTAATTACATTCTTTATCGTGCTCAAGGCAATGCCCTGGTTCTATCCTGTTCCACAGCAAGAGCAAGACCGCATCCGCGCCGAGAAGCCCAAGGACGCGGTGCTCTGGTAGCAAGCTACTGTTAGTATTTTCTCCACAGCCGTTAAAATAAAAGAAGTTTTATATTAACTCTTTGGCTTGGAGACACCATGCGCGGTCTTGCGCCCCACGACGCTTCTTCATCTCGCGCATCTGCACAAGCACCGGCGGCTCACGGATCAGTAAACTCCAAAGGTCTTGCGGCGGGAAAGCTCGGGCTGGCATCACCACCGTTATCGGGCTCGGCAATGCCTCTATTGCCGATGACGTTTTCTTTGCCCTCAAGGATGCGACGCTCGGCTCTCTAGGCTGGGTTTTTGCTTGCCGTATCGGTTTCAGCGCTGGCAGCCTGCCAAACCACTATCTTGCCCACCGCGCGCGGCATCTTTGCTATGGGTGTTTACAAGACAGTGCCCGAGCGTTTTGCGCGCACGAATCCGACTTTTCATGTTCCCGAACCCGCCACCTGGACTATGGGCACCGCCGTGAAGGTCCCCGAAACCGAAGAATGCCGGGTGCGTTAGCCGTGCCGCGTCCCCGCGCGCCCTTGCAAAAGGTGACCACGTTTGCTTCATAGTGACCACGAAACCGTCAAAAACAGGCCTTTTTGAGGCGGTTTTTGACGGTTTCGTGGTCACAGTGATGTTTCTGTGGTCACCTCGGGAGCAGTTTAGCCCGTGCCGGACTATCCCCAGTGTGAAATCAGGTTAGGACGCGAGCTCCGGGTAAGCCGCTGCCACACCGGGGTGCGTGATCTTACCGGCATCGGTATTCAAGCCCTTCGCCAGATCATCGTGAGTAGCCAGTGCCTCATCAATACCGGCTGCCAGCTTGAGAACGTACGCGAGCGTCGCATCCGTCAGCGCAATGGTTGAGGTGCGCGGCACGGCACCGGGCATATTCGCAACACAGTAGTGGCGGATGCCGTCTACCTCGTAGATCGGGTCATCATAGGTGGTCGGATGCGAGGTTTCAAAACAACCGCCCTGATCAATCGCCACGTCAATCAGCAGGGTATCGGGCTTCATCTTTGACAGGTGCTCGCGACGCACTAGCTTAGGCGCCTTAGCGCCGGGAACCAGCACAGAGCCAATAACAACATCGGCATCCAGAATTTCGCGTTCAACATTCGCCGGGGTGCTGGTGAGTACGCGCGCGGTTGAGCCGAACTGCGTGGAGAGCTCGCGAACGCGCGGGCTGTAGCCTTCAAGAATAGTGACTTCAGCACCGAGTCCCACTGACAGCAGTGCCGCCTGGGTGCCGACGTTGCCGCCACCGAGCACAACGACGCGTGCCGGTGCAACACCTGGCACGCCGCCCAGAAGCATGCCGGGGCCACCCTGGCTATTGAGCAGGTACTGGGCGGATGCTTGTGCCGCCAGGCGTCCTGCAACTTCTGACATGGGCAGAAGAAGGGGAAGGGCGCGTCCCACAGCTACTGTTTCATAGGCAATGGAGCGGGTTTTCGCGTCCAGCAGTGCCTTGATGAGCTTTTCTTCGGCTGCCAGGTGTAGGTAGGTGAAGAGGGTGAGGTCTTCGCGAAAGTATTTGTATTCCGATTCGATAGGTTCTTTAACCTTGACCAGCAGCTCGGCCTTTTCCCAGGCCTCATCAGCGGATACCAGTTGCGCGCCGGCGTCCTGATACTGCTCATTGGTAAAGCCGGCACCGTTGCCAGCGTCCTTTTCGATAAAGACTTCGTGCCCTGCTTCGATGAGAGCTTTTACACCGTCGGGGGTTGCTCCTACGCGCTGTTCGCCGGGCTTAATTTCACGGGGAATACTGATGCGCATTGCACCGTTCCTTTCCTATCGCCATTGATGGAGGTTCCTCGTACACTCTACTCCTTGGCGGGCAGAGTGGACGAATTCATAAGAAACGTGCGATTGCGGGCCCAGCGTACAGAAGAACAAGGCTTTTGCGCGGGCGGCAATTATCTTTCGCGAGCGCAAACTTATGGGTGCGTGCCACGAGTAAATGCCCTAGTCAGAGGAACTATTGGCCGTTCTAAAGATACAATGGATAGACACAACACAAAGAGGTGATTTTGTGCAGATGCCATTGACGAGCTCCATTAAGCGCACCCCTGAGGGGCAGGAGTATCATCTGGTCACAGGCATGCCCTGGGTTGGCAGGGTGCTTTTGACCCTCCCTGTTATTGCCATTATGCTTGCTCCACCTATCCCTCAGCCGTGGGCGTTTCTTACAACGATGCTGTTTACAGGTTTGGTGGTTTACGGGCAAAACAAAAATCAGCTCAACAACCAGCCCGATCATGAAATGGTGAAGCACTGGGCGATGTGGTCGTATTTCGCGTTGTTGATTATCTCCTTGGTGACTTTCCTGGCTGTGGAGGGATTTGTGGATCTTCTTCTGGCAACGCTTGCCCTGGTGGCGCTTTCATTCTTCATCACATCCCGCATCCCCTGGCGAGTACCCGTGAGCACGGTTGGTTAGCCGTCAATATGCGCAAAAGGCGGGCCACCGCGTATGCGATGACCCGCCTTTCTCGGCTCAACTTTCCTCAGGAGGAAAGCGAAGTCGTATTACTGCTTGTCAACCAAGTTGATGGAGGTGACGTTGAACTTGGAGTTCGCGGTACCTTCAACGGTGTAGGTGCAGCTACCGAAGTTGCCGCTCACAGTCACAGGATATGAAATCTTAGTGACATGATCCTTATCGGTTGCACCGCCGAGTGATTTAGCTGATGAGTTGTCCAGGCGGAAGCTGGGCGCAAACGCTGCACCCCCGCCGGGGAACACACCGCTAATTGAGCCACCAGCTACAACGGGAGCAGTGTAAGTCTGCCCGTTGAGCAGGGTGACCTCAGCGGGACCTGCAGTCAAGGTCGCCTGAGTTTCAGCAGGAAGGTTACCGCCATCCCAGTAAGCGCCGAAGGTAATCTGCTTATCAAGCAGCTTACCGCCAACCTCGGTGTGCGAGGGTGCGCTCAGTGAGAAGTCTTCAGCACTGGGGCATGACAGGCCGGTGGCTGCCGCGGGAGCCTCTGGTGCCACGGCGTCGGCAGCGGTTGCTGCGGGGACGCCGGTGAACAGGAGTGCACCTACTGCAGTTGCGGTTGCAAGCTTAGTCTGAATACGCATGATATTTCCTTTCCGTCGCAAACATAAGCGAACTGAGCAACGAAGTTAATCAGTTTGCTTGATAATTACAACATTGAGGATATTTCACCCAGTCAGACCGAAGTGTCGAATTTTAAACAAAATCAGACAACCTATAAAAGTTGTTTACGCGCAGTGGGATCAGAGTCATCGAGGAACTTCTCAATGCGCTCCGCCTCATCGGCCTCACCAATTTCATCCGCTGCCTTGCCCAGCAAGTACAGTGCCTTCAAGAAGCCGCGATTAGGCTCGTGATCAAACGGAATAGGTCCGTGGCCCTTCCAACCATTGCCGCGCAGGGCGTCCAACCCGCGGTGGTAACCCACCCGCGCAAACGCGTACCCTTCAATCAAGCGTCCTTCAGCCAGCGTCTGCTCAGCCAAAGTTGCCCACGCCAACGAAGACTTGGGGAACTTCTGCGCCACCTCAGCAGCGGATGCGTCAGAGGCAAGAGCAGTTTTTACCTCGGCTTCTTCGGGCAGGTAGGTGGGCGCGGGGCCGTCCAACAGGTTTTTACCGGCAAGTGACATGGTTAATGCTCCTTTTAGTCGTTGTTAGAACTCTCCTTCAGACTACTCGGAGGGCACCACCAAGCGAAACTCCACCCCCAATGACAACTACGCCAGAACCCTTCAAAACACGACCCCAAAGTGTCGAGTTTTGAAAGGTTCTGGCGTAGTTACGGCACCTAGGACGCAGGCACAGCAACAAATACACGGGCATGCAAAAGGGCGCTCCCCAATAATTAGGAGAACGCCCTTTTACAGAGATCTAAAGCAAATTAAGTGCTTATCTGAGGAGCGGTTACGCCGCCTGTCCTCTTCTCGCCGCTTCGCTGTGCTCGAAGCAAGCAAAGCACTCTTGCGAGCCCCGTAGGGGCTCCCGTGCTTTACTTGCCGAGTGAGGTACCGGTTGAACCGAGCTGAGCTGCAGCCTCAACAACGCGTGCAGCCATACCCTTTTCAGCAGCAGCACCCCATACGCGAGGATCGTAGGTCTTCTTGTTACCAACTTCGCCGTCAACCTTGAGCACACCGTCGTAGTTGCGCATCATGTGATCTGCAACGGGGCGGGTGTATGCGTACTGAGTGTCGGTATCAATGTTCATCTTGATAACACCGTATGAAACAGCGTCAGCAATTTCCTTATCGGTTGAACCTGAACCACCGTGGAAGACGAGGTCGAAGGGCTTATCCTTGCCGTACTTCTGACCAATAGCGTCCTGAATTTCCTTCAGGAGCTCAGGGCGCAGGTGAACGTTACCGGGCTTGTAAACACCGTGAACGTTACCGAAGGTCAGCGCAGCCATGTAACGACCGTTTTCACCGAGGCCCAGTGAGTCAACGGTCAGCTGAGCGTCTGCAATGGTGGTGTACAGTGAGTCGTCAATTGCGCCCTCAACACCGTCTTCTTCGCCACCAACAGCACCAATCTCAACCTCGAGAACGATCTTTGCCTTGTTGGTACGAGCAAGAATGTCTTCAGCGATCTTCAGGTTTTCGTTCAGTGCGATTGCTGAACCGTCCCACATATGTGAGTTGAAGATGGGGTCTTCGCCGCGTGCAACAGCCTTTTCTGACTCTGCGAGCAGGGGAAGCAGGTATTCATCCAGCTTGTCCTGGGGGCAGTGGTCGGTGTGCAGTGCGATGTTAACGTCGTACTGCTCAGCAACAACGCGTGCGTATGCTGCCATTGCAAGAGCACCGGTTACCATGTGCTTCTTTGATGCGCCTGACCAGTATGCTGCGCCACCGGTTGATGCCTGGATGATGCCGTCTGAGCCAGCTTCTGCGAAGCCCTGGATTGCAGCGTTCAGGGTCTGTGATGAGGTGACGTTAACTGCGGGGTACGCGAAGCCCTTGTTCTTCGCGTTGTCGAGCATTTCTGCGTAGACTTCCGGGGTTGCAATAGGCATGCTGACTCCTTGAATTGGATTTTTCGCCCGCCCTTGGTGGCGGGTCTGTGTAGTTGAGGACGCCTGCGCTTACCTGTCGTGGCGGGCGCGTGCGTCGTGCCTGTTTACAAGTCTACCAATGTTAGGGGTAAACCCAAGGGGTTTTCCTCAAAAAAATCGCACATAAACCCACTTAATAACAGGTGTATAACAGGTTATTTGCACCTAAACTCACACTTTTGATGCTTTTAACGATTCTCAGCGTGGTAAGTGTTGCGGTTGAGGGATGTTTGACCAAGAGAGCCGCTGCCACCTCTTACCTAAAGACCGCGAACTGGATGCACAACAAGCATAGGCTAGATAGGGGACAAAGCACAGAATTGGCTACAATCGCGTGCTACTCTAAACGTTGCCTGTGCACCATCGGGGTTTGACCCGAAAAAGCAGGCGACACATCCCCCACTTATACATGAAAGACCAGAACCTGTGTCTTCTGTAGCCTCCCCCGCGCGCACCTTCAGGCGCTGGCTCATCGCAGTCCTCACAGGCGTCCTCACCCTTCTAACAGCAGCTCCCGCAGCAAATGCTTACCCTGACGGCCCCTGGATTGTTCCCAACAAACCCTACGTAACCACCGGCCAGTGGGTACCGGGCAACAACATCACCATCGGCGACCTCGCAGACCCCAACGTCTACGCAGAAAACGGCACCTACTACGCCTATGGAACCACCGGCGGCGGACGCAACGTACCGCTGATTACCTCCAAAGACCTCAAAAACTAGACCACCAACCAGCGTTACACCCCGCCAAAGACCAGCCCCGACGGACGTCAGGTTCTCAACGCTGGCGACTACTACTACAATGACGCCCTCGCACTCCCCGGCAAATGGGCAATGCGCCAGGGTTCATGCAACACCTCAGTTTCAGGGTGCTACGACATCTGGGCGCCCTCCGTTGAAAAGGCAGCAAACGGCAAGTACGTAATGGCGTACGCAGCACGCACCACCTCAACAGTGAACGGCGTCAACCGCTTCTGCATTGGTCTAGCTCAAGGCGATAAGCCCACCGGCCCCTTCTTCGACACCTCATCAACACCTTTCGTCTGCTCAGACGATCCCGCCGGCGCCATCGACCCCGACCTCTACAAGGACGCCGACGGCAAGCTCTACCTCTACTGGAAGAACGAGGGCAACGCATCCAAAGCCACCAAGACCAACCTCTGGGTGCGCGAGCTTAACTCCTCGGGCACCGGCTGGGCAGCAGGCTCAACACAGCGTAGCTTGCTCGAAACCAGCGTCATGAAAAAGACCGGCACCTGGGACACCCAAACCTGGGAAGAAACCGTGATTGAAAATCCCTCCATGGTTCAGTGGCAGGGCAAGCACTATCTCTTCTACTCCGGTAGCCAGTACTCAACTCTTGACTACCGCATCGGCTACGCAGAATGTGACAGCGCAACCGGCCCCTGCCGACGCGTCAGCCACACCCCCGTGCTTTCTAACGATGCGACCTGGGGATTAGGCGGCCCCGGCGGCTCCAACGCGTTTGTGGACGCATCCGGCCAGCTTCGCCTAGCAACCGCAGCATGGCGCTTTGAGCGCGCAGGCTACGAAACCCGCGCCGACGGCAACTGCCAGGCAGAAGCAGTCTTCTTCGAAAACTCCACCGCCTGCGTTAGCAATCAGCGTTTCTTGCACATCGGAACCCTGCAAAAGTTCGGACCGAACGGCCTGCTCGCAGCGCCCAAGAAGAGCGAATTCGCGTGGTCTGCCAGTGTAAAGCAACCAGCTCCTGTATCTTTCATTGACTTCAAAGCAGGTGACACTTTCTACAACGAAACCATGTGGCTAGCACACACTGGTGTCACCGCTGGCTGGTCAATCCCGGCAGGACGTCAGTACCGTCCCCTCGTCAACGTTGAAAGAGGGGCTATGGCTGCATTCATGTATCGCCTCGCGGGATCACCCAAGTTCACACCGCCCGCCCAGTCACCGTTTAGCGACGTTCCCACCAACCACGTCTTCTACAAAGAAATCACTTGGCTGGAGTCCGTGGGAATCACCACAGGTTATCGCGATAGCACCTTCCGTCCAGAAGATGCCATTAACCGTGAGTCCATGGCGGCTTTCATGTATCGCGCAGCGGGCAGCCCCGCCACCAACAGCACAAGTGGCTTCCCTGACACTCGTACCTCTGAATTTCAAAAAGAAATTGCATGGATCAAAGATCAGAGTGTGACACGCGGTTACGGTGACGGCACTTTCCGCCCCGGTGATCCCGTCACTCGCGACGTCATGGCTGCATTCATGTACCGACTCACCCAAAAGACCCCGCTTATGGCAAAGCCCTGGCCCGGTGCATAATCTAGCGGACGCGTAGCCCAGCCGGCACGCGTCCTGTTCGCCTCCGCTCATCCCGCATAGTGGCAAGGTGACCACGAAAGCGTCAAAATATACCCATTTTTCGGAGTATTTTGACGCTTTTGTGGTCACTACGCGGTTAAGCCCGCGCGTCCTCTCGAACCTCGCGGCGACGATCCATGACCGTAAAGAACAAGCCGGCTGCCAGCATCAGGAAGATCGCGCTAAACGCCGCGATGAAACCAATGTTCCAGTGATAACCAGCCTCAACCAGTCCGAACATGATGCTGGGAATAAGCGCCGTACCAACAGCGGTGCCCATACGCTGACCGAGCGACATCACCGCGCCGGCAACACCGCTCACCTCCGGCGGCATGGACTTAAGCGTCAGCGTCTGGTTGGGCGAAATCGTCAGACCGCCGCCGATGCCCAGCAAAGACAGCGGGAAGGCAAGCGTCCACACCGGCAAAGTGCCGTTATCAACCCAGGTAATCAGCACGAGAGTGGACGCGATAGCGAGCATGGAAAAGCTAAAGCCAACAAGCATCATGCGGCGGCCAGCGGCCAACACGCGCTTGCCAGCCCACGGCGCGGCGAAAGCAGATAGAAGCGCCGATGGCACGCCAATAAGTGCAGCCAGCAGGGCACTACCGTGCAGGTGCGACTGCACATAAATCGGGATAACCAGCCACACGCTCGTATTGCCCAAGAAGTAGAGGGTCACAATCAAAATGCCGTTGCGGAAAGCAGGTTCTTTGAGCAGATCCATGTCAAGCATCGGCGGTTTACCTGCACGCTTGTAGCGGTTTTCCCACCACACGAAGAAGAGAACCAGTACGATGCCCGCCGCCAGGATGACCCAGCTTGCCGGTGTGAAGGTGCGTTGCACGAAAGGCAGTAGCAGCGCGAACGTCGCAACCGCAAGGGAGACCATGCCCACGGGGTCAAGATCCAGACGCTTGCGAACAGGGGTAGCGGACGCTGTTGTGGCGGTATCTTTGGTAGCTGCCAGTTGCGCGCGGTCAGCGGGAATCCAGCGCAAAGCCAGAATGATACCTAGCAGACCGATAGGCACGTTGAGCAAGAACATCATGCGCCAGCCCAGTGAATCGCCAAAGATCTTAAGCAAGAATCCGCCCAGCACCGGACCGACAATCACGGCGAGCGCCACCGTGGTTCCGAACATTCCGTACGCGCGGGCGCGAGATTGCCCCGAGAAGTTCTGCTGAATGATGCCGGTTGTTTGCGGGTTCAAAAAGCCTGCGCCGAGGCCTTGCAGGACGCGTGCGGCGATGAGAAGCGCGGCGTTAGGGGCGAGGCCGCTGAGCAAAGAGCCCACGGTGAAGAAAGCGATGCCGATGATAAAGACGCGGCGGCGGCCCGTCGCGTCCCCGATGCGTCCGGCGGCAACCAGCGGCACACCAAAAGCTAGCGCGTAACCCGAGACAACCCACTGCGTTTGGCTTGATGATGCGCCCAGCGAACTGCCGATGGGAGTAAGCGCCACGTTGACAACAGACACCGCGACAAGTGCCATAAACAGCGGGATGAGTAGGGCAAATAAAAGTTTCTTAGGATGCGTTTGCGCGTTAGGCGGCACAGTCTTCCTCGTTTCGTTTGAATGGCGGGCTCGGGTATTTACATCCTTGGAAAGGGTATACCGCTTGCTTGATGAGCAAAACAGTAATGAGAGCAAAACCCTCAAAATCGTGCGTCGAATGCACGGTTATGAGGGTTAGGGGTTGTCGATGATGCGGTTCTGCGCAGGTGACCACGTTTGCTTCATAGTGACCACGAAACTCTCAAAGTACACCGTTTTTTGGGGGGTGTTTTGAGAGTTTTGTGGTCACAGTGCAACTTTTGTAGTCTCCCCGGGTAGTCGGGTAGGACGCCGTTGGTTGCGGGGCGCAACAAGCTGCCTGCGAGTAGCCGGGCGGCGGACGCGCGTCCTACTTAACCTTCTGCCCGAAGACGTGGCGTCGTACCCAGGCGTGCATGGCCACAGCAGCGGCAGACGCGGCGTTCATGGACCGCGTCGAACCGAACTGCTCGATTGATAGGGTAGCCTGCGCCGCCGCATGAATTTCAGGGGAAAGACCGGGGCCTTCCTGCCCAAAAACCAGCACGCACTTTTCGGGAAGGTCGTAGGTTTCAAGCTGCTGGGAATCCGGGAAGATATCAATACCAATCACGGCAACGCCCTCGGATTCAGCCCACGCCAAAAAGTCTTCAATCGTGGGGTGGTGACGCACGTGCTGGTAACGATCGGTCACCATAGCGCCGCGTCGATTCCAGCGCTTCTTACCAATAATGTGCACTTCTTTCGCCAAAAACGCGTTGGCGGTGCGCACCACGGTGCCAATGTTCAGATCGTGCTGCCAGTTCTCAATTGCCACATGAAACTCATGACGTTGCGTGTCGAGGTCAGCGATAATCGCGTCCATGCTCCAGTAGCGGTACTTATCAACCACGTTGCGGCGGTCGCCCTCACGCAAAAGCTCCTCATCCCAGTGGTCACCTGAAGGCCACTCGCCCTCCCAAGGGCCAACACCAATCACGTGGTTAGCCTCAGCAGAAGTCTTCTCCGATGCCTCTGCCACGGCCTCACCGGGAACCTGCTCGGCGCTTGCCTGTGCTTCGACGGACTGCTGCGCCGCGTCCTGCTCAAAATTTTCTGAATTCATAACCCTCACCCAAAAGTAAAAACGCCACCGATAAGTTTACCGGCAGCGTTCTCACTCAAGAATTTTCTTTAATCGAGACCGAGGTCGTCCTTGGAGTACGCGTAGAAGCAGGGGACGCCCGCAACTTCTTCGATGTGCTCCTTAGCGCCGGTTGCGCGGTCAACGATGACGGCAACGGCAACCACTTCTGCGCCCGCCTTCTTCAGCGCTTCAACAGCGGTCAGCGCGGAACCGCCGGTGGTTGAGGTGTCTTCAACGGCGACGACGCGGCGTCCTTCAACTGAGGGGCCTTCAACCTGGCGACCCATACCGTAGGACTTCTGCGCTTTACGCACTACAAAAGTGTCGATAGCGCGGTTCTGGTCGCCTGCGGTGCGCATAATCGCGTGACCTACGGGGTCAGCGCCCATGGTGAGGCCGCCGGCAGCGTCGAACTCGATGCCGTTCTGATCAAGCAGGTCAAGCATGACCTGACCTACCAGGCGTGATGCCTCGTGGTGCAGAGTAATGCGGCGCAGGTCAACGTAGTAGTCAGCTTCTTTGCCGGACGCGAGGGTCACCTTGCCGCGCACCACAGCGAGTTCTGAGATCAGCTGGCGCAGGCGTTCGCGTGCTTCTTCAATGGGGAGAGTTTCAGAGAGGTTAGTCATGTTTTCTAGTGTAGTGGGTAGCACAGGTGTTTTTCATGACGCCAAGACCGCCACTTTAACCCGGGTTTTGGGCAGAAATCGGGGTCAAAGTGGCATCTCGGAGGGGTTGGCAGGTCAGTCAGTAGGCGTAGCATGGAAAACATGAATCCTTTTAAGAAAGACCCCACCGAGACCACCGGTCAGAAACTTACCCGCCTAGGAATGGGTGCAGGCCTGACTTTCATGGGTGCTTTGCACTTCAAAAAAGACTCCGTGCCGTCGTTCGCATCCATCGTTCCGCCGTGGATGCCCGGTAAACCCGAAACCACGGTATACGCATCCGGCGTGGCTGAACTTGCTCTGGGCCTGAGTATGCTGACTGCACCGAGCGCACGACGCGCATCCGGACTCGGCGCCGCCACTCTGTTCGCAGCGGTCTTTCCCGCCAATGTCTACCAATACACCGAGCGCATTGATGTTCCCGGACTCCTAGACACTGACGCCAAGCGCCTGCGCCGCCTGCCCATGCAGATTCCGATGATCGCCGGGGCACTGTACGTGGCAAAGAAGTAGCACCCCCGTTTTGTGCACTGTTTCTTTCCGCGTACACCGATTATCCGTGTACAAAGAGAGAAAGGGTGTGCGAAACGGCCCGGTCACCTAGTACGCGGCGACCTTCCCCACCCCAGGCGGCAGGGCGGCGCGCAATTTGGTGACCATCTCGTCATACTCTGCGTCCGGATCTGAGTCAGCCACGATTGCGCCGCCCGCGCTAAGCGTGACCTCGCCGGACGCGGCAACCACCAGCGTCCTAATCACAATAGAAAGATTCACCGCACCGGACTCTGAGAAAAAACCCAGTGCGCCCGAGTAGACGCCGCGAGCACGCCCCTCCAGGCGGTCGATGATGTCCATGGTCGATGGTTTAGGTGCTCCCGTCATGGAGCCACCGGGAAAACACGCCAGCACAGCATCAACCGGATGAACATCGGGACGCACTAATGAGCGCACTGTAGAAACCAGCTGGTGAACGGTCGAGTACGATTCCACACCCATGAGCACGGGTACTTGCACAGAATCCGAATAGCTCACCCGCGATAAATCATTACGCAGCAGATCCACGATCATGAGGTTTTCGGCGCGGGTTTTGGGGTCATTTTTCAGCCAGGTGGCGCGGCGAGCATCCTCTGCCGGATCAGTAAAACGTGCGATGGTTCCCTTGATGGGCTTGGTTTCTGCGCGCCCGGCGGGGCTAATAGACAAAAATCGCTCGGGTGATGAACTGAGAATATAGAAGTCATTGCAGTGCACAAACGCCGCATAAGGGGCGGCATTGTGCTGACGCTGGGCGAGGTAGATGGCAAGAGCGTCTTCTTTGTTCACGGACGCGGACGCTTGTGCACGGGTCTGTGCGGTGAGGCAGATTTCGTAGCTGTTGCCTTCATAGATTTCGCGTTGGCACTCGCGAACGTCGGCGGTGTAGCTCTCGCGCGTAGGCACAGCAAAAACCAATTCTGACAAGGGGTTTTGTTGACTTGAAGTCGAGGCGATGTCGTTTGATTCCGCAAACGTCCGCAGAACTGTCTCAATTTCATCGAGCCACTGAGAATCACCTACCAGCCAGTTTGTGCCTGTATGGTGGTCGTGAATCATGTAGCGCACCGCCTGCATCCACAGGGCATCGGGGGTGGAGGCATGATGAGTCACTGGCGAGGCAGGCTCAGTGTGTGCACGGAATTCATAGCCAAAGTACCCCACGTAGCCTCCCAGTAAAGCCTGCGAAAGCTCAGCGGGAGCGTCCACTACCTTCGGTGCGAATGAAAGAAAAGTGCGGAGCGTTTGCGCAACGTTGCCGGTACTGCGCGAGATTTCTTTACCTGTACCGTCAAATTCATAGGTAGCATGCGCCCCCGGAACCTCATGACTGTAGAACTCGCTGACATTCGCATCAAGCAAAATCGTTGCCTCATCAGGCACAACACCCATGTACGAGTAGCGTGACATGGGTGATTCTTCGCGCGCAGAGTCTAACCAAAACGAATATGCAGAAACCGACGAAATCAGCCGGTAAGCATTCGCGCAGTCAATCTCTACATCAAGGACGCGCGTATGCAACTGGGCGCCGCGGCTGTTGGGGTAATCGGAATCGAAAGGAAAATCAGTTGAGCTGTAGGACTCGTACATCACGCCATCGCTGGAATAGCCATCGTTGAACTTCACTCACAAATTCTAACCATACGGACGCCATCTGTATCCCGACGTTCTGAAAAGGCGCAGTGAAGGGTATAAAAAATCCTCGCCCGCTCCTTGAACTCATGTGAGAAGAAGCATGACGAGGAAAAGTAGCCACCAGAATATATTAACCGGTTCGAGCGCAGGTTGCCTTGTGCAAGAGCGCACTGTCCCCAAAGTGTGGTGACAACTAATCGAAAATCGCGAGAAGGTAGGGAGGGACCTTTTTTAGATAAAAACGGTCCCTCCCTACCCTTTCGCACCACATAAAAGGTAGCCTAACGCACCTGCGGGGTTTCGCCGTTTTCTGAAACCATGGGCAGTTCGGCATCCTGCCATGCGCCCATGCCACCGATAACGTTGATCGCGTCAAAACCGTACTGGTTCAGGTAGGCTGCGGCGCGCAGTGAGCGTCCACCGGCACGGCAAATAACGTAAACGTCTTCGTCTAGCGGAACTTCACCGTAACGCTCAGGAACTTCACCCAGCGGCAAGTGCTGTGCCCCCTCAATGTGACCTTCTTGCCACTCGTAGTCCTCACGCACATCCAAGATCTTTGCGTCTGAAGGAATCTGGTCAACAGTTACCTGGGGAATATCTTCGTTCATGATTGAAAGTCCTTTCGTTAGCTTTATCGATTTCAGCTTAGACAGGATGGTTCACGGCTCACAAGCTGTTCAGCCGGTATCGAAATCAAAGACGCGGGTTTGCTGTCGCTACGCTTTTAGCGCAGAGCTTTCTGAGGTTAGCTCTTTGACGAACCAGCATAGGCGACTACAGTTAATAAAAAGCACGCTTATAAAAGCGTGCGCTGATTCAAAGGAGGTTGCCATGAGCACCTACGCACTGACCAACGCCAACACCGGTGAAGTTGAGAAGACTTTTGATTCGCTGAAGTCCAGCGACATTCCCGGCATCATCGATGCAGCACACGAGGCTTACCTCTCCTGGAAGACCAACTCCGTAGAAGAGCGCGCCAAGATTCTCTCGGCAGCTTCCAAGGGCTTCGACGCTCGCAAGGACGAACTTGCTGAGATTATCGGACGCGAAATGGGTAAGCCGCGCGAAGAGGCACTGGCAGAAATCCAGCTCGTAGTGGATATCTTCAACTGGTACGCAACCGAAGGCCCGGCGCACCTTGAAGATTCACCTCTCAACGCTGAAGGCGCACCCGTAAACTTCGTGCGTCACGACCCGCTGGGCATCCTGCTGGGCGTCATGCCGTGGAACTTCCCCTACTACCAGCTAGCACGCTTTGCAGCACCCAACCTGCTGGTGGGCAACACTATTCTCATGAAGCAAGCATCTATCTGCCCCGTTTCATCAGCAGCTTTCGAAGAAGTTCTACTGGACGCTGGTCTGACCAAGGGCGCCTACCAGAACCTCTACCTCAACACCGAGGACGTCAAGCAGATCATGGAAGACTTCCGTGTGAAGGGCGCATCCGTCACCGGTTCAGAGCGTGCCGGTGTTGCGGTTGCCGAGCTAGCAGCACAGAACCTCAAGAAGTCTGTCATGGAGCTCGGCGGCAACGACCCCGCCATCGTCCTATCCGATGTTGACAACGTTGGCAAGGTAGCTGAAACCCTCGCGGGTTTGCGTTTTTCCAACGCAGGCCAGGTCTGCACCTCACCCAAGCGCATCATCGTGGTTGAGGATATCTACGACGAGTTCGTTGAGGCAGCCAAGACCGCTGTTGAAAACTTTGTGG
>OBYT01000066.1_pt1 | contig 16079 bp, 16 predicted proteins | sample 1476811 | NCBI WGS metagenome assembly OBYT01 (sample SAMEA2580215, study PRJEB22360) | human gut metagenome | biome: human gut; feature: human-associated habitat; material: faeces | place: Denmark | collected 2008/2010
CCGCCGGTAAAGCCGTTCATGAGCTGATTAAGAGCTGTAGTGAGCTCTTGTGAATCTGTTGTTCCCTGCGGGCTCAAGGACGCGGGTGCTTGGGCGGCAGGAGCCGAGTAGGTGGAAGTCGCCCCGGCTGCCAGTTGGCGGGCGTCCACTGCGCGGGGGATAGCCCAGATGCCTGCACCAACGCACAGAACCGCCATGCCTGCGGCAATCAGGGGAGAAGTTTTAGAAGCCATGACCTAAACGCACCTGCCGTTACAAAGAACATTTACTGAAGTGGGATGTGCTTATAAACCTATCAAGTGCGCGTGCTTGGTGCGATGCGGTGCTGTAAATACGCTCTGGGCGCATCGGTAGAGCGTGCGATAGTGCCTCATCTTGTGCTTGCATAGAGACTATGACTTCTCATCGTTCACCCATCAAATGGAAGACCGCCGCTAAAATCGCTGGGGCGCTGGCAGGTGCTGGCCCCAAGATGAAAGGCAACGAAGCTGCTGAGGCTGTGGCGTCGATGCGCGCCGCCGCTGAGGCATCGGTGGAGCACGTTTACAACATCACTCGTTTAGAGGCCGCTAAGGATTTGCGTGACTCCGAGGTGCTGATTGTTGACCGCGCCGGGTGGGGTAAGGCGAATGCCCAATCGTTCGATACTATTTTGAAGCCCGTTGCCGGTTCTGTGATGGGGCAGAAGCTTGAGGCGATGAATACTCGTGAGTTCGCCATTGCGCAGTACACGGGTTCTGTCGAGATGGGCGCGATTCTCGCTTTTCTGTCGTCTAAGGTGTTGGGCCAGTACGATCCTTACGCGGCACTGCATGACGGTGGCCCCGCGGGCGGTCGCCTGATGATTGTTGCGCCTAACCTCGTGGCGATGGAGCGTGAACTCAACCTGGATCCCGAGGATTTCCGCCTCTGGGTCTGCCTGCATGAGCAGACGCACCGCGTCCAGTTCGCGGCGGCTCCCTGGCTTAAGGATTACATGCTTGATCAGGTGCGTGCCTTGACCAACGAGATGGGTGAAGTGTCAGATAACCTGCTCAACCGTCTGGTGGTCTCATCTAAGGAGACCCGTGCTGAGGAGGCCGCGGTTACTCGTGCCAAGAAGAAGACTTTGGCGCCGCATCCTGCCACTCCTAACCGCGCAATGGACCGTATGCTCTCTGCCGACGGACGCAAGCGCCTGAGCCAGGTGACCGCCGTAATGAGCCTGCTTGAAGGTCACGCAAACGTTGTGATGGATAACGTGGATCGCACGATTGTTCCCACCGTTAAAACCATTCGTCAGCGCTTTGAGCGCCGTAGTTCAGTGCAGAAGATTCTGACCAAAATTATTTACAAGGCGCTGGGTATGGACGCGAAAAAGCGCCAGTACCGTGACGGCCAGAAGTTCGTGCAGTTTATTGTGGATGCTCGCGGCATGGACGCCTTCAACCGTATTTGGACCAGCCCTAACACGTTGCCCACCGAGACCGAGATTCACAATCCGCAACTGTGGATTGACCGCGTGCTTGGCGCCGAGCCGCAGCAGGGTTCCGGCAAAGCTGCTGAGAAGTCGGGGGAGTAAGTGGTTCAGCTTGCTCGTAAGGGACGCTTGCACCCGGCTGTTGGTGCGGCGCGAGTTTCTGTAGCTCGTGCTCTCAACGATGTGCTGGGGCAGGGCACGGTGCTTGCTTCGGGAAGGAAAGGCTCAGCGTCTTCGCCTCAAAAAATCGAAGACACTGGGAACACTGAGCAGAAACCGCTGGTGCTGGTGGGTTTGAGCGGCGGGTCGGATTCCCTCGCTCTGGCATCTGTAGCAGCTCATTTTGTCCGCCGCGGTGAAATTCAGGTGGGTGCTGTGGTGGTGGATCACCAGCTTCAAGAAGGTTCTGCTGAGGTGGCGCAGAAAGCTGCCGATCAGGCACGCGAGCTAGGCCTATCACCTGTGCTTGTTGAAACGGTCACCGTGGATGCGAGTAGTGGAGGCCCCGAAATGGCGGCGAGAATAGCCCGCTACGGTGCTTTTGAGCGGGCAGTTTCTGCCACCGACGCGCGAGCAGTCTTGCTGGCTCACACACTCGATGACCAAGCCGAGACGGTACTTCTGGGTCTCGCCCGCGGATCTGGCACGCGGTCGCTGGCGGGAATTCCCCGCATCCGCACCGAAGACGGCGTCACCTACCTGCGACCCCTACTGGATCACACTCGCGCAGAGATTCAAGATATCTGCGCCGCTGAAGACCTAGAACCGTGGAACGACCCCACTAACACCGATGAGTCGCTCATGCGCGCCCGCGTGCGCCATCGCATCATGCCCTACCTCGAAGAAAACCTCGGGGGAGCCGTGGCAACCTCGCTGGCACGCACCGCCGCAATTATCGGGCCCGACAGTGAATTTCTAGAAGCCAGCGCGCGTAAAGCCTTGGCGCAGGTTTGTTTAGAAAAAACAACTCTGACCAGCGCAAACGGCCGCAACATTACGTCTGTTGAAGAACTGCTTCAGATACCCGAGAACGCTCGTGAAACCCACGAAATAGCCGTCATACTAGACCGTCAAGCGCTCGCTGAACTTCACCCCGCCATGCGACGCCGTGTCCTCGCGCTCGCCGTCACAGAAGCCGGGGGAGAAACGCCCGGCTTCGAACGCCTCAGTGCCCTCGACGATTTCGCCCTCACTTGCGCAAAGGGTGGTCCGGTGCAAATGGCAGGGCATGTGGTTGCTTACAAGACTCGCCCGCCCGTACAATCCGCGGGATCCACCGGACGCGAAAAAGGCAAGGGTTTTTCTGCCACCGGCATCCTTGTGCTCATGTCGCGCACCGAACCAACAACTCACGGTGCGTCATAGGTGCCGCACGCCCTCATTTTGGCGTCAAAGTCACCCGCAAAATCCCGCGCGAAACCCCCCCACGAGATTGCCAATAAACGTTAGACTTTAAACCTAATCCGTTCCCGACCTCGCACCAAGGAAGATAACTGTGGACGCAAACGACGTACAGGGCGACATCAAGCACGTACTCTTCTCCAAAGAAGAAATCGACGCGAAAATCAAAGAACTCGCAGCTCAGATCGACGCTGACTACGAAGGCAAGGACGTCCTCCTGGTAGGCGTTCTCAAGGGCGCAATCATGGTCATGGCAGACCTCTCACGCGCGCTCAAGGGTCACTACACCCAGGATTGGATGGCTGTTTCATCCTACGGTTCTGGCACCAAGTCATCCGGTGTTGTACGTATTCTCAAGGACCTCGACACCGACCTGTCAGGTCGCGACGTTCTGATTGTTGAAGACATCATTGATTCAGGCCTGACCTTGCAGTGGCTGCAGGGCAACCTCAAGTCACGCGGCGCTAACTCCGTTGAGATCTGTACCTTGTTGCGCAAGCCCAAGTCAGTCAAGACCGATGTTCAGGTTAAGTACGTGGGCTGGGACATCGAACCCGAGTTCGTCGTGGGTTACGGCCTGGACTTTGCAGAGCGTTACCGCAACCTCGATTGCATCGTAACCCTGGCACCGCACGTATACTCATAAACTTTCCGCACTCACAGTGCATAGAAGTTTTTGATGCGCCCGCGTCCCCTCGTTGATGAAAGGACGCGGGTGCTTTTATATAGCCCGCAATATTCTTTTTGCTTTGAGGTGAAGTCCTGAAACCAATGAGCAAATTGCCAGTTTTATTGGGTACATTGGATAGTTGCAGCTTTATATCTACGTGTAGCTCTTGCTATGGCAGGGCACGCGTTTTTACGAGATGGCGGGACGCCGCCACAAACGGAGGGTAAGAATTGGCTCAGAATTCTGAGAAGAACCCGGGTGGTAAGCCCAAAAAGGGCTTTTTCGCTAGGTTTTTTAGCGGTCCCTGGTTCTTCGTCATTGTTGCACTGGTGATTTTGGGTGGCATGTTTGCCGGCCCGCTGTTCTCTTCAACTAACCGCGTTGACACCAACGTGGGTATGAACCTGTTGAAGGATCACAAGGTTGTCAGCGCAAAAATTCACGATGGTGATCAGCGCGTAGACCTCGAATTGAAGGATGACTACACCAACCCCGAGGGCGATAATCTCGGTAAGTCACTGACCTTCTACTATGTTGAGCCGCGCGCCAACGAGGTCGTTGACACCATGAATAACGCTGACCTAGAGAGCTACACCGATCAGCCGGTGCAGAACAACTGGTTTACTTCGTTGCTCTCATTTATTGCGCCGATTCTTATTCTGATGCTGGTGTTCTGGTTCTTGATGTCCCGCATGGGTGGTGGCAGCTCCCAGATTATGAACTTTTCTAAGTCGAAGGCTAAGAAGTTCAATAAGGACAACCCCACCGTTCGCTTTGCTGATGTTGCGGGCGTCGATGAGGCTCTTGCCGAACTTGAAGAAGTTCGCGAGTTCTTGGCTGAGCCCGAGAAGTTCACCCGCCTGGGCGCAAAGATTCCTAAGGGCGTTTTGCTCTACGGCCCTCCGGGTACCGGTAAGACCCTGCTCGCTAAGGCAGTTGCAGGCGAGGCAGGCGTCCCCTTCTACTCAATTTCAGGTTCTGACTTTGTTGAAATGTTCGTTGGCGTGGGTGCATCTCGCGTCCGCGACTTGTTCAAAGAAGCTAAGCAGAACCCCGCAGCAATTATCTTTGTTGACGAGATTGACGCCGTCGGACGCCAGCGCGGCGTCGGCATGGGTGGCGGCAACGACGAGCGCGAACAGACCCTCAACCAGTTGCTCGTTGAAATGGATGGCTTCGACGGGACCTCCAACATCATCGTTATTGCTGCAACTAACCGTCCCGACGTTCTTGACCCGGCACTGTTGCGTCCTGGCCGTTTTGACCGTCAGGTGGGTGTTGACGCGCCCGATCTTAAGGGTCGTCAGCGCATCCTTGAAGTTCACGCCACCGGCAAGCCGATTGACCGCCGCGTTGATCTTGCGTCCGTTGCAAAGCGTACTCCCGGCTTTACCGGTGCGGACCTTGCAAACGTCATGAACGAATCAGCTCTGTTGACCGCTCGCGACGGCGGTAACGTCATTGATGAGCGCGCTATTGATGAGGCTATTGACCGTGTGATGGCTGGCCCGCAGCGTTCATCACGCATCATGAGTGAGCACGAGCGCAAGATTACCGCTTACCACGAGGGCGGTCACGCGCTGGTGGCTGCGGCGCTGCGCAACTCAGCACCCGTCACCAAGATTACGATTCTGCCTCGAGGTCGCGCCCTGGGCTACACCATGGTGATGCCTGAGGACGACAAGTACTCAACGACCCGCCACGAATTGCTCGACCAGATGGCGTATGCAATGGGCGGACGCGCGGCTGAAGAAATCGTCTTCCACGATCCTTCAACCGGCGCATCCAACGACATTCAGAAGGCGACCGATACCGCGCGCAAGATGGTAACCGAATACGGCAGGACCAGCCGTATTGGCTCGGTTCGCTTGACCGCGCAGGAATCTGATCCGTTCTTGGGTGGCGGTGCTGGTAACAGCAACAACTACTCCGACGAGCTGGCGTACATCGTTGACCAAGAAGTCTACGAGTTGCTCGCCGGTGCTCACGATGAGGCTCACGAGATTCTGACCGAAAACCGCGACGTTCTCGACCGCCTGGCTTTCGCGCTTCTTGAAAAAGAAACCCTGCTCGAAAAGGAACTGGCTGACATCTTCGCCGATGTGCGCAAGCGTCCTGAGCGCGTTCAGTGGCTGGCTAAGGACAACCGCCCCCTCTCTGACTTGCCCCCGGGGAAGGCTCCCTCAGAGCTGGCAGCCGGTTCACGCAAGGCTGGCGACGGTGAAGAGTCTGACGACGTTATTGTTCAGCAGCCCGTGGTAGATCCGGACGCAACACCTAATGGCCCTGACACCACCATCGATCCCACTCCGGGGCACGGTGGCGCGCACCCGCATCCTGGTGCTGAGGGACCCCACGGTAACCCCGATATTAACAACCCCTTTGGCGGTGGACGCTAGTGGCTGAGCGCGACGGCGTAACCGCTGTAGACCAGCCGCGTATCGAAGCTGCTGTTCGTGAGATTCTGCTGGCTATTGGTGAGAATCCGGACCGCGACGGTTTGCAAGAGACTCCGGCGCGTGTTGCACGCGCGTATGCCGAGTTTTTCTCTGGTCTGCACGAGGATGCTGCGGATATCCTGAGCACTACCTTCGACATCGGCCACTCCGAGCTCGTGCTGGTGAAGGATATTCCCTTCTACTCAACGTGCGAGCATCATCTGGTGCCTTTTCACGGTGTAGCGCACGTTGGCTACATTCCCGGTGATGAAGGTAAGGTCACCGGGTTGAGCAAGCTGGCTCGTACCGTTGATTTGTTTGCGCGTCGTCCGCAGGTGCAGGAGCGTCTAACCACTCAGGTAGCTGAGGCTCTGGTGGATCACCTGAACCCCTTGGGCGTGATTGTGGTGGTTGAAGCTGAGCACATGTGCATGAGTATGCGCGGCGTGAAGAAGCCCGGCGCAAAGACTGTCACCAGTGCGGTGCGCGGTGCCTTGCGTGACGGGGCAACTCGTGCCGAGGCAATGAGCCTGATCATGAGCAAGCACTAAATATTATGATGTCCGCGAGAGGGGAGTTATGTTGCAGGTTTTGGCCTATCAACGCAACATAACTCCCCTCTCGCGCTAAGCGAGGTTGTTATGTCTGATGTACGCGGCTGGGGTTCTGTTGAGAACCTGCCGACCGATCGCACCCTTGTCATGGGTATTTTGAATGTCACCCCTGACTCCTTTAGCGATGGCGGTCAACACTTTGAGGTGCAGGATGCGGTAGAGCACGCCCGTGCCATACTTGCGGCTGGTGCCGACATTATTGACGTGGGTGGTGAATCAACCCGCCCCGGTGCTACCCGTGTGAGCATCGAGGAGGAACAACGCCGCGTCTTACCTGTCATTCGTGAGCTGGCAAAAATTGGCGCGGTGATGAGCATTGATACCCTCAACTGGCAGACTGCTCGCGTGGCTATTGAGGCCGGCGCGCACATCATTAACGATGTTTCGGGTATGAGCTTGACTGACGGAATGGTTCAGGCTGCTGCTGAATTGCAGGTGCCTTATATCCTGACTCATGCGCGGGGGACCTCGCAGACCATGGACGCACAGGCGACCTACAGCGACACTGTTCAAGAGGTGAAAGCTGAACTTCTGATGCTACGTGAGCGTTTGTATAGTGCTGGCGTAAAACCTGGGAACCTTATTCTTGATCCGGGGCTGGGGTTTGCAAAGGGCGGCGTTCAGGACTGGGAGCTTATCGCGGCAACGCACGAGCTTACTCTGCTGGGGAATAAGGTGTTGGTTGCAGGGTCTCGCAAGCGCTTTATCGGCACAATGTTGGCGGAAGCCGCGAGCCAGCGTCCGGGGGGTACCGGCGAGCACGAAGCCCCGGCGGCAGAAGGACGCGACGGCGCAACGGCGGCTATCACCGCACTGGCAGCGGCTGAGGGGGCGTGGGCTGTGCGAGTGCACGATGTTGCATCTAGCGCCGACGCGGTGCAGGTTGCCAAAGCTTTTCTGCGCCATCGCCAAAGATAACTCAGGCCGATAATTAGGTAACCTAATCTGTTCTTGGGAAATATTGCACTTTATAACGCAAAAATAATGTGACCTTAACCTCTTGCCTGTGTTATCTTCCTCAGTCGGTTTTTGCGCTTATACTCGCCAAGCCTGTAAACACGCCGAACTTCCGCTGAAGTCACCATTAATGTGCGTGCCACTACAAAATGACAATCATTTTAAAAAGCCATAATGACAGGTAAGCAGTTACTAGAGAACATCCAATGAGGGAAGGAACGCTGAATGCCCGAAATTTCAGTTTCTAATGAATCTTCGAGCACCGCTTCGCGCTATGCCTTCGCTGACCGCATCACCCTCACCGGCGTTGGATGCGTGGGCTACCACGGCGTTCTTGAGTCCGAGAAAAAAACCGGGCAGCCCTTCTTCGTGGACGTCACCATGTTCACCAGCTTTTGCGCGTCCTCAGCAAGCGATGACATTGCACAAACCGCTAACTACGCTGAAGTCGCTGAAACAATCCGCGAGGTCGTTACCGGACAGTCAGTTGACCTTATTGAAACCCTCGCCGAAAAACTCGCATCCACCATCTTGAGCCGTTTTGCGATTGATGCTCTAGAACTGACCGTTCACAAACCGAACGCTCCAATCGAAGTGACGTTCTCCGATGTTTCGGTGACGATTTTTAGGGAGAAGCAGGCATGAGTGTAGAGGTTCTTTTAGCACTGGGATCTAACCTGGGCGAGAAGAAAGAAACCCTAATGCGCGCCATCGGCGATTTGTGCACGCATCCAAAGATTGAAGTTAAGAACGTTTCGCCCGTTGCGGTCACCGCACCTGTGGGTGGCCCTCCAGGCCAGCCCGACTTCGTGAACCTGGTGTTGCGCATCGAAACCACTCTTAGCCCTTTTGACCTGCTGCGTTTTACCCAGACCATTGAAGATAAGCACCACCGTAAGCGCGAAGTTCATTGGGGGCCTCGCACGCTGGATATCGATATCATCCAGTACGCGTCCTTAGAAATGGATGAGCCGGATTTGACGTTGCCTCACCCGCGTGCCGCTGAGCGCGCATTTGTGCTTGAACCGTGGGCTCGCATGGAACCCGAGGCTGAGCTTGCCGGTAGCTCCGTGCGCAACCTCGCCGAGATAGCGGATGATGCAGACGGTATACGCGAATTCTTTCCCGCCCCGGTGGTGTGCGGATGAGCCAGCTCAGAGCGCGTGCCCTGATTCTGTGCCTCTCCCTGGCTTTGCTAGCGGGAGCAATTTTCAACGGTATTTCTGTCTCTGCTGGTGGCCCCGAGCTGGGTCTGCCACCTGCCACGCTACTGATCGCTGTCATTGCGGGCGCTTTAGCTCTGTACTTCGGATCGCAGGTGGCTAAATTCCAAGACCGCGACCGCCGTTCTCAGGTGCCTAACATGACCCCGATTTTTGCTGCGCGCGTGGCAATTTTCGCTCAGGCGTGCGCTCTTTCCGGTGCCCTGATCGCGGGATGGCACGTTGCTATCACCGGTTTTCAGCTCACTCTTTTAAGTGCCCGAGGATCATGGGAACCCGTCCTTTTTGCCGTATTGGGCATCGTAACCGGCATTATTTTGCTGGTGTGCGGGTTGATCGCCGAGAACATGTGCAAGATCCCGCCACAGGACGGGGACGACGCGTCCGGACCAGGCACGCCTGCGCCGCGAACCGACACGGGGTACGCACGAAATGACTCATCTCGTCCGTAATGGCGATGAAAACAGCATCTATCTTTGAGAATATGGGGTAAAGCTATACCCGTTTCAAGGAAGATACGATGACTGAACCGCAGCTACCGCCCTCTACAGAACCGGCGTATCCCGATTCTCGTGATGCCGCACCGTGGAATTCACCCTGCGAGGCCTCCTTAGTTACTACGCCACCCACCTTCGCGGCAACCTTGCCACCGCTTGAACTCGACGGTCTGAAAACAGCCAAAATCGATCCTTCGGGCGTTGACTGGAAGCGCGTCCAACCGCGCTACGCGAAAGCACGCCTTATCACGGGGCTAATCTGGGCACTTATTCTTGTGGCACTTGCGGCTCTCCCCCTGATCTTCACGCAGATTCTGCACTGGTGGAACTGGGCGCCCTGGGTCTGCTGGGGAATTCTTGGAATCGTTGCTGCCCTCGAAATCTGGTATTTGGCGATCATCCAACGGCAGGTAAGAGCACTCGGCTACAGCGAGCGTCAAGACCACCTGCTCACCTGTAGCGGCATCATGTTTCACGAAGTGCGGGCCATTCCCTACGGACGCATCCAGTACGTCGACGTGAAATCCGGGCCTATCGAATCCAAGCTGAACCTCGCATCCGTAGAAGTAAAAACGGCCTCTTCGGCAAGTGCGACCATTCCCGGTCTTGAAAAGGCTGACGCGCAACGACTGCGCGAAACTCTGACAGAACTCAGCGGCGCTAAAATGGTGGGCCTGTAAATGAGCGAAGAAAAGATCGATACTTTCAACGCAGCGTCAAGAGATAAAATGCGGCAAGAACTACGCTGGCGCAGGGCGCATATTCTCTCGCCCTTTGTGAATGCCTGGCTGATTATCTTCGTTTTTATTTTTACTGTCGGACGCGAGTTCTTTGAAATCGGCACTCAAAATGACCGCGAAATTCCCGACTTTTCGCAGGCTCCGGAGTTGCCTGGCGTCCTTTCGATTTTTGAAAACTTTGGGATGCTGTGGCTACCGGCGCTACTACTGGTAGGTTTTGCGGTTCTGCTGATTCCCTACTTTGTCAGCTGGTACTCCTACTTTTTCGCAGTGGATGCCCACAACGTTTACGTGCGCAGCGGCATCCTGTCGAAAACCGAGCGTAAAGCCCGGTTAGACCGTGTGCAATCTATCGATATTAACCGGTCGCTGATGGCTCGTTTGCTAGGGCTGGCTGAGCTTAAGTTCGATGTTGCTGACGGCTCACATTCGGCGCTGGCGGTGAAGTTTCTCAAATATAAGGACGCTCGTGCGTTGCGCGCTCAACTGCTGAGCCAGGTGCGTGCGCTCAAAGAGGCGGACGCGGGAGAGAACTTGGCCCCGGTAACGGACGCGGTTTCCTCACTGGGTGATGGGAAGCCCGAGCACACGGAACCCACCAGGCGGGAGCGTCTTCGCGAACACGTTGCCACCAACCTCGGGCCGGGACTCAAAGATGCCGATGAAACACCGGTGCTCAAGATCCCGGTTGCGCGTCTTATCGCGTCCGTTCTGTTGAGTTTTACTACCTGCGTAACAGTGCTGGGAGTGGCGTTCTTTGTGGGGCTTTCCCTCTTTACCGGGGCGTCGCTGGTGAGTATTCTCTTTGCGAATTTTGCGCTGATTGCAGGTATGGGCTCGGCACTGTGGAAGAAGTTCAACACCGGTTATAACTTCAGGCTTTCCACCAGCCCCGACGGGCTGAAAACCCGTTACGGGTTCACCGACACCACCACACAGACCGTGCCTGCGGGGCGCGTCCAATCTATTACTGTCACCCAGCCATTACTGTGGCGTCTGAAAGGCTGGTATCAGGTGAGGGTGGCGCTTGCCGGTAAAGGCGGCACCGAGAACACTTTTACGGGGTACTTACTGCCCGTGGGCACTGCTGACGATTTAGCGCGCGTCCTGCCGCTGGTGGTTCCCGGCGCTGGTTCTGGTGGCGCGGACGCTGAGGCTTTGCGAGCTGGCTTGGTGGGCAGTGGATCTGCCGGTGGGTTTACGGTGTCGCCGCGGCGTGCCCGCGTCTTCAATTGGCTGACCTATAAACGCAATGGGTTTGCGATTCTGCCCGCACTGTTGATGGTTCGCGGTGGCTGGGCGGTGCGCCGTCTAGTTCTAGTACCGCACGGCAAGGTTCAGGGTATCCGGGTGAGTCAGGGGCCGTTTGCTCGACACCGGTCGGTGGCGCACTTGAGCGTGGATGTTGCCGGACATTCTGCCACCTACCCTGCCACGGTGCAGAACGCGGACGCGGCCGTTGCGCGCGCACTGTTTGTGCGGCAGGCGCAGCTGGGTGTGCGTCCGGCGTCCCTCTAACCCCTTACCCCGTGCGAAATCACCGTTTTGGGTGCGATATCCCACCCAAAACGGCGATTTCATCCCAAGCGGCGTCATAACTACGCCGGAAACCTTCGAAATGAGACCTTTTTGACCCCTGGGTTGAGAGTTTCGGGCGTAGTTATGCAACTCTGTTCCCCGTAAGACGTTCAGCCCACCCGTGTAAACTGGTGCCCCATGAGCAATTACCTCAAACCTGCCCGCCTCGGCATCGGAATTATTAGCGCTGGCAAAGTTGGCGCGGTGCTCGGTGCGGCTCTGCGAAGCGCCGGTCACGCCATCGTCGGCGTGTACGCAAAATCTGAGGCATCGCAGGAGCGCGCGCAGTCCCTTCTCGACGGTGTTCCGCTCATGGAGATTACGGAAATCGTCGAAAAATCAGAAGTAATTTTGCTCGCAGTTCCCGACGATTCTTTGCCGCCTTTGGTGTCGTGGATCGCTGAACACGCGCAGCTACAGTCGGGGCAGATTCTCATTCACACGTCAGGACGCTACGGTGTGGGCGTGCTTGAACCCGCGACAAATCGCGGCGCAATTGGGCTTGCTATTCACCCGGCGATGACCTTCACCGGGCTCTCACTTGACCTCGCCCGACTGCAAAACACGAGTTTTGGCGTGACGGGACCCGCCCCATTTTTGCCCATAGCGCAGGCACTGTCTGTGGAAATGGGCGGTGAACCCGTTATTATTGCTGAAGGTGATAGACCGCTTTACCATGCGGCTTTAGCCCACGCATCGAACCATCTCGTGACCATTACGGGACAGTCGATGCAAATTCTGGCATCGCTGGGAATCGAAGACCCAGCGCGCTACCTTGAGCCGCTGGTGCGTGCATCGTTAGATAACGCACTGGCGTCCGGTGAATCAGCACTCACTGGGCCGGTGGTGCGCGGTGATTCCCGCACGGTTGAGTCTCACACCGAGGTTTTGACCGGCTTTGCTATGGAAGAAAACGCGAAGGATATCTTGGACTCCTACCGTGCTTTAGCACGCGCAACTGCGCAACGCGCACACGCGAAGGGAGCTCTTAACGATGAGCAGTACTCGCGCATTGTTGAGGCCTTAGATAGCTAACGCACACTCATCTTTGAAAGGACCGTTCACATCGTGACGAGCCAACCCGTGATTACCCGGACCACGGAAGAATTTCAGACCGCTGTAACCCGCGCTTTGTCTGCGGCGCAGGACGCTTTTGATGCGTCTGCAACCGAGGAGGAGCCCGCGCAGGCTGCCCGTCTTGGTTTTATCCCCACTATGGGTGCGTTGCATGATGGGCACGCGACCTTGATGCGTCGCGCTCGCGAGCAGAACGCTGTGGTTGCGGTATCGATTTTTGTGAATCCGCTTCAGTTTGGTCCTAACGAAGATTTTGAGACCTACCCTCGTACGCTTGAGGCCGACGCAAAGGTGGCGGCTGAGGCTGGCGTTGATATCATTTTTGCGCCTTCTGTTGATGAGATGTACCCCGGTGGTTCTCCTCTGATTACTGTGTCGAGTGGCGAGTTGGGCAACCTGTTTGAAGGTAAGACCCGCCCCGGACATTTTGACGGCGCTCTGACCGTTGTGAATAAGTTCTTCAATATTCTTGAAGGATGCGTGGGCACCCACGAGATCCTTGCGTACTTTGGTCAGAAGGACGCTCAGCAGCTGTCTTTGATGCAGCGTATGGTGGCTGATTTCAACCATCCTGTGACTATCAAGCCTGTGGCTATTGTTCGTGAGGATAACGGTCTTGCGCTGTCATCTCGCAATCAGTACCTTTCAGATGAAGACCGCGAAGCGGCGCTGGTGCTTTCACGCACGCTGGCATTGCTGCGTGAGCAGAGCATCTCTCGCGGCTTTGACCGTCTCGACCTCAAATCGGCGCGTGACTACATCAACGGTCAAGACAACGTGCGATTGGATTACCTTGAGGTCGTAGATCCCGAAAACTTTGCAGCCCCCACCGAGGACTCCAAGCGAGCTCTGGCACTGGTGGCAGCGTACGTCGGTGAAACCCGCCTCATCGACAACATGGAACTAAGCTAAAGATTCGTTACCCTACCGTTAGGTTCATAGGTGAGTACACAAGAAGAAATCACTGCAGCACCGCAGAATACTAAGACTTTCTCAGAAGTTTCAGAGCAGATGCAGATTCGCATGGAAAAGCGTGCGAAGCTCATTGAATCTGGCCGCGAGGCGTACCCCGTTGGTGTGCCTGTAACTCACAGCATCGATGAGATTCGTGCCAAGTATGAAGATAAGCTTGAGGCTGGCGATGAAACCGGTGAGATCGTTGGTATATCCGGTCGTATTGTGTTCGTTCGTAACACCGGTAAGCTCTGCTTTGCTACCGTGCAGGCTGGTAATGGTACTCGCATTCAGGCCATGATTTCTTTGGCTGCTGTTGGTGAGGACGCTTTGGCCGACTGGAAGGCACTCGTTGACTTGGGTGACTTCGTGTTTGTTCACGGTGAGGTTATTTCGTCACGACGCGGTGAGCTGTCGATTATGGCTGATAGCTGGCAGATGGCGTCTAAGTCTCTGCGTCCTTTGCCTACTTTGCATAAGGATTTGAACGAAGAGACCCGTGTACGCCAGCGTTACCTTGATTTGATGGTGCGCGATAAGGCTCGTGAGACTGTGCTACGTCGTGCGAAGATTACCCGCACCGTGCGTAAGGTTCTTGAGAATCGCGGTTACATTGAGGTTGAGACCCCGATTTTGCAGCTGATTCACGGTGGTGCGGCGGCGCGTCCGTTCGAGACTCACTTGAACGCTTTTGATCAGGACATGACGTTGCGTATTGCAACTGAGCTTTACCTCAAGCGTGCTGTTGTGGGCGGTATTGACCGCGTGTACGAGATTGGACGCGTGTTCCGCAACGAGGGCGTCGATTCAACTCACAGCCCCGAGTTCACCACTTTGGAAGCTTACGAGGCGTACGCTGATCAGTTCGTGATGGCAGAGCGCATCAAGGAAATTATCCTTGCCTGCGCTGATGAGCTGGGCATACACCAGATTGAAACTGACAAGGGCACTATCGACCTGTCAGGCGAATGGAAGTGGGTTGGCGTCTACCCCGGACTGTCTGAGGCTGTTGGTCAGGAGATCACTCCTGCTACTTCGCTGTCTGATTTGCAGGCTATTGCGAACAATCACGAGGTTGATTTTGATCCCAAGTGGGATGCGGAGAAGCTGGTTGTTGAGCTCTTTGGCGAAATCGTTGAACCGACCCTGATTAATCCCACCTTCGTGTACGATTACCCGCCGTCAGCGCAGCCGCTGGCCCGCCCGCATCGTGATGATGATTCAATCATCGAGGCGTGGGACCTCATCATTGGCGGTATGGAGCGCGGTACTGCGTTCTCCGAACTGATTGACCCCGTGATTCAGCGTGAGCGTCTCACCGAGCAGTCTAAGCTGGCTGCAGGTGGCGATGACGAAGCGATGCAGCTTGATGATGACTTCTTGCGCGCTCTTGAGCACGGTGCACCTCCCATGGGTGGTCTGGGCTTGGGCATCGACCGTTTGATTATGCTCTTTACCAACCTGGGTATTCGCGAGACTATTTTGTTCCCGCTGATGAAGCCCGAGGCTGAGTAAGGCTTTAGAGGAACGCCGCTATCCACTGTGTGGGTGGCGGCGTTTTTGTTTGCACTGGACGCGGGGCTATCGTAGATAAGAGCTATCTGATGTGAAGGAAGAATTTTCGTGGAGTACCTGATTGCACTGATTCCCTCGGTTTTTGCGGGCGTTATTCTTTATCTGATTCTGCGCTGGATTAGTAGCGCTGATCGTGCCGAGCGTAAGGCTCAGAAGGACGCACAGGACGATGCGGCGGCTTGGTATGAGTCGGTGAAGAATTCAAAAGGCACCCGTCGTCCTTTTGAAGAGCGGAAATCTAAATAAAATAATTTAATTCTTTCCTGCGTAATAGAATTGTAAATTGTGGATTTTCTAATTCTATTGTTACTATGGAATTACATTTTAAATGCGGTCTATAGACTTTGAGCTAATTTGTTGTGACGTTGCTTGAAGAATCAGCACCTTGAAGCTTGTGTTGCCCTGTGCCAAACGATATGGATTTTATTACCAGGAGGAAGCTGTAATGGCTCAAAAGGTTAAGATCATTCTTGAAGATGATCTCGACGGCGGTCCCGCAGACGAAACTGTACGTTTTGGTCTTGACGGTGGTCAGTACGAAATCGATTTGTCGAGCGCGAACGCTGCTCGCTTGCGCGATGCTGTGCGTCCTTTCGCTGCAAAGGCACGTCGTGTGCAGGGTAACCGTGCACCCGGCCGTCCCGCAGGCTCACGCACCACTAACACCAGCGCTGCTAAGCGTAACCCTGATACTGCGGCTATCCGCACTTGGGCTAAGGAAAATGGCTACGATGTTTCTGATCGCGGTCGTATTCACCAGGATATTCAGGATGCGTACTACGCAGCTATGAAGGGTGAAAACTAAACTAGGTTAGTTTTTTAAAATCGGGGATACTCGCTGAGTAGCCCCGATTTTTTATTTAATGAGGCTTATTCATAAGGGATCAACCACACCC
>OBYT01000067.1_pt1 | contig 15887 bp, 12 predicted proteins | sample 1476811 | NCBI WGS metagenome assembly OBYT01 (sample SAMEA2580215, study PRJEB22360) | human gut metagenome | biome: human gut; feature: human-associated habitat; material: faeces | place: Denmark | collected 2008/2010
CGTACAAGCCCATTGCGACAACTTCGCGAACGGAAATCGGAAAGCCCCAGTCAATCTCTTCGTTTTGTGGCACATAGCTGACTAGACCGGCTGAGCGCGCTTTTTCAGGCGTCATTCCGGCGATGCGGACTTCACCCGTTTCGCAGGGCACAACACCCATGGTGGCTTTGAAGAGACTGGATTTTCCTGAGCCGTTCATACCTACGAGGCCGCAGACCACGCCGGGTTTGAGTTGTAGGGATGCGTGGTTAAGAGCTCGCACGCTTCCATAGCTCACACTCACATCGCGTATATCAAGGGCGGGATGATTCACCTGTTCTCCTTGGGATAAGACCCCGCGTGAGGTGCCGGTAGAGTCTCCTCATGACATCCGGTATCTGTCGGCACCTCACACGGGAAGTTCTGGGGGTTCACGTGCTATTTGTCGGTAGGTTGCGCGTTAGCCTCGTCGCCGGTCAATCCGCGGGCAATGGTTTCTGTATCGTGCTTGAGCAGGTCAACATAGGTGGGAACGGGGCCGCCCTGATCAGACAGCGAGTCCACATAGAGCACTCCCCCGAAGGACGCGCCCGTCGCATCCATCACCTGCTTCATGGCGTGATCAGAAACCGTTGATTCACAGAAGACAGCGCGAACTTTATCTGCCTTGACCGCATCAATGACGTGGCTGATCTGACTCGGTGTTGCTTGCGCATCTGAGTTCACTGCCCACAGGTATTCTTCGTTGAGTCCAGCGTCCTTGGCGAGATAGCTAAACGCACCCTCACAGGTAACCAGTGTGCGTTGGGACTTCTCCAGTGGCTTGAGGTCGTTCAGCAGATCGTGATGCACGCTTTCAAGCTCTTGCTTGTAGCTGCGGGCATTTTCGCGGAACTCGTCGGCGTGCGCCGGATCAAGATCAGCAAAAGCTTTCGCCATGTTATCTACGTAAATCTGCGCGTTCACGGGGCTCATCCACGCATGCGGGTTGGGGGTGGATGCGGCGTCCCCCTCAGCGATAGCGATGGGGTCAACACCGTCGCTCACCGTGATGTGCTGCGCATCAGAGTCTTGAATAAACTTCTCAAACCAGCTCTCGAGATTCAGCCCGTTATCGAGCACCAAGTCAGCATCATGCGCCTTGCGAATGTCGCTGGGAGTCGGCTCGTACTCATGGATTTCAGCACCGGGTTTAGTCAGCGACTCTACCTCTAGGTAGTCACCGGCAACGTTCTGCGCCATGTCTTCCAGAACGGTGAAGGTGGTGAGCACGCGCGGTTTTTCAGCTTCTGAAGATGATTCTTGCCCGCATCCGCTCATAGCAAGGACGCCGGCGGTAAGAAAACTGGTAAGGGCAAGAGGACGAAGTAAACGGTGTTTCATAGGCTTTCTTTACTGGTACTTGGTTAGGGTAAACACGGTTATCTAACCGATGCGGTTAACCATAGAACAAAATTGTTCGTTTAGTCGAACAATTTTTGAAAATGTCGCGCATCCATCGTCGTTTAAAGAATTTCCGGCAAGAACGAGTAACCTACACATGTACTTCATCACCGGGAACCAAAACATACAGCAGAAAGTTTTTACTTATGTCCAGCAAACTCTCCGCAGCGTTAGGCAAGGTAGCCTTAGCTTCTGGTTCAGCTATCGGCGCTGTTGCAGCGCACGATATTCTGCAGAAAAAGCATGCGGTTCTCCGCAACTATCCCGTGCTTGGTCACGCGCGCTATTTCATGGAGAAAATCCGCCCCGAGTTGCACCAGTACTTCATCGAGAACAACTACGACGGCCGCCCCTTCGACCGCGACACCCGTTCAACGATCTATGAATACGCTAAAGATTTGGGCGGCGAAAAAGCGTTCGGCACCGAACGTAAGCCACAGACCGAAGGCTACGAGTCTATTCGTCACGCAATGATGCCTGTCGAGCAGATGAAGGTTGCTCCCACTATTCACCTGGGTGGTCCCGACTGCACTCAGCCCTACGATATTTCGCTGTTTAACATTTCGTCCATGAGCTTTGGCGCGCTTTCAGCCAACGCGGTTTTGGCAATGAACAAGGGCGCCGCTATGGGCGGGTTCGCGCAAGAAACCGGCGAGGGCGGCCTCACCAAGTACCACCTCGAGCACAATGCAGATTTGATCTGGGAATTTGGTTCTGGCTACTTCGGATGCCGCACTGAAGACGGCAAGTTCAACCCCGAGATTTTTGCCAAGAAGGCAAACTATCCGCAGGTCAAAGGCATTTTGATTAAGCTGTCGCAGGGTGCAAAGCCGGGTCTCGGCGGCGTGCTGCCGGGTTCCAAAGTAACCGCCGAAATTGCTGAGGCACGCGGCGTGCCCGAGGGAGAAGACTGCATCAGCCCCGCTACTCACTCAGCGTTCAGCACCCCCATTGAGCTCATGCACTTTATCAAGCAGTTGCGCGAGCTCTCCAACGGCAAGCCCATCGGTATCAAGTTCTGCGTGGGCTCAACCATTGAAGTTCTTTCGCTCTGCAAGGCAATGCTCGAAACCGGCATCACCCCCGACTGGATCACCGTTGATGGCGCTGAAGGCGGCACCGGTGCAGCACCCATCGAATTCGAAGACACCGTAGGTGCAACCCTCACCGACGGTCTCTACATTGTGCAAAACGCCCTCGTGGCAGCAGGTCTGCGCGACAAAATTTCCATCGGCGCAGCGGGCAAAATCGCTGGCGGCGCAGACATCATCAAGCGTCTTGCGCTCGGTGCTGACTTCACCAACTCCGCCCGCGGCATGATGATGGCAACCGGCTGCATCCAGGCACAAAAATGCAACCTCAACACCTGCCCCACCGGTGTGACCAGCCAGAACCCCTGGCTGTCACGCGGTGTGGATGTTGACGACAAGGGCGTGCGCGTACGCAACTACCACGCGGGCGTCATCAACTCGGCAACTCGCCTGCTCGCATCCATGGGCCTGTACTCGTTCCAGGAGCTCAGCCCCGAGCACGTTATTCACCGCACCAGCGTCACCCATAGCCAGTCGCTGGCAAAGATTTACAACTGGCTTGAACCGGGGTCGTTCTTGGACGGCACCGCCCACGACGATTGGATGAGCTGGTGGGAACGCGCGGACGCCTCAAGCTTCGCGGTTTCGCACAAGCAGCATCAGCGTGCAAGCACCTTGCAGAACGCCGAATAAAATAGCCAACCGATAGTTATCACAAGGGGGTGTGGACTTTGCAAAAGTCCACACCCCCTTGAGTTGAGGTACCTAACTCACTGCGTTAGTTCTGCGAGTAGGTAGGCTTCCAGTCTTTAGCAGGTAGCTTGTTGGTCTTGATAAGTTCCTGATACCAGAAGAAGGAATCCTTGCGGTAACGATCCAGAGTCTTCAGGTCGAACTCATCGCGGTCAACATAGATAAAGCCGTAGCGCTTAGCGATGCCCTGGTGAGTTGAAATCAGGTCAATCGCGCTCCACGGTGAGTAGCCCAGAACGTCTACACCATCGCTGATAGCCTCCTGGGTCTGCTCAAGGTGCTGACGCAGGTAGTCGATGCGGTAGTCATCGTGCACGCGTCCGTCGTCGGTGAGCTTGTCGAAAGCGCCCAGTCCGTTTTCGGTGACAATCAGCGGCAGGTGGTAGCGGTCCCAGATAGCACGGTAGGTCATGCGCATACCCACAGGGTCGATTTCCCAGCCGAACTCGGTCATGCCCAAGTTGGGGTTTGAGACTGCCTTGTAGATGCCCTCTTCGCCTTCAGAAATCTGCTGGTCAGCTGCTTCTGAACGTTCGGATGAGCCACCGCCGAAAGGCGCGTCCGCAACGGTTGCGGTGTTGTAGTAGTTGAAGGCGATGAAGTCGGGCTTCGCTGACTTCAGAATCTCCATGTCACCGTCAGCGATTTCGGGAGTAGTGCCCTTTTCTTCCATGATTGACCACGCCAGTGAGTTGTATTCACCGCGCACCGCCAAATCGAGGTAGAGCCAGTTACGTACAGCGTTGTAGTTGTCCGCCGCAATGACATCCTCGGGCTTTGAGGATGCCGGGTATACGTAAGCGATGTTCGGTGCGGGGCCAATCTTTGCCTGCGGGTGCATTTCGTGCAGCATCGCCATGGTCTTAGCCTGAGCCACGAACATATTGTGGTTGTACTGGTTCAGTTGCTGCTCGGTAGTGTCTGCGGGGAAGACACCAATGGTCGGGCCGTGCAGAATCATCATGTTCTGCTCGTTGATGGTCAGCCAATACTTGACCTTCTCACCGTATTCCTTGAAAAGGATCTCGGAGTAGCGCACAAACGCATCCGCGGTTTCACGCTGTGCCCAGCCACCCTTAGCTTCAAGTGCGGCAGGAGTGTCGAAGTGGAACATAGTCACGATTGGTTCGATGTTGTGCTTGCGCAACTCATCGATGACCTCGTGGTAGTGGTCGATTGCCGCCTGGTTAATCTCGCCGTCGCCATCGGGAACGATGCGCGACCAGGCAATCGAGAAGCGATAAGCGCGGAAGCCCATCTCAGCCATAAGCGCGATGTCTTCTTTGAAACGGTGGTAGTGGTCAACACCGTGCTTGTAATCGCTGGTGCCCTCGGGCAAATCTTCCTTGAGGTCAATAGCAATGGGGCCACGACCCTCCTCGTCCCATGCGCCTTCTACCTGGTAGGCAGAGGTCGATGCTGACCAGAGGAATCCGTCGGGAAAAGCCTTGAGTTCTTTGCGGTACATACCTTGTTATTCCTTTCTAAAAAATGTTTAGCGCTCAACGATGACGGCGAGTTCGCCGGCAGTGAGGTTCTTGCCGGTGAGCGGTTGAATGGTAGAGAAGCTACCGGAGTTAGTGATGATGGTGATGACGGTGTCTTGGTAGCCCGCTGCAGCAACCGCGTTGCGATCGAAGGTCACCAGCGGCTGACCAGACTGAACGGCGTCGCCCTTATGAACGTGCATGGTAAAGCCTTCACCGTTCATCGCAACAGTATCGACGCCCACGTGAACCAGCACTTCAACACCGGTGTCTGACTTAATGCCGTAGGCGTGACCGGAATCCAGCGCAGTAACAACCTTGCCCGAGATGGGTGCGTAAACATTGCCATCAACAGGCTTGATTGCTACGCCCTGCCCCATCGCACCGGAAGAGAACACGGGATCATTGACCTGCGAAAGCGCCATTGATTCACCGCTGGCAGCCGCCACCAAGTCAGTGGTGTGAGCATCCTCAGCAGGCAGAATAACGGTCGCGTTCGCGGGGACAACCTGGACGTCAGCGGGGACGAGCTTAGTATCAGCAGGGCGAGTCTCGATAATAGATGCCTCAGGCTCAAGATCAGGCGCCACAGCAGCTGCCGCTACAGTAGCCTCACCCTTCTTGGGCGTCCCAAAGAGGAGGGTCACCACAAAAGCCGAAATGCCTGCCGCAGCAACACCAATGAGCTGCAAGGCAAAGTTACCCACACCCAAGAAAGCGGGAAGGGTCAGCACAGATGCAAAGACATTTGCGGTAGCACCAGATCCGCCGGACGCTGCGATAGCACCACCGATACCACCGGCAGTAATACCGATGAAGAAGGGCTTCTTCAGAGGCAGGTTCACACCGTAAACAATGGGTTCAGTAACACCTGAGAAGTAACCAGCGATTGAAGTAGGCAAAGCCATCTGACGCAAGTTCTGATCCTTCGTACGAAGCGAAACGGCAAGAGCCGCTGAACACTGTGCGATAACAGCTGAAGGCAATGCAGCAAAGAGCAGTGAGTGGCCGGTGGTAGCGATTTCGTTAATCATGATCGGTGACAGACCCCAGTGCAGACCGAACACCACGAAGACCTGCCAGAACATACCCATGATGAAGCCGCCCAGCCACGGCGCAGGACCCCAAATCCAGGTCAAAGCACCAGCAACGAGGTTAGTAGCCAAAGTAATGATGGGACCAATAGCCAACAAGGTGAGCAAAGCAACCACGATAATCACGATGAAAGGCACAGTGAAGTTACGCATCTACGAAGGAATAACCTTCATCAGTTTTGGCTCAATCAAGCTTTGAACCCAAATCGCCACAATAATGGGGAACACCGAGTAGGTGTACGACGCCATCACTACCGGAATACCAAACAAATGAACAGGTTCCCCCGCCGTGTACAAACCATAAATAGCGGGGTAAACCAAGAAGCTCGCAATAGCGATAGAAGTACCAAGGTTGACCTTGAAATACTTAGCGCCCGAAACAGCAAGTGCGATGGGGAAGAAGTAAATGAACGCATCGCCCAAAGAATTCAAAATCAGATACGTCTGTGACTGTGTATCGAGCAAAGGAATACCGGCAGTAAACAAAGCCAAGAAAGCTTTAATCAAACCGGCCGCTGCGATGGTCCAAATAATGGGTGAGAACATCGCAGAAATCATGGAGATAAATCGGTTAAAGGGGTTCTTCGCCTTTTCCGAAGTCTCTTCTTCTCCCTCTGCGGTGCCGAGATCGGTGCGCGCAGTAATCGCATCGTACGCGGTCACAACGTCATTGCCGATCACAACCTGGTACTGGCCGCCAGCCTGCATCACGGTTACGACGCCCGGAATCGCCTGAACGGCCGCCTTATCGGGAATCGAGTTATCTTTCAGCGTGAAACGCAGACGCGTTGCACAGTGCGCTAGCGAGCGGATATTCTTTTCGCCGCCCACAGCATCTAGCACCTCTAGACCTGTCTTCGTGTAGTCAACCTTTGTTGAAGCCACAGCATTCTCCTTGGAATACACGGCAAGCCCGGGGCCGAAACTTAACCTGAACTACCGCCAGGATGCATTGACGTTGCGTCCGTGTGCGGGTTCAAATCAATCCGGTGCCGGGGTCTTTTTCGTTGCCGATAGCTCCTACCAGTGCTGGGTGAAAGCTCCAAAGAAACAAAAAAGACCCAAGCGCAACATGCAATGCATGAAGTGCTTAGGTCTTGCCTCCAGTACAGTTGCTCCCGCGTCAGCGCGAGATAACAACCGCCTAAGTAACAACCCTAGGATTGCCAGTTAAAAACTGTTATGTAGATAACCATAGCTCCGTCACAGTCAATGAACAAGAAGCGGAATACTGTTTTGACGTTATCTTCTCAGCACCTGTTCATCCCCCTGAGGTCTACACCCCAAATATTAACTGCTGCAACAAGGCAAAACACGCGAATATTACCTTAGCCCACATCTTTCCTACTAGTGGGAAAAGCATTAACGATACCCGTGCTGCATGTTTAGGTCGCTATGATAATTTACACAAGATATTAAGTTTTTAACATGCAAATATTCTTCCCCTACTGCGCTATGTTCGAAATGAAGATAATTCATCTGTTTCTATGACATTTTCACATAGTTAGATTCCAGCCACTCACCGTGAGAGGAAAAGCGTGCTTTCCGAGTCTTCTCGTCCCATTATCGAATCGACTTTGCAAACTATTGCTGAGCGTATCAATGACATCACCGTCATCTTTTATCGGAAGATGTTTGAATACCACCCGGAACTCATGGACGGCATGTTTTCTCGCGCGGATCAAGCTGAAGGCATTCAGCCTCGCGCTCTTGCAGGATCAGTCCCCGTTTTCGCCTCTTACATCCTGGCTAACCCTGATTCGTACCCCGATGAGATGCTGGCGCGAATCGCCCACAAGCACGCATCGTTGGGGGTAACCGCTGACCAGTACGAGATTGTCTACAAGTATCTTTTTGCCGCAATTGCAGAGAACTTGGGAGACGCTTGTACACCAGAAATTGCAGAAGCCTGGACCGAGGTCTACTGGCTCATGGCAGATGTCCTCGTAAAAATCGAAAAGGGTCTCTACGACGGTCAGAAAAACGACGTCATACACTCTAACTTCAAGCTGGTCTCACGCAAAGAAGCTGGCACCAGCGTCCTTGACATGATTTTCGAACCTGCAGATAGTACCGTCATGTCTGATGCCGTTGCTGGGCAGTACGTCACCGTCATCGTGAAAACCGAGGATGGTCTGCGTCAGCCTCGTCAGTATACGCTCCTTCCCAGCGCACAGAACCAGCGTCGTATCGCGGTCAAGCAGAATGAGGACGGCGAAGTTTCACCTATGCTCCACAAACTAGAGGTTGGGGATATCATTGAAATTTCTAACCCCTACGGCGACGTTGTGCTCGGTGGCTATAGCGATCAAGATTCACAGCCTCTTTATCTTTTCTCTGCCGGAATCGGAATCGTTCCCATGGTCGCATTCTTAGCTGAGCTGAAGAAAAATCATTCAAAGCGCAGCGTCGTTGCCGTACACGCAGATAGTTCCTCAGAGGCCTGGCCTTTACGCGAAGAATACTTGAAACTAGTCGCAGAACTAGATGATGCAAAAGCCATCTCTTTTCTCAAAGATGGCGAAGGCGATTTTCAAGGTGAAGTACGCGTCGAGTCTCTAGACATGCCCAGACGCGCTTCTGTCTACATGTGTGGACCACTGAGCTACATGCAAAGCGTACGTTCTGCTCTCGTTCAGCAAGGCATACCGGGAAGGAACATCCAGTATGAAATCTTCGGCCCGGATCAGTGGATGCTTCGAGCAACGCGCCGCTCCATGCGAGGCAATAGAGTCTAATCCCATAAAATGCTGTCATTCTAACTTCAGCGACTAACATAAAAAGCCCCTGCTTATTCCCAGGATCTGCTTGTCTATAAAAGATAGGCAGGAGAGGGAAAGCAGGGGCATTGTTTCTTTAAAACAATTACTCAGTAGCTACCGGATAATCTCCGTCTGATTCACTGACGCTTGGCACCTGACCACAAACTTTATTTCCTCGCTCGGAAAACTTGCGCTCAGTGTATGAAGACCGCGTCCTTACTCAGCTACGGGAATAACCTCTGCGCCACCCATATAGGGGCGAAGAGCCTCGGGAATACGGATTGAGCCGTCCTTCTGCTGGTGGGTTTCCATGATTGCAACCAACCAACGAGTAGTCGCCAGAGTACCGTTCAAGGTGGCAACGGTGCGGGTTGCGCCCTTCTTGGTCTTGCCGTTAGCGTCCACGGTGTCTGCCATGCGCTCACGGATGTTCAGACGACGAGCCTGGTAAGTGGTGCAGTTAGAGGTAGAGGTCAGTTCGCGGTAAGTGCCCTGGGTGGGAACCCATGCCTCACAGTCGAACTTACGCGCAGCTGATGAGCCGAGGTCGCCGGCCGCGGTGTCAATGACGCGGTAGGACAACTCGCACTTGGCAAGCATCTCCTCTTCCCACGCCAGCATCTTTTGGTGCATTTCTTCTGCCTCTTCAACGGGGCAGTACACAAACATTTCAGCCTTGTTGAACTGGTGCACACGAATGATGCCGCGGGTATCTTTACCCGCTGAGCCAGCTTCGCGACGGTAGCAGGATGACCAGCCAAGGTACTTCTTAGCGCCCTTGGAGAAGTCGATAATCTCGTCCGCATGGTAGCCAGCAAGAGCAACCTCAGAGGTACCCACCAGGTAGAGGTCATCGCGCTCAAGACGGTAAATCTCATCATCGTGAGCAACGTTGAAGCCGGTGCCGTTCATAACTTCAGGACGCACGAGGGTGGGAGTGGTCATCATAGTGAAGCCATTAGCGGTTGCCTGGTCGAGCGCCATCCACATCAGAGCCTGCTCAAGGCGAGCGATCTGGCCCTTCAAGAAGTAGAAACGCGCACCAGAAACCTTAGCGCCGCGCTGCATATCGATACCGTCTACAAGCTCACCAATTTCAAGGTGATCGCGGGGCTCAAAACCTTCAGCTTCAAAGTCGCGAGGAGTACCAACGGTCTTTACAGTCTTGAAGTCATCCTCACCACCGGTAGGCACACCGTCGATAATGAGGTTGCCGACGCGGTTGAGCAACTCATCAATGGTTACCTGCGCTTTCTCGTTAGCGGCCTTAGCCTCACCAACGCGCTTCGCCAGCTCTTTAACCTCGGCAAGAAGCGCCTGCTTCTCATCGCCAGAAGCCTTAGCCACCTTCTTACCGAAAGCGTTCTGCTCAGCACGCAACGACTCATATTCGCCGATCGCACTGCGTCGTGCTGAATCGGCCTCAAGAATCTGATCAATCAGAGACTCGTCAGCAAGACGAGCACGCTGAGAATTACGGAACAGGTCAGGGTTTTCACGAAGAAGGTTAATGTCAATCACGGTTTTAAATTTACCGCACGGACATGAGGTATGCCCAATGTTCAGGCTTATCGCTCGCTTCTTTACACAAGCATCCAAGAAAAGCCCCCTTAGTTTCGGGTGCAACGTGTGCCCGCGTCATTACTTTCACCCAAAACCAACTATGCTTATAGATATGTCTTCACCTTCATTGCCCCCCTCGCTTAAAAGCAGGAAAGCTTTGTTCACCGGCGCCGGCGTGGCATTTCTCGGCTTCACCACGCTGAGCGCGATCAGCCTCAAGCAGGTGCTATACCATCGCCCAGATCTCATCCCGATGGCGAGCATCCTGTACACGCCGCTACAACCCACCGAACCCAAACAGGTTGGCGTGGTGTACAACCCTTCTAAGACGCGTGCGCAGCCCGCGTTGCACCTCATCTTCAGGGCGCTCTCAGAGGCAGGGTGGCCCCCGGCAAACCTCTACGAAACCACCATTGAAGACCCAGGCGTCTCCATGGCCGAACAAGCAGTTGAAGAAGGCGCCGAACTCGTCCTCGTTGTTGGCGGCGACGGCACCGTCAGCGCCGTGGCTGCGGCCATGCGCGAAACCAAAGTACCCATAGGAATCGTGCCTATGGGCACCGGCAACCTACTCGCGCGCAACCTCGGTTACAACGTGCACGATATCAGCGCCTGCGTCAAAACCGCACTGTTAGGCAAGGAACGCCTGGTCGACACCGTGCGCCTGAATACCGACTTCGTGGACGGTAGCCACGACGAACGCGACTTCCTCGTCATGGGCGGTGCCGGATTCGACGCACTCATCATGACCGACACCAACCCGCGTCTGAAATCCAGCCTCGGCGGTCTCGCATACTTCATCGCCGCGTCCAAACACCTTGTGGCACGACGTCGACGCGTGCACATCTCTATCGACGGTGGCAAAGCCTTCACCCGAAAGATGCGCGGCGTGCTGATCGCTAACTGCGGCGAAATTCAAGGCGGCATCAACCTGGCGTCAACCACCACCGCGTCCGACGGCAAACTCGAGGTCATTGTGCTGACCCCGCGTAGCCTGTGGGGCTGGCTGATGCTGGCGGGGCGCATCGCTACCCGCAACTATGGTGGCCGCACGCCCGTCATCGACCACATGCTCGGTGCAGAAGTCTCAGTGGACTTCCTCAAGCACCCGCAGCCCGTCGAAGTTGACGGGGACATTCTCGGCGAGGCACAGCGCGTGCACGCCGTCGTGCACCCCTCGGTGCTGCGCGTGAACGTGTACGGGCGGGACTAGGTTCTTGGGATGAAATCACCGTTTTGGGTGCGAGATGGCACCTAAAACGGTGATTTCGTCCCAATAAGTTCTATACCTTAGGACGCCTGCCGCACCTTGACGCCGCTTTTCATGAGTTCTTGCCGCAGCGTCCACGGGGTTTTCGTGATTTCGCCCCACCGAACACGAATAATCTTCCAACCATCGCGCTCTAATTCGCGCTGACGACGATGCTCGGCTCGGATAACGTCCTCTGGCTTACCGTATTTACCGGAATACTTCACCTCTCCATCGACCTCAAGGATTAGGCGCAGGTGTTCCCATATAAAATCGGGTCGATAGCGTGCACCCGCAGAGGTGAGAACCTCACCCTGTTCAATGGGCATCTCCATGTTCCAGTCATAGAGCAAGACTCGCACTAATGTTTCAGCCACCGACTCAGCGTGTGCGCTCATACGCTCAACCACCCTGCCAGCCCGTAAAGCACCCGGTCCACGTAGCCCCAAAATCGAGCTCTGAACCACTGCCCTATCGACCAGTCCCCGATGTAAAAACTGATCAGCAACACATACAGCGTCCTTGTGAGGCAAAGACTTAGCACAATCTATAAGAGTATCTAGAGGCGATGTCACCCGCGCGTCTTCAATCCACCAGGTACGCTCCAAAACGTCAGAAGAACACCCGTGAACCCGAAGGTTCTCTCGGCTTTTTATGCCATACGTCGCACTAGAAATATGTACTTTATCAGGAAGATTCAAGAGGGAAATATCGTACATCATCTCCGCCGACTCGTGGCTTAAAACAGAACGGGGATGGCTTTTCGCTACCGCTACATGATGCGCATAGCAACGCTGAAAAGTGCTGAACTCATTCCATATCGCAGCATCCACGTACACGCCGTGCCGGAGTTTAATAAGGCGTCCTCGCTCTACCCGACGGTAAATAGTGCTTGCACTGATTCCCAGCTGGCTGAGTTCAGCTGTTGTTTTGATGTGATCCCCTGTTTTCATGCTGACAGTCTGCACTATTTCCCGGATTCGGGGATGAGGTTACGAAAAAAGCTGTGGATAACTCAGTGTTATGGGATGAAATCACCGTTTTGGGTGCGATATGACACCTAAAACGGTGATTTCGTCCCAGAGATGCCCTCGAAAGGCTAAATCCCGTGTCGCAGATGCTCCGGGCGTCCTTCGGGAAACAGGGATTCCACCCAGTCGCGGGCGGCGTCGAACGCGGGATCCTGGTGGATGTCCTCGGTGACAGTGTTGCGCAGGTCGGCACGCGGGTACGAGCCAATGAACTTGATACCGGGCGAGACTCGGTGCAGTCCGCGCAGGGCATCGCGCACACGGGCGTCGTAAATGTGGCCATCAACGTCAATGGAGAAGAAATACGCACCTAAGAATTCACCGGTAGGACGCGACTCAATGCGCGAGAGGTTGATGCCGCGGGTGGAGAACTGCTCCAACAGATCGAGGAGCGCGCCGGGGCGGTCTTCGGGTAGTGGCACTACGAGAGTGGTTTTATCGGCACCGGTAGGAGCGGGAATTTCGTGATCGCGCGCTACCAGCACAAAGCGTGTAACAGCGTGCTTGTTGTCGCCAATGTTGGATGCGAGTACCTCCAACTGCGGGTTTTGCTCGGCGACAATGGGTGAGCAGATAGCGGCTTCGTAGCCAGGGTTTTCGCTGGTGAGAAGTCCTAGCGCGGCGGCAGCTGTAGATGGGCCCGGCAGGTAGTGCGCGTGAGGTACGGTCTGCTCGGCCCATTGACGCACCTGCGCCCATGCATGTGTGTGAGTAGAAATAGTTTTCACGTCGTCGAGCGTGGTGCCCGGGGTAGCCACCAGCACGAACGAAATGGGCACAAGCACCTCGGCAATGATGCGCGCGTCCTGAGCTGAAGCAATCGCATCCAGCGTTGCTGTTATGCCGCCTTCAACGGAGTTTTCGATGGGAACCATTGCGGCGTCGACCTCGCCACCGAGCACTTTTTCAAGGGCTGCGGGAACAGATGTTGACGGGGTTCGGGTGGATTCCGCCGCTTTGTCGACGCTCAGTAGAGCTTGTTCGGTGAAGGTTCCGGACGGTCCGAGAAAGGTGTAATGCATACCTTTTAGTGTATGGCGGCAGGTGTTGATGCGACGAAGCGAGGGTTCACGTTCTGAAACCTGCGGCGACTCGCGGGCAGGATGCGAGCGCCTCGTTATCGGGCTTCTATTGGGGGTGGTGCGATGCCGGTTCAGCGCTGGCACTGCCCCTATATGACACGGTATTACAAAGGTTTTTCGAAAAAGTCCGCCCTGCGCAGGGGTGTGACTAGCGCAAATGGGCGTGTCCCCCAAAGTTATCCACAGGTTTGACGGTTAGAGCAAAAACAACCTCTCAAGGTGAGGTATCTTACTGTCAAATATGCGAACCACGCGCACATCACTGACAACACCGCTCGAACCACGAGCTGAACAAAGGGGACTCCTTATGCGCTCATCTCTGCCCTCACGCCTGATTGCCATCAGTTTCATCGCGGCCCTGCTATTGACCGGATGCTCCGCCAAGGACTCGAACAACGCTGAGGCTCAGCCCTCTGAAACCTCGAGCAGTGCCGCTGCGTCAGCGGATGCGTCGAAGGATGCGACTGCCAGTAGCACGCCAGCTAGTTCAGAAGCGTCTGGCTCCGCAGAGGCAAGTAGCTCAGCGACTGCCCTGCCCACGCTAGCTAATGGGCAAGAAGTGACGCTCACCGACGCTGAGCGCACAGACTTCAACGCCGGCAAGTACGTGCCAGCCACAGCCCAGCACCCCGCGCTGAACGTACCCGAACCCGTCATGCCAGAGGTTGCTAAGGAACAAACCTTCGAAGGGGCAAAAGCGTTTTTGGAGTACTGGGTGGATTCCGCAAATTACGCCACGCAAACAGGTAAAACAGCTTCAGTAACTGAAGCTTTAACTGGTTCTGACATGGAAGAAGAAAGAAGAATTTACGAAGGGTACCGCGAAGCTTACCAAGAAGGCGCTTGGTCTGTGGGAAGTAAAAGAGATATCGAGATTCAAGACGGAGATTTTCAAGCGGTTTCCAATAATCTCTACGATTTGATTGTTGTACACACGAGGACTTCTGGAGAAATATACGAAGGAGACGGCACCAAATCGGAAGATATTGAGTCTTTCAATACAGCTAGAAATCCTCAGCTCTTGACTCTGAAATGGGAAAACGGTCAGTGGAAGATGAAGCTAATTAGCGGCATTGAAGGCGTGACTTACGGTGAGTAAAAAGATAACTCTCCTTTTAGTTGCTTTTCTTATGGGCATCTCTATGCTTACCCCAGCTGCGGCTAGAGAGAGCATCAAAGAAGATTATGCTTCCGCTAAAGGTAATCAGATTAATGTCCGTGGGGGCACGGCAACATCTGATATGCAACAGGGTCTTGTTCAACAACAGATTGCAAGATCTGATGCCGGTGCCACCGCGTCTGAACCGGATCCCTACCAGTACGCCTTCAGTGAGACTTGCCAGCAGCAGTCCGCAAACTGCAACCTGAAGAAGTGTGAGAAGGGCGGGAACGAGGGCGTCCTACTTAACCTTTTGTATGCGGATGCTGATGCCGATGTGAAAGGCGCGGGCGAGCATATTGATTACAACAATGCCAAGGAGATGAAGGGATGGAGTCGCGGTGGCACCTTCTGCTCCGCGATTCTAGATGGTGCGGGGGAGGATGGCCCTGCCGAGCAGCTCACGGTTGTCTTTACGGCGGATGATTTCAATAAGTTGGACGTCCTGCCTTCAACACTGAACGGTCCGATAAACGGTCACACGCTGAAGAATTACAACACAAACCTGTGGGCGGTTCCGCAGGAGCAACGTTTTACCACGCAGATTAACGGTCGCAACGTTGATGTTATTGCTACGCCGTCGCGCTTCGCGTTCACGTACGGCGACGGTCAGACGTTGGATAGCACCAACCCGGGGTATGCCTTGGGCGAGGATCAGTGGGATGTCCCCACCCCCACCACTCACGTGTACACGCAGACCGGTGACTATCAGGCGTCCGTGACCACTGTTTACACCGGACGTTATTCGGTGGAGGGTGGCCCGTGGCTGCCGGTAAACGGAGTTAATGAGGTCGCGTCCGCACCGCAAACTATTCAGGTCTGGCGCACCGAGGCCGGGCTGGTGGATGCTAACTGCTCGGCTCAGCAGGACGCGTGGGGTTGCGCAGGTTGGGATGGCAAGTAGCGGACCTACCCACCAATCACTCATATAGGTCGGGTTACCAACCGTGAGAGGGGCTGACGCCGCCGGGTGCGGCTGTTAACCGTGAGAGGGGAGGGATGGACCGTTTTTCAGGTGAAAAATGGTCCATCCCTCCCCTCTCACATACATCAAAAGTTTCACATAGAAACATCGCGCGAGCGGGCCGGTCGATCAGCTTTCTGTGGTGGCATTTTTATTTCCTCACTCGCTCGGAAAATGCCACCACAGCCCCTCTCACATACATCAAAAGTTTCACACAAACACACCGCGTGAGCAGGCCAGTTCGGTGTATCTTCTCACCCGGGCACCTTTTACGCCCCAGGAGAAGCGAT
>OBYT01000068.1_pt1 | contig 15796 bp, 12 predicted proteins | sample 1476811 | NCBI WGS metagenome assembly OBYT01 (sample SAMEA2580215, study PRJEB22360) | human gut metagenome | biome: human gut; feature: human-associated habitat; material: faeces | place: Denmark | collected 2008/2010
GAAGTCTTCCCCCGACCACTCATTCGTCGAGGACGCGAGCGCCTTCGTCTCGCGTCCTCGATGTGTGTGAAGAGCCAGCCAGCGAGGCGGCTAACCCCGTCAGAGCTTGCCAAGAACAAGCTCAGTGAAAAAGTAGCTAAGACAACCTATTTTTCACAGCAACAAAGGTTCTATAAAAAACAGGTTCTTAGCATCCGCTTAATCGGTTACAGGTTGAGTGAGTCGTACCAAGCCTTTTTAGCTTCGCCACGCTCTTTCAAGCTGGCATTCACGAACTCAGTGCCCTTGTACCAAGTAGCGGTACCGCCTTCGAACTCCTGCTGTAAGTAAGCATCGCCGTTAGCGTCCACGCCCTCCACTGCTTCGCTGACGGGAGCACCCAGCATAGACATGTTGTTGTACATCTTGTACTCATCGCCGAATGCCCAGTCGCCATACGCTGAGAAACGAGGACGGTCTGAGAGCGCTTCGCTTTCAAGCAGCATGTTTGCTTGCACGGGCTTAGCACCGGGTAGCGGCTTACCATCAGCGGTTGCCTGAATGTACCAGTGGTTACCTTCCGCATCATCAGCCCACAGAACTCCCGGAAGCTTCAAGAAGACAGCCTGCGACCAGTCGAAAGTCGTGTCAACAGGAAGGTTAGCGTCGTACACACGACCTGTTACTTCATCGGGGAAGCCGCTAAGAAGCTCGGGGTTCTGACCGTGGTACATCATGTACGCACCGTTGTTCCAATCCAGCGACAACGGCAAGTAGAACATTGCATGAGAGGTGGGATCAGTCCACAAAATCGAACCGTCATCCTCGTAATTCTGCTTAAGTTCTGAGACTCTCATGACTACCGCCTGGATGGTGGTAGCACCGTTTTCAGTGGTGATGTCGTTGTACCACAGGTATGAACCGTAGCTCTTAGCGTCGCTGAGGTACTCAGTCACAGCATCGGTGTTCATCCAGATGGCCTTATTTTGCTCAGCGTTGTAAATTGCTGAGATGTTATTACCGAAATCCTGGGTGTAGTAAACACCGCTACGGTGGGTTACTTCGCCAGTAGGCTGTGAAGGGGTGAATTCGGTGGTTGAGGATACCAACTTGTCGATGGTAAGAGCCGCGTTCTCAATATCGCTCTTCGTCGCGTCCTTGGGGTTATTCGGAGTAACTGGAACAGTCGGCTTTACGTAGCCCTCCGGAGTAGTCGGTTGCGGCGTAGGTTGAGGAGCAGGCGCAGGACGCGGGTTAGTGAAGTCACCAATCACCACAGGTGAAGACCATTTAAAGTTGTTCGGCTCTGCTGCTGTTGCAGTATAGGGCGCATAAACTAGTCGCTTATAGTTCTGCACACGGAACTGGTACTGATGCAAATTATCTTTGGTGAAAGTGGTCAGAATATACGTGTATTCACCAGTTCCGTCCATAAAGCTGTGGGTGGGTAGACCGAATTGGTCAAGGTGTTGCAGCGCGTAATCCAGAGCTGCTGTTTCGATGAGTTCGACCTTGCCATCGCGTGCGTTGTAGACGATGGATGCGTGCTCGTGACGCTGTACCCAAAGCTGGTCAGCTTCTTTTTTCAAGGGCGGTGTAACTTCCCCAAGTAGCTCGTTTTTATAGCCCTCTGCCAATGAGTTAACCTCGTCCACGTATTTCTGAGGTACTTCTTCAGCTACCGGAGTGGGCTTAGGGTCTTCGACCGGAGCGGGGTTATCGCCCGTTGTATCAAAGCATTCACGTGTCTGGTCACGTTCTGCTTTCCACTTTTTGCCCGCTTCAGAGTTCAAATCGAGGGCTTTACCTGCGGTGGATTTACCGTCTTCTAGAACTACCAGCCAACGGCTCTGGTTCTTGCCGTTGTAGGTGGTGACAGAGGTACCGCAAAAGCTGTGGTTCCACGCATCAGATTCAAGAGCACCCAGAACGGCAATGCCGCCTGCTTCTTTGTAAGCGGCTGCTCGTTCAGCACCGTTGAGAACCTTCACACCGGTGGTACGACTCCACGTGATTACTGCGTTTTCAAAGGTCTGCGCGCAGCCAGCGCCGGTCACGCATTCCTCGTTGGAGGTCGACTGCCCGTACTTGCCAGGGTTCTGCTACCAGACTTTCGTGATGCCTGCATCTGGATTCTGACGGAAGGTAGCAGCCTGAGCTGTACCCGGTGTAATTGTCATCGCCAACGTTGCAAGTGCTAGCGCAGACGTTGTGATTGTGTATGTGTTTTTCATTTTTCCCCTATTTTGCGTAAGAGCCCACCGTGTGATGCACTCTTTACCCCGTTACCGGCAGGTGGTGAGCCGTGAGGTAACGGGAAAACTACGAGACCCCAATTCTCGTGTCAGTCTATAAAGCGCTAGATTCCCAGTGAAGGATCGTGCACTGCAGCATTATCAGCAAAACATGCTTTAGTTTCGGCGCGGGTGGCGTGCCATTTTTCAGCATCCACCCCATCGAGGGATAGGTATGAGCCAGCCTGCGTGCCTGAATCCACCACAATCATGAAACGGTGAGTGCCGTCGAGTGTGGTGACCGATTCACCGCAGTATGCGCTTTGCCAAAATTCGGATTCAAGAGCACCGAGCTTTTCTGTACCGCCTGCGAGTTTGAAAGCGTCAACACGGTGAGGGCTGAGAATGGCGTGAGCGCCAGTGCGAGCGCTCCATGTGACCAGGGCTTTTTCATAGTTTTGTTCGCATGCTCCGTTGTCGTAGCAGTGAACGTCGTCTGTGGTTGCTCCGTAGTCAGCGCCAAGAACTTGAACGTGTGCTGAGATATCTTGAATGGCAGTTTCGCTTGAGTTTTCAGCGTGTGCTGCTCCGGTTGAGAGGGCTGAGATAAGCAAGGCCGCGCCGAAAGTTACGGATGCGGCACGGTGCATCAATGTGGGCATAATGATTGGCCTTTTGTGCGTGGTTGAACGTGGTTCTAGACCTTACTTTAGATTTATTCACGGGGTAATTAGACCAAAAGCATGTAGCCACTTATGTAGCACGCACCACACAATCGCCCACAATTAAAAGAGGACGGTGGCGAAAGTATCTGCTTGCTCAAAACCTACGCGGGCATAGAGCGCACGGGCTCGCACATTGTAGTCATTCACGTACAAGCTGATGTGGGGATACCGAGGCCGTAACAGCTCACAGGCCTGAACAAGCAATGGGGCGGAAAGCCCGAAGCCACGATAAGCAGGGTGCAACCAGACTCCCTGAAGCTGACAGACGTCACCAGCTGCGATGCCCACATCGGTTTTGAAGACGACAACGTCTTCGGCGTTGACTGCCACTACGGTTCTGCGCTCGGCAATAAAATCGTGGACGCGTCGCTTATAGCCGATAGAATCGCGAGTCATCGGGTCGTAGCCCACTTCTTCGGTGAACATTGCTACGGATGCTTGCAGCAAGGTCTTGTTGTCAGACTCTCGGGCAAAGCGCACGCCCTTAGAGATCTGAGGTGCGGGCAAGCCCGGGCGGTAAAGGTCGCGTGAGTGGCTGATGCTTCGTTGCGGCGGAAGGTATAAGAGTGGTTGTTGTGCCCTAATATCGAGCACATTTTTGAAGGCGGGTTCTGCTTTTTCCCACAGCGGCAGTACGGTATCTGCCGCACCAAAGATAGATGCGATCTGACGATGATGCTGAGAAATAAAGGCCGCCACATCGGGAATATACTGCTCAGGAATATCCACCGGGACGCAGTTTCCGCCCAGCCAGAAAGCACCCACCAGCTTTTCTTCAACTGGCGCGATGGAATCGGCAGGAGCGTCCTGAGTATTCACCACAGATTCGGGCGAGAAAGGGAGAGGACGCGCGAATACTTGCGCCATCTGACGCAAAGCACGAGGAATGGCTGCCCCCAAAGCCAGTGCGCTGTTTTCTGCCGGAGCCGCAGCATCGTTCGGTGCTTCAAAAATCCCCATAAAACCAAAGGGCGAGCGCATGCGTGTAGCCAGTTGAGCATCGGGTAAACCGAACTTCGCTAAGTGTTCGGCGTTAAAAACAGAGACCACCGGGTCACGATCTATCAATCTACACAGCTGTTGCCGGTGCTCATGAGTGAGCGGACGAATGCTGACGGTCTGCGACCGCGTAGGTGTAGATTTCATAGATGTGCCGGTGGCCTCTGCGATGAATGAAAATGCGTATTAGCTGATGTTAACTGACGGTGAGCCTTCGGGAACGTATTCGCCGCTTGCTTCCATCTCGCCAGCAATACGGTTAGCTTCTTCAATCAGGGTCTCGACGATCTGATCTTCGGGAACGGTTTTGATAACTTCACCCTTGACGAAGATCTGTCCCTTACCGTTGCCGGATGCGACGCCGAGGTCTGCTTCGCGTGCTTCGCCGGGACCGTTTACAACGCAACCCATAACGGCTACGCGCAACGGAACCTTCATGCCTTCAAGACCTTCGGTGACCTTTTCTGCCAGCTCCCAAACGTTCACCTGAGCGCGACCGCATGAGGGGCAAGAAACGATATCGAGCTTGCGCGGGCGCAGGTTCAAAGATTCGAGAATCTGCGAACCAACCTTGACCTCTTCAACGGGAGGTGCAGACAGCGAGACGCGGATGGTGTCGCCGATGCCCTGAGAGAGTAGAGCGCCAAATGCGGTGGAGCTCTTGATGGTGCCCTGGAAGGCGGGGCCAGCCTCAGTCACGCCCAGGTGCAGGGGCCAGTCGCCGGCTGCTGCCAGCTGACGGTATGCCTCAACCATGACGACGGGGTCATTGTGCTTGACTGAAATCTTGAAATCGTGGAAGCCGTGTTCTTCGAACAAGGATGCCTCCCACACAGCAGACTCAACGAGAGCCTCGGGGGTAGCGCGTCCGTACTTTTCCAGCAAACGCTTGTCCAAAGAACCGCCATTCACACCAATGCGGATTGAGGTGCCGTGGTCTTTAGCCATCTGTGCGATTTCTTTAATCTGGTCATCAAACTTACGAATGTTACCGGGGTTAACGCGCACAGCGCCGCATCCAGCTTCAATAGCAGCATAAACGTACTTGGGCTGGAAGTGGATATCAGCAATGACAGGAATCTGTGACTGCTGAGCGATAATAGGCAGAGCCTCTGCGTCCTTATCGGTGGGGCATGCCACGCGAACAATGTCGCAACCGGCTGCGGTGAGCTCAGCGATCTGCTGCAAAGTAGCACCAATATCGTGAGTTTTGGTGGTAGTCATTGACTGCACTGAAATGGGCGATTCTGAGCCAACGCCAACTGAACCAACGTTGAACTGGCGAGTCTTACGACGCGGTGCCAGAACGGGCGGCGGGGGTGCAGGCATTCCTAGATTGACCGAGGTCAAAGCGTTCCTCCAAAAGTATTTTTATACGTAGCCACAAAGCATACGTATTGAGTCAACTTCTATTGTGCACCAGTTAGCTCGATTTTAAGAAGACGAAGCTACGACTCTTTCACCACAGGCACATTTACAATGCCGTATATGAGCTTTGAGACCCCCGTAAGAACAACCACCCCTCATATTGTGTCGACTAATATCGCGCATCCTTTTCCCGCACCTGATCAGCCGCATCGCCCCACCGGGATTCACAAGGTAGCGGTCGACTCCATTAGCGTTTTTGCGCCAGGCCCGCGTTACGGTGACGGGTCAGGAGTAGAAGGCGACTTGGTGGGCAACGCAAAGCATCATGGTGGCGCCGACAAAGCGGTCTATATCTTTGCGCGCGAAGAACTAGATTTCTGGTCTGAGCAAGGGGGCGTGAATTACGCCAACGGAATGTTTGGCGAGAACCTTACAACTGTTGGAGTGAACTGGTCGGAGGTTTTAATCAATCAGCGGTTTTCAGTAGGCACCGCCGTTCTCGAAGTGAGTGTGCCACGACAGCCGTGCAGAACCTTTGCAATGTGGCTTGAGCGCCGGGGATGGGTGAAAACTTTCACCGCTCACGGTGACTGCGGTGCCTACGCGCGCGTTATTACACCCGGAACTATCAGCCCCGCAGATACCATTACCTTTCATGAGCCTCCGGCGCACGGCGTAACGATGGGCATGGCTTTTGCGGCAAAAATGGGCAACAAGAACATCGCACAAGATGTCGTTGCTGCCCATTGTCTGCCGGAGCATCACCACCGGCAATTGGTGAAGCTCATTTCTTAGTTTTTAGATTTCGCGGCTTAGCTTTCTACAGCAAAGTAATGGGCTTGAAGATATCTGCGGTAATGAGAATCAGCGACATCAGCCCGAACGCACCTGCAACCACAAATGTCAGTGGCAGGAGCTTAGCGGCATCAAACGGTCCCGGATTCTGTCGCCCAAACAAGCGCGCAAACAACTTACGAACACCTTCCCACAGCGCGCCGAGTACATGACCACCGTCAAGAGGTAGCAACGGCACAAGGTTGAGAGCAAAAAGAAAAAGATTGAGCGTGCCAATCATCGACACCAGCGTGGCTGCTTTTTCTTTGAGATTAATCTGGTCGGTGGATGCAATCTCTCCGGCGATGCGCCCAACACCCACAACTGACATGGGGCCATTAACGCCTCGCTCACCGTTCGTCACCAGCACCCTGGCGGTTTCAAAAACACGCGCGGGCAGGCGGAGGACGCTGGAGTAGATGCTCTTCATCTGCTCCCCAACGGTCGGCAGAATATCTCCGGCAGTGCCGGGCACCAGCTCGGTTGACGGGGAGACACCAATAAAGCCAACATCGGTGGTCTTGTAGCTACCGTCCTCATTTTTCTCATAGGTTCCGGTCGTCTCATTCATAACAGGACGCGCAGTGAGCATCGGTTCGATGGTGAGGTTCTCAGTTTTACCGTCACGAAGCACGGTCACCTCAACGCTCTGGTTGGCGTGAGTTTTAATTTCATCGGTCAGCTGGTTCCAGCTTGAAATGTCTTGCCCCGCAAAACGGGTAATCACATCTCCAGCTTTTAGACCGGCTGCAGCGGCTGGGGCTTTCGGGTCGCTTTCAGCGCACGCTGCGGTAGCATTATTCTCCTGCTCCGATGAAACAGTTTTAACGCACTGACTCACCGATGACACCGTGGTGGTGGGCTGTGCACTACCAAAACCAAGAATCAAAATCGCTACACACACTACGCCGATGAGTAGGTTCATCACCGGTCCGCCCAGCATAATAATGATGCGCTTATAAATGGGTAGCTTATAAAAAACCCTGTTCTCATCGGTTTCGCTGATGCGTTCGTGGTCAACCGCACGGGCATCCTCGATGAGCTGACTAAAGGGGCCGGTGGTACTGGTGCGCAGTCCCTCACCGGTTTTTGCAGGCGGATACATTCCAATCATTGAAATATAGCCGCCCAGCGGAATCAGCTTGAACCCGTATTCGGTTTCTCCCCTGCGAACAGAAAACAGGGTTTTACCAAAGCCAATCATGTACTGAGGCACGCGAACGCCAAACTTTTTGGCGGGCACAAGATGCCCAATCTCATGCAAACCGATCGACGCACCAATCGCCACTGCCATGATGATGACACCAATAATAAATAGCAAGATGCCCATTGCGCCCCTACGGTCTCAGTTTTCACGCTTCTAACTAGCCATACTCTAGTACATAGCGTCTGTGGAACTAGAGTCAGAGCTTTCATCCTAAGATGAGCAGCTGAAAACTAGCTTTATAGCATCGGGGCGAAAGCTTGATATACGCGAATGTTATGAGCCGGGTTACAGACTGCTGTGACCTATATTTCACAGGTACTTTAGGTCATGTTCACCTCAAAGTTTAGGTCAGTTTCACCCAATTTTTTGTGTAGAAATAACCTTTACTTCATATTTGATATTTTTTCCGTACGCACCCTCAACGTTCCACCGCGACCCTTCTCAAAAAATTACAAAACAACTAGTCAGAGCCATATTTTTAAAAATCAAGCAACAAAACAACAGGCTGTCAAGATTTCTTTCCGCCTTTATTTTTACCTTCAGAACCCCTAGTGTTTTAAGCAAGATATTCCTCTACACATGCCCGCACAACGGACAGAAGAAAAAGGAGCAATCAGCACAATGACTGCACAAGCTCACATCGACGAAGACCTGTTGATTCGTCCCGAGTTTGCTGACGCGTGGCGTAACTTCGCAGACGGCGAATGGAAGCGCGGCGTTGAGGTACGCGACTTCATTCTCAAGAACTACACCCCCTTCGAAGGCGACGCTTCCTTCCTCGCAGGTCCTACCGAAAAGACCCTGCGTGTGTGGGACACTCTCGAGAAGAAGTTCCTCTCCGTAGAACGCAAGCAGCGTGTTTACGATGTAGATACCGAAACCCCCGCAGAGATTGATGCTTTCGGTGCTGGCTACATTTCAGAGGACGACGACGTTATCGTTGGTCTGCAGACCGATGTTCCCCTCAAGCGCGCTATGATGCCCTACGGTGGCTGGCGCATGGTCGAAACCGCAATCCGCGAGGCCGGCAAAGAACCTAACGAAAACGTTAAGAAAATCTTCACCGAGTACCGCAAGACTCACAACGAGGCAGTCTTCGATATCTACACTCCCCGCATCCGCGCGGCACGTTCTTCACACATCATCACCGGCCTGCCCGATGCTTACGGTCGCGGTCGCATCATCGGTGACTACCGTCGTGTAGCTCTCTACGGTGTAGATGCCCTCATCGCCGACAAGGAACGCGCTAAGGATTCAGTGGCCGACAAGGGCTTCTCAGAACACTGGGCACGCTACCGCGAAGAACACTCAGAGCAAATCAAGGCCCTCAAGCGCCTGAAGAACATGGCATCAAAGTACGGCTTTGATATCTCAGGCCCCGCTAAGAATGCACAAGAAGCTGTTCAGTGGACCTACTTCGGTTACCTGGCATCAGTTAAGTCTCAGGACGGCGCTGCAATGTCCATTGGTCGCCTCTCAGGTTTCTTGGATGCCTACTTTGAGCGTGACCTTGCAGAAGGCACCATCACCGAGTCCGACGCACAGGAAATGATCGACGCACTCGTCATCAAGTTGCGTATCACCCGCTTCCTGCGCACCATCGATTACGATCAAATCTTCTCAGGTGACCCCTACTGGGCAACCTGGTCAGACGGTGGCTTCTCAGACGACGGTCGCACCCTAGTCACCAAGACTTCATTCCGTCTACTGCAGACTCTTCGCAACCTCGGCCCCGCGCCTGAGCCCAACATCACCATCTTCTGGGACGAGAACCTGCCCGATGGCTACAAGGAATTCTGCTCGGCAATTTCTATCGAAACCTCGTCGATTCAGTACGAGTCAGACCCGCAGATTCGCCAACACTGGGGCGACGACGCCGCAATCGCCTGCTGCGTATCGCCCATGAAGGTCGGCAAGCAGATGCAGTTCTTCGGCGCTCGCGTCAACGCTGCTAAGGCTTTGCTGTACGCCATGAACGGTGGACGCGATGAGATGAGCGGCAAGCAGGTTGTTGAGGGTTACGAGCCCATCACGGGCGACGGTCCCCTTGACTTCGATGAAGTCTGGAACAAGTATGAGCACATGCTTGACTGGGTTATCGGCACCTACGTTGAGGCTTTGAATATCATTCACTACAGCCACGACAAGTATGCCTACGAATCCATCGAGATGGCTCTGCACGACTCAGACATCATCCGTGCAATGGGTTGTGGCATCGCTGGTCTGTCAATCGTCGCTGACTCACTATCAGCTATCAAGTACGCGAAGGTAACCCCCATTCGCGACGAGACCGGTCTGATTGTTGACTACAAGACCGAAGGCGACTTCCCCGCCTACGGCAACGACGACGACCGCGCAGACGATATCGCTGCAACCATCGTCCACACCGTCATGAGCAAGATCAAGGCAATCCCGCTCTACCGCGACGCAATCCCCACCCAGTCGGTTCTGACCATTACCTCAAACGTTGTCTACGGTAAGGCAACCGGTAACTTCCCATCAGGTCACCGCGCAGGCACCCCGTTCTCCCCCGGTGCAAACCCCGAGAACGGCAAAGACACCCACGGCATGGTGGCGTCAATGCTCTCCGTTGGCAAGCTCGACTACGACGACGCTCTCGACGGTATCTCGCTGACCAACACGATCACCCCGACCGCGTTGGGCCGCACCAAGGACGAACAGGTCAAGAACCTCGTTGGCATCTTGGACGCCGGATTCGTTCCGGAAGAAGACTAGTTTCTAGTAGTTCTTACACAAAATATTCATTTAGAAAGAAGGTCATATCATGGCAGTAAAGACTTACGAAGAGCGCCTTGCATCAATGAAGGCAAACCGCGAGGCAAAGCCCGCAGACAGCAAGGGCCTGTACCACGCAAACATCAACGTGTTGAACAAGGACACCTTGCTTGACGCTATGGAGAACCCTGAGAACTACCCGAACCTCACCGTTCGCGTTTCAGGTTACGCCGTCAACTTTGTTCGCCTTACCCGCGAGCAGCAGATGGACGTTCTCTCACGCACCTTCCACCAGGGCGCTTAATTTCATCTATGTCTATTGATGTTCAGGCTCCGGGGGAACAAGATTTTGCTCCCCCGGAGTCTCGCCAATCCGGGGCTGGCACCTGGGGTTTGGGTGAGATGACCGATCTTGAGCGCTCATCACAGCTACAGTTGATGCGCGAAGGTAAGCTCGGCTCCATCCATTCTTGGGAGCTTGTAACCGCTGTGGACGGACCGGGCACCCGCATGACAGTGTTCATGAACGGATGCCCGTTGCGTTGCGTCTACTGCCATAACCCCGATACTTTTCAGATGCGAGACGGCAAACCGATTATGATCGATGAGCTGCTCAAAAAGGTCAAGCGTTATCGTAAGGTCTTCAAATCAACCGGCGGCGGAATCACTATCTCTGGCGGCGAAGTTCTTATGCAGCGTGCCTTCGCTGAGAACCTTCTGATTAGTGCAAAATCGTTGGGCATTCACACTTGCATCGATACTTCGGGGTATCTTGGACGCACCGTCACCGACGAGTTCTTGGACTACGTTGATCTGGTGCTTCTCGATGTGAAGTCCGGCGATGAGGACACCTATAAGAAGGTCACAGGACGCGAGTTACAGCCCACCATCGACTTTGGTGATCGTCTCAATGCGTTGGGTAAGGACGTGTGGATTCGTTTTGTAGCTGTGCCCGGCTACACGGATTCTTATGAGAATGTTGAGAAAGTAGCCGATATTGTGTGCCGCTGGCCCAATGCGGTCAAGCGCGTTGAGGTTCTTCCTTTTCACCAAATGGGCACCGATAAATGGGAGTCCCTGGGCATCAACTACGAGCTCAAGGACGTCCAGCCGCCCTCGAAAGAAGAAACTGAACGCATCCGCGACCAGTTCCGCGCACGCGGTCTAGAGGTTTACTAAAGCGTCTCTCTGTAAAAAATTATGCCCCGGCTACGTGAGAAAAGTAGCCGGGGCTTTACTCATTCAGCTGGCGGCCAGTTCACATGGTATGCGGGGATGCCAGCTGGCTCGCGGCTAATGTGAATCGCGGAGAGCGCCCAACGCGAATCCGCGAGAGGGACTGCTGGCATCCCGCATCCTATGTGATTGCAAAAGCTCTAAAATTTCCTAGGCGAATGTCTAAGAGAGTCCCAGCATTTCATTGGCGCGAGCTCGTGCCCACTGTTCAGCATGCAACACCGCATCCAATGTGAGGTCTGCGTCCTCAGTTTTAGCGTCTGAGTTTTCGTGTTCGTCAAGCACTTTGCCTACGGTGTCGATGATGTCGGTAAAGCGGATGGTGCCAGCGTGGAAAACGGCGGGGAAGGTACCGGCACGTTTACCAGCGTCCTTAATCATGCCTACTGCGGGGAAAGCTTTGTTATCAAGCGGTTCAAAGGTCCACTCAGATGCAGTTGACCAATCGCAGGATGAAGCTACACCGGGGACGCGGTGCGGCCAAGTCAGTCCTAGGGCGATGGGTAGAAGCATGGTGGGCGGTGATGCTTGAGCGATGGTTGAGCCATCCACAAACTGCATGGAATGGACAATGGATTGACGGTGCACCGTCACGTCGATGCGGGCAAGATCAACGCCAAACAGGTGGTGGGCTTCAAGAACTTCAAGAGCCTTATTCACCATGGACGCCGAGTTAGTGGTAACTACCAATCCCATATCCCACGTGGGGTGGGCTAGCGCTTGCTTCGGTGTTACATCGCGTAGTTGCTCGTAACTCATGCCGCGGAAAGGGCCACCCGAGGCCGTAAGAATCAGACGATCAACCTCACGGTCAGTACCGGATGCCAGTGCCTGTGCAAGCGCGGAGTGCTCAGAATCCACGGGAATGAGCGCTTGCTCTAGCGGCGACGAGTCAACGGCTGCTCTCACCAAGCGTCCACCGGCGATGAGGGACTCTTTGTTAGCCAGGGCAACCTGCTGACCAGACTCTAGAGCAGCCAGGGTGGGCGCGAGACCGATTGAACCGGTAATTCCGTTGAGAACCACGTCGGCGCCGAATCTCGCGGCTTCAGTTGCCGCGTCCTGACCGTGAACGATGTGCGGCTGATAGGCGATATTGGCTGCGCTTGCTAGCCCTGCGATGAGTTCGCTGAGTGTGCGGGCCGCTTCAGCGTCGCCTGAGGTAGCGACCAGCTTCACACGGGTTTCAACTGCCTGCTCAGCTAGTAGCTGTAGCGACGATGTGCCAGCGGCAAGCGCCACAACTTTCAAAGGCGCATCCGCGCTATCAACGGTGGCACCGGAAAGATGAGCGACGTGTCGAATGACATCCATTGCTTGGGTGCCAATAGAACCGGTTGAACCAAGAATCGTAACGGTGCGCCCTTCTCCCATGAACTTACTGAGTTCCGGGGTAAGGGCATCGCGTGAGCCAAAGTCAGGTGTTGTTGCGCCAAATTTCATGACTCTAGTATCTCACGCGACGCGCTCAACGGTTTTTATTCAGATGGCTCCACGAAAAAATCACGGAGTGCTTTGAGCAGACTTGCGTTGAAGCTTTGAGTGCTAGTAGCGCGCGGCACAAGAACATCGGCCCCGTGGTACATACCCGGTTCAACGTGGGTTTGAACGTTTACGCCAGCTTCTTTCAGTCGCTGAGCGTAGGCAAGATCCTCTTCATAGAACAGGTCTAATTCCCCTACCCCAATCCATGTTGCAGGCAGTCCGGCTAGATTCTCACGTCGTGCCGGTGCCGCATATTCGTGAATTCCGGGGCCACCGGGCTCGCGGTTGAGGTAGGTTCGCCATGCGTACTCGTTGTCGGTGCGCGTCCATACAAAGTTCCCGCGTCCTTCATCGTCTTTACGAAGCACAGCGCGGTCATCGAGCATGGGGTAAATCAGTGCTTGGAAGTTCACCGGATGACCTTCGTCAAATGCTTTGTTGACGACTGCAGCGGCTAACCCGCCACCGGCACTTGAACCAGAGACTGCAATTTTGGCAGGATTAATGCCGTAATGTTCAGCATTTTCCTGAAACCAGTGCAGAGCAGTATAAACATCCTCTAGGTCAGCGGGAAACGGGGCTTCACCGGCATTGCGATACTCGGGGCTGAAGACGGGAACACCTAGTTCTTGTGCGAGCTTTGAGGGGTAGGCCTGATTAGCGCCAGCCGTAGCAATCACATGTCCGCCACCGTGAATCCACAACACTGCGCCGTCACCGGTAATGTGTTCGGGAATATTGAGGAAGCCGGTGGGCGCAGTGTGTCCCAGATAGTCGGGTGTTACCTCCTGCACTCGGACGCCTGCTGCAGCTGGTGCAACGGGCATCCAGTTGCGTTGCGGGGCAGGAAGCAAGGACGATATTTTCGTGAGGCCGCTGACAGGCATATAGAGCAGAGGGTGGCGTAATGAGGGTGCTACTGCATCCACTTTTTCAAAATGACGCTTGCGAGCAAATCCAGCGCCTGCAGCGACTAAAGCTGTAGCTAGAATTTTAGTTTTCATGTATCCCCTTCCATGAAGTATCTACAGTAACTGCAATTACTAGCGTAAAAGAACAAGCTGAGAACCACCTGAAAACACAGAGTCCTTATCAAAAATGCCCCGCTACTTTCGCAACGGGACAATTTCAACTAGCTCACAATGTCATAATTTTTCAGGCGCTTCTTATCAGCCTTCTTCCCTGAATCCTGCAGGCTCAGCAGCTCAGCGTAAATACCGCCCGAACGCGCCAGCTCATCAGGAGTGCCGACCTCATCGATATTGCCGTCTTTGAGCGTGACGATTCGATCGACTGCAGAAATAGTTGAGAGACGGTGCGCAATAATCAGAGAGGTACGCCCCACCATCAACTCATCCAATCCGGCCTGAACCGCGCGTTCAGCCTTGGTATCAAGCGCAGATGTTGCCTCATCCAAGATCAGAATAGGAGCGTCTTTGAGAATCGCACGCGCAACCGCAATGCGCTGCTTCTGACCACCCGACAGCTTAAGGCCTCGCTCACCGATCAGCGAGTCGTAACCGTCCGCAAATTTTTCAATAAAGGCATGCGCGTTCGCCTTTTCTGCGGCACGGATAATTTCTTCGCGGGTTGCTTCAGGACGCGAGTAGGCAATATTTTCGGCGATAGTACCGGAGAATAGTGATGCGTCCTGGAACACCATGCCGATGCGCGAACGCAATTTTTCAAGGTCAGCGCTCTCAATGACATCATCATCTACAACCACTTTGCCGTCGCGAGGATCATAAAGACCTTCAAGCAAAGCCATGAGCGTTGATTTACCGCCACCGGATTCACCCACAAAAGCAATTTTTTCACCACGCTTGACCGACAGGTTGATGTCGTTGAGGACGTTCGCTTCGCCTTCATACCCAAAGGCTACGTTCTCAAATCGGATGAGGTCGTCTCCAGCTAATGTTTTGAGGGGCTGCGATTTTTGCGAGCCAGAAGTACTTGCAACCAGGGCTAGTGCACGCTGATCAGGGGCAAGCTCCATGACCTCAAAGTAGTCTTTGGAACCTGCGATGGCGCGCTGAGCGGTATCCACTACCCAGCTCAATGAAGAGATCGGCTGGACTGCCATGCCCATGAGCTGAATCAACAGCACCATGTCACCGATGGTGAAATCACCGGCCAGGGTGCGCAGAAAAATCATGAGATAGAGACCAAAGAAGACGAGATCTAAGAAACCGCGGCGAGCAACGTCCATGCGGTGCCAGAACGATGACTGCGCCTGTGTGAGACCAATAGTCTTGTTGAAATGCTTTTTGAACAAACCCAACTCGCGTCGTTCCTGTCCAAATGATTTCACCACTCGAACCTGGCCGATTACCTCGTTGAAGCGGCCGGATGCGATGTCGATATTCTTGTTCTTCTCAGCCTCCCATACCTGCCATTTTTCGCTGGTTTTTGAGGTCAACCATAAGTAGGTGGGAAAAATAATGACCAGCAAAAGCGCCAGCGGCCAGTAGTACCAACCGCTAATACCAATCACCGCGATAGTAGTAATAATCATCGTGAAGAAGGTATTAGAGAACATCTTCACGAAGTTCGTCACCTCGGTGATCGAACGATTAAGGCGCGAAATGATAGTACCGGTTAGCTCTGAGTCAAAGTAGCTTTGCGGTAGCACCAGCAGCTTTTCAAAATAGCGAGTGGAGAGGATGGTGCGCATTTTCTGGCTCATCACGTCTCCGAGAAAACCACCCACATTGGTGATTACCGTGTTGAACAGCTGAGCGGCAAAATACGCCACCGCAAACCAGACAATGACACTCATCGGCGTCTGCTCGGTTCCATTGACTGAATTTACAACAGCATCAGTAGCACCCTTAATAATGAAGGGGCTAGCCAGTGAAGTCACCGACATCAAAATTGAGCAGACTATAATACCGGTGTAATAGGGCCACAGAGTATGGGTTGCCCTCATGATGCGGAAAATACTCTTCACGATTCTTCTTTCAAGACATTAGCTGTGTGTACATTAAACTCTG
>OBYT01000069.1_pt1 | contig 15612 bp, 15 predicted proteins | sample 1476811 | NCBI WGS metagenome assembly OBYT01 (sample SAMEA2580215, study PRJEB22360) | human gut metagenome | biome: human gut; feature: human-associated habitat; material: faeces | place: Denmark | collected 2008/2010
GTCAGCCTTGAGCTGGGTGAGCGCAACAACCTCTACTTCGACGTTGGCTTCTTCTTCAGATTCACGTAGCACGGTCAGCGCCGGGTTTTCGCCGGGATCCACGATGCCGGTGATGGGCGTCCACAGACCGTTATCGCTACGGCGTACCAGCAGGATTTTCTGGTCTTCATCGCGCACGATGACCGCGGTTGCGCCCGATAGCCACAGCATGTCGTGACCAATTTTGCTACGCAACTTGGTAATAAATTCTGGGGTAGGCATAAGGTCAGTTCCTTTCGCGGAGAATCGTTAGGGTACGGTGGCGGAGAAGATACCAGCAGGGGAAGGCATTTTTATGCCGGAAAAACCAAAGCGACGGTAGCTCCAGCGAGCATGAAAGGCCCAAAAGGTATATGGGATTTGAGGCTGGCTTTCTTGGTCAGTACTAGATACAGGCCGTAGCAACCACCAAAGACGAAAGCGAGCGTGGTGCCCCACAGTATATTGAGCGCTGAGAAATAGCCCATCAGCATCCCGAGCACCCCGGCTAGCTTTACATCACCTAGCCCTAAAGAGCGGCGCGAAATCATCCTGAATACCCAGTAGATTCCCAAAAGCACAACGGCACTGTATGAGGTTCTTCGCAGACCTTCAGCGCCTTCCGTCAGCACGAGAACCGTAAACAGGGCAACCCCAATAACGGCGTACATGGGCAGGACGATTTTGTCGGGAAGTCGGTGGATGGCTACATCAATACGCCACAGTTTCACGGCGCAAACCGCAAAATAAACGCTGGCAAGGATCAGCAGTGCGGCGCAGATCCAGCCGGTCGCATTTCCGTACGTTGCGAACTCGTAGATACGAGCAAACATTAGGATCCAAAGCGGCGCTGACGGTTAGCGTAATCGCGTAGCGCACGCAAGAAATCAGTCCGACGGAAGTCCGGCCACAGTGCTTCGCAGAAATGAAATTCGGAGTAAGCGGACTGCCAGGTCAAAAAGCCCGAGAGACGCTGTTCGCCAGAGGTGCGAATCAAAAGGTCAGGATCAGGAAGACCGCGTGTGTAGAGATGACTTGAAATATCTGAAATCTCAAGATTTTCTGCCAGCTCGCTCATGTCTTTGCCTTCGGCCACCGCACCGAGAATGAGGTCACGTACCGCGTCCACAATCTCCTGGCGTCCGCCGTACCCTACCGCAATATTGACGTGCAGGTCGCTAATGTCCTGGCTCTTCTCTACGGCATCTTCTAAAGTGCATCGCAACGACGACGGCAGTGCTTCCAGTTTGCCAACGCCCTGTATTTTAGCGATGCGAGCGCCCGACAACTCGGTGATAAATCCTTCGATGACTTCGAGAAGGTCTTTCAGCTCTTCTTCCGAGCGCTTTAGATTCTCGGTAGAGAGCATATACAAAGTGACCATCGGTATCTTGAGTTCACGGCACCAGCCTAAGAACTCAATGATGCGTTCGGCTCCCGCTTGATGCCCGTGCTTAGTGGTTTCGCCGAGCTGAGCAGCCCACCGGCGGTTGCCATCGACCAGCACACCAATATGTTGCGGAAGGCGTTGCACAGGAATCGACGAGGTCAGCGCATGCTCGTAGACCTTGTACACCGGCTGCGGTACCTTCATCGTTCCCCTAATGTTCGATACTCAAAAAGTTCTCGTTTCATTCTATAGGTAGCCACACGCGTTTTCATGATGCGGGTACTGATCTGACTCATCGAACACTGTAGTGCGAGAGGTTTATCAAACCTAAAAGTAGCTGATGATTTATTGAACATGCTGGTCTGATTCGCCGATAAGGTTCATAATTAAAGAAGTGGAAGCAAGCTTCCTTCTTACCGATAAATGAGCTCTCATGAAAGGTACTGCCATTACAGCCTCAACGCGCGCTCGGTCGGAGGTTCATTCTTTCCTCTCCCCCGACCATCCCTATTATGAGAAGAAGCCGCTGATGCGCGGCTGGCTTCACGCCGGTTTCGCACCCATTGTTTTTATAGCGGGAATCGTGCAAATTATTCTCGCAGGTGGTGGCTGGCTGAGTCTTGCGTGCGCAATTTTTGCACTCACAGGCATCCTTCTCTTTGGCATCTCAGCGATTTATCATCGAGCCTACTGGTCAGAACGTCTGCGTATGCTCTTCAAGCGCCTTGATCACGCCAATATCGCACTGGTGATTGCTGGAACGTATACGCCAATCGCTCTGACCTTGTTACAGGGTAGTCAAAGAACACTGCTGCTGTGGATTATTTGGGGATGCGCGATAGGCGTGGTGCTCTTTCGCGTTTTGTGGACTGCCGCTCCTCGCTGGCTGTACACCCCGATTTACGCAATTATGGGCTTGATCGCGGTCTTTTTCTTGCCCGAATTTTGGCAGATTTCTCCGGTCGCTACTGTGCTCATTGCAACCGGTGGAGCTATCTATATCCTAGGCGCTGTCTTCTATGGCACCAAATTCCCGCAGCTTTCCCCGCGTCATTTTGGTTTTCACGAACTTTTTCATGCCTGCACCATTGTGGGATTTATCCTGCACTACATCGCCGTCATGTTCGCAATTTTTGCAGTGCGCGGCTAGCCGCTGAGCGGGCTATAGGCAGAAGCCACTTAGCGCAAAGCCCGGATGCTGGTTCAACCAGCATCCGGGCTTTTACATACACAACTAATGGGGCTTTAGCGTTTCTCGGCTCTACGCGATGAACCACTAACGCCGCCTTGAACGGTGTTTCGGGCGGGCTGAGCGGTAGGCTCAACACGAGACTGAGAATCCTTACCCGCGGTTTCACCGTGAAGCTCAGCCTCACGCGCCTTGGCGTAGTCAACACGGTAGCGCAGACGACGCTGGCGGCGAGTCAAGTCCAAGCCCAACAGGATAATAACGATACCCAAAACCATAGTCACCAAAAAGCCAGTAATGCCCGGTGAACCCAGCGGCGAGCCATCCTGGTTGTATTCCTGAATGGTACTGGTTGCTGTTGAAAGCTCAGCTGCCACAGGTACAGCCACAGTCAGAACAGATGAAAACATAGTTACAACCCTTTATTGCTGGGACGAAAAGTCGATACCGCTGGCAAAGTCATGCTCAGGCAGTGAAGTTTCTACCTTCGAATCAATCAGCACGTAATCATCGGTAGGCCATACTTCTTGTGACTGCACGGGAGTCAGCGCGAAGAACAAATCTTCTGGCCCAACCTGGGTTGCGTGCGCCAACAGCGCCTTATCACGCAACTCAAAATAGTCCTTAGATAGGATGCGCGTGGTCGTAGAGTGGCGCGATACAGGAGGCTGATGACCATCAACATCATCTTCCATACGGCGGGCAATCCACTCAGCAAACGGGCTCTCAAGACCGTTTGCCATCAAGTACTCATGCATAGCGTTCAGACGCTCAGGATTAAAAGCTCGGTCGTAGTAGAGCTTAAGTGGCTGCCAGGGTTCGCCCTCACCCACGTAAGCGTTCGCGTCACCAGCTTTTTCATAAGCTTCAACAGCTACCTTATGCGACATGATGTGGTCGGGATGCGGGTAGCCACCAACTTCGTCGTACGACAAAATAACGTGCGGCTTGAACTTACGCACTAAACGCACCAGAGGGGCACTAGCTTGTTCCAACGGCAACGACGCAAAGCATCCAAACGGAAGCGGCGGCAACGGATCGCCTTCAGGCAAACCTGAATCCATAAAACCAATCCAGCGGTGTTCAATACCCAGAATCTCGCGGGCATTCGCCATCTCTTGACGACGCACCGACGGCAAGAAGCGGTAAGCAGCCGGGTTCTCGCGTCCTGCCTCACTCAAAATATCGCCGCGTTCACCGCCAGTCATTGAAGCAACCAGCACGCGGGCACCACGAGCAGCGTAAGCAGCCATCATCGCAGCGCCCTTTGACGACTCATCATCAGGATGCGCGTGCACCGCAAGAATACGAAAACCCGTGTAGTCTTCGTTCAACGGCTGTACATTACCTGCCGCGTCCTTGACGATAGTGGGGGTATTCTCAGCGTCACTCACGTTTGCACTCCGCTTAAATTCGATACAGTAGATAAGTGCCCCTTTCATAGGGGCTTAGTGCCTTTAGATAAAGGCAACATATCTAGTGTAGCGAATCGTTGAGAGTGTATTTCTCAGGGCGAAATATACTACGAACAACGGTAAGGAGTGCCCATGAGCAATCAAATGATGGTTGATCGCTACGGCGAAAAGCGTGCTCGAAAGCCTACCCCTGCGCGGTTTTGGATCATCATCACTGCCGTCGTTGTTACCCTAGCGGTCGCGTGGGGTATCTGGGTTCAAACGACCCAGGACGCCTCAAACCCTGAGTTCAAAAACACAGGGTACGACCTCATGAGCTCTAACGAAGTCACGGTCTCCTTTGAAGTCGTCAAAAAACCTGACGCCACCGCAGTGTGCGCGCTCAAAGCAATGAACGCATCCGGCGCACCCGTGGGCTGGAAAGAAGTAACCATTGGCCCTCGCGACGACAATGCACAGGTCACCGCACGCACCGAGCACCTTTTCATCACTTCAGCCGCTCACACCGCAGTTGTCGACTCCTGCTGGGGCAAAAGTTAACGGGCAACCTTCGTCGATAAGCCAACTTATTGCCCCGCAAAAGCCCGAATCGTTAGGATTAGGTCTCATCAGACCGTAAAATAAAACTCAGACTTTCTTCAGCAGGCACTGAGCCGCTGAAAACTGATAGAAAGGACGCCCACGCGTCTTTGAAAGGAAAACGTATGACTGAAGAACAGCACGAAGGCGCTTGGCTGACCCAAGAAGCGTACGACCGTCTCTCAGAAGAACTCGAACGCATCTCAGGCCCCTACCGCCAAGAAATCGTTGACCGCATCTCAGCAGCACGCGATGAAGGCGACCTCAAAGAGAACGGCGGCTACCACGCAGCACGCGAAGAACAGGGCAAGAACGAAGCTCGCATCGCACAGCTCAAGCACCTGCTCGAAAACGCACAGGTCGGCGAAGAGCTCAAGGACAACGGCATCGTAGAATCCGGTATGGTTGTTGACGCTGAAATCGCAGGCAAGGCAATGAAGTTCCTGTTGGGTTCACGCGAAGTTGCAGACACCCTCGTCGGCGACTCAGACCTGCAGGTCTTCTCAGAAAAGTCACCCATGGGCGCAGCAATCCACGGCCACAAGGTAGGCGACACCGTTTCTTACGAAGCTCCCAACGGTAAAGAAATCACCGTAAAGATCATCGAGGCTAAGCCTTTCCAGGGCTAATTTCTTCGAGAACTTCGCATACAAAAACCGGGTGGAACGTTTTCACGTTCCACCCGGTTTTTTATCTCTATAGGGTGCTGAAACTTACGTCTACAGCTTTGGAGTGCGGGGAGCGCCAGCTGGCATCGGGTCTGGCGTGAATCACTTCCGAGCGCCCCGCGCGAATGAAGTGAGAGGGATTGCTGGCGCTCTCCGTACTCCAGAGCTCCCCAGTACTTTCCTAAAAATAATCTCTGGAAAGCTCTGAAATAACTTTTAGTACACCACGATTGGCTGGTAGCCCGCGTCCTTGAGTGCCCCGAGTACTTCTTCACAGTGCTCGTGCCCCTTGGTTTCCATGTCGATAGTAATGAATACTTCGCCCATCGACAGGGCACCGGATGCGCCTGTGTAGTTCACGCCGGTAACGTTGGCTGAGTTAGCTGAAATGATGCTTGAGATGCTGGTGAGTTCGCCGGGGCGGTCAGTGAGCATCAGACGTACGGTCAGGTATCGTCCGGCTGCACTGAGACCTCGCTGAATGACTTTGAGCATCAGCATGGGGTCGATATTGCCGCCCGACAGCAGACAAACTGTAGTGCCCAAGTCGCCGTATTTTTCTTTGATGGCGGAGTTCATCACCGCCGCAACGGGCACAGACCCTGCGGGTTCTACCACAAACTTATTGCGTTCCATCAAGAAAATCAGAGCACGCGCAATATCGTCTTCAGAGACCGTATGAACATCGTCCACCAGCTCTTTGATGATATCGAAGGGCATTTGACCGGGACGTCCCACCGCAATGCCGTCGGCGATAGTAGTAACTTTTTTGAGCGGTACGAGCGCATCCGCCGCCAAAGAAGGCGGGTAAGCAGCAGCATGCTCTGCTTGCACACCAATGATGCGGATTTTCTTACCGAGCTGCTTCTCTTTAGCGCGGACTGCTACCGAGAGGCCCGCTAACAAGCCGCCACCGCCAACACCTACAAGAATGGTGTCAACGTCAGGCACCTGCTCAAGAATTTCCAGACCGAGAGTGCCCTGGCCGGCGATAATATCGGCGTTATCGAAAGGATGCACGAAGACCGCGCCGGTCTCATCTGCGTAGCGTTTGGCTTCAGCCAGCGCCTCATCAACAGTTGATCCGTGCAGAACAACCTCAGCGCCGTGACTACGAGTAGCTGTCACCTTAGGCAGGGCAGCTCCCATCGGCATGTAGATGCGAGCATCGATGCCGAGTTTGGACGCCGCCAAGGCAACGCCCTGCGCATGGTTACCTGCTGAAGCGGCGACAACACCGCGGGCTTTCTCCTCAGCAGACAGCTTGGCCATGCGCACGTACGCGCCACGAACCTTAAAAGATCCCGAACGCTGAAGGTTTTCTGCCTTGAAGAATACCGGCGAGCCCAAAGCTGTCTCCAGCGCGCGCGAGTGCGCAACGGGCGTCCTTTCAATAACACCGTCTAAAAGCTCATGCGCTTTTTCGATGTCGTGAAGTTGAACAGGAAGTTCTTCAAGGCGTGTCAACGTAAAATCTCCTCCAAGATCTAAAAGATGTGTATCAGTTTAGAACTACTGAGCCACTTTCTCAGTGTTAGTCTCAGATTCTGATTTACGGTTACGCTTCATGTGTTCCTTCATCTTTTCGTGAATCGCCTTCTTCTTGCGGCGCTCAACTTCGTGGGGGTACAAGAATTCTTCGCTACGAATTTCATCGTCGTTCTCCCAGCCGCGTGCAGCTAGGTAACGTACCACGGTGTTCAGCATCGCCAGCAACGGTACTGAGAACAGCGCGCCGGTGATGCCGAAGAGGATGCTGCCGCTAGCAACAGCAACGATTACAGCGAGGGGGTGCAGTGAAACTGCCTTACCCATGACCAAGGGCTGCAAAATGTTTGACTCGACCTGCTGAACCAGCAGAACCATACCAAGCATAATGAGTGCGTTCACGGGACCGTTAGCAACGAGTGCCAACAGAACGGCGATTGCGCCACTGGCAAGAGCACCCACCACGGGAATGAAGGAGCTCAAGAACACGAGTACGCCCAGCGGGAAGGCCAGGGGAACGCCCAGGAAGAAGGCTGCAAGACCAATACCCACCGCGTCAATGAATGCAACGAAAACCTGAACGCGAGTGTAGTTCACCATGGATTTCCAACCGCGGCGGCCTGCACCGTTGACGGCACGACGCGCAGCACGAGGGAACATACCAACGATGAAGAGCCAGATCTTCTCGCCTTCCATCAGGAAGAAGATGAGGGTGAAGAGGCAGATTACCAGACCGGTTGCAAAGTTACTTGCGGTTAAGCCAACGTTAGCCACACCCGTGAGCACCTTGTCAGCATTGTCTTTCAGGGTGTTCAGACCGTCGGAGAGCACTTGATCAAGCTGACCAGCACTAATATTAATCGGCAAGTCATTGAGCAGCGCAATGAGCTGGCGGTAGCCTTCCATCGCCTGGTCAGAAAGCTGGTTGAAGCCAGAAATCATCTGCTGACCCACCAGCGTCAAAAGACCAATCACAATCGCAATAAAACCGATTTCGGTAATAGCGGTTGCAAGGCCGGGCCATAGACCGTACTTACGCAGTACGAATACAACGGGAGACAGCAAACCTGCCAACAGAGCCGCCACCATAATGGAAACGACAATCAGGCTGATGCTACCCAAAATCTTAGAAATACCCCAGGCTACAACCGCTGTAACAATCAGTCGCCACGACCAGGATGCCGCGATCTGAAGTGCATAAGGCACGTCACGGCTTGTTAAATTTTTGTCTCTCACCGATGAAACCACCGACTGGACTTCTATACTCTTTTCGCTCATAGGTTCAATCTTGACATACCACCAAACACACAGGGGGCTTATCGATAATTTATTTAACGGTTGTTCACCACATTTTTGTGAAAAGAGCATATAAAAACTGCCGGCTCTTACACGGGTAAGAACCGGCAGTATAAATACTTTATTTAGTTATCTGAGAGCTGGCGCACAAAGCCGAGTACACGCAGAATCTCGATGTACAGCCAGACCAGTGAGACAGTTAGGCCAAAAGCCAATCGCCATGCTTCACGCTTGGGAGCACCCATGCGCACAACCTCGTTGGTGTTGGTGTAGTCCATCAGCAGCGAGTAGGACGCAAGCAAAACAGCAAACAGTGAAATGATCAGACCGATACCGGGGTTAGCAGAGTACAGGCTGAAACCTGCAAAGAGGCTCAGTGCCAGATTCAGCAGCAAGAAGATACCGTATGAGATCGTCGCAATCATGAAGAAGCGAGTCAGCTTAGCGGTGGTACGAATCTTACCGTTAGAGTACAGCACCAAGATAGTGGCTGCCACAATCATGGTTGCCACCACTGCCTGAATCACGATGCCGGGGTAGCTCTGCTCGAAAAGCAAGGAAAAACCGCCCAAGAGCATACCCTCAGAAACTGCATAAGCCATCACCAAAGCCGGTGATACCTTGCGCTTGAAGGAGTTAACCAGACCAAGCACGAGAGCCGCTACGAAACCAACGAACATCAGCGGCGGGTAAATGAACCAGGTAACGAGCGCACCGAGAACTACCAGACCCAAGTTGAGCGCAGTCTTGCGCACAACGTCATCCATGGTCACGCGTCCAGCCTCAAAATTAGAAGCGGACGGCGCGTTGTACATGTTGTTCAGATCTTGAGCGTTCGGCTGCGCATAGCCGTAGGGGTTCTGCTGCTGGGCATAAGGGTTACCGTATGCCTGCTGCCCATACTGCTGAGGGGCGCCATAAGGATTACCCTGCTGACCGTACTGAGCGGTTGACGTACCGCCAGCACCGAACTGGCCAAAACGGGGATCGCCTTTTTGCTGGTTGCCCATTGAGTTGATAAGGGGGTTACCTGCCACAGGTGTCTCCTAGGTCGTGTTCTAAATGTTCTTACTACCCTATAGTAAAGTTGCTAAAATTTTTAGGGGTTTAGCCCAAGGCGTTAAACACGGCTCTCGTCCACCAGTTCAAGAATCTCTTCGAGGTAGGCAAGCACTCCCCCGTCGTTGTTATGACCAATCACAACATCTGCGGTAGCTTTCAAAGCCGGAGTCGCGTTTTCCATGGCCACGCCGGTGCCCACGTAGTTCAGCATTTCAGCGTCGTTCGCGGCATCACCAAACGCCACCATTTCTTCAGGCTTAATGTTGAGCTGCTCGCCCAGCCACTTGAGCGCACTACCCTTGTTGACGCCACGTGAAATCAAGTCAATAGCGCCAAAGCCAGAGGTCACCGGTACAACGTTCGGGGGCAACTGGTCGATAAGCTGTGCCAGGATCTGTGCGGTCTCGCGGCGCTTAGTCTGCAGTGCAAACTTCACAATCGTGTCTTCACTGAGCACATCGTAGTTGTCAATGTAGACAGCGTTCGGGTACCAGGTACGAATAAAGTCCATAGCACTCACATCGCCGTTGTAGTCAGCGCCCAAAAAGTCCAGATAGTCCTTCATCAAGGATGCGATAGGCTCAGCTCGTTCGATCGGCAAGTACGCGTTCTTATGGCCGGAGAGAATAACGCCCACCTGCGGAAAGTTCGCCAGCGTAGCGATGATCTGGTTAACGGTTTTCTCAGAGAAACCCGAAATCAGAATATCTTTTTCCTGGTCAGCGATGTACGCACCGTTTTCAGCAATGTAGGTGAGAGGACGCTTGCGGTAGCTATCCAAGTAGTGATGCAGCTTGGGCAGCTGGTTACCCGAGGCAACCACAAACTGGATGCCTCGCTCGTCCATAGCATCGAGGATGCGGTTGAAACGCTCGGTGTCGAAGGTTTTGTCATCCCTCAACAGTGTTCCGTCCATGTCAGTTGCAACGAGTTTGATAGTCATCGGAAAGACCTTTCCCCTGAATAAGTTTAATCAGCTCACTTCTAAGCCTAGCCAATCAGGCGAGTGAGGTCTCTTGGAATCGAGTATGTGACGCCAAAAGTACCTTCAAACGTTGCCCGGAATTAGGGTGATAGCAAACATGTACCCTTGTAAAAAGTACTCCCTAAGTGCGTTTGTACTGACACTAGCGTCAGTACAAACGCACTTAGGGAGTATCTTCTGCCGAATGAGGACGCATCGCTCAGCCACGCGAGCGTGCGAGCGAACTCCCCACTGCTGGCACTAAAAACGCCGCTTCATCGAAGACGAAACGGCTTTTTGAGGGTGCCCCCAGTGGGACTCGAACCCCCACTGGGCAGATTTTAAGTCTGCTGCCTCTGCCAATTGGGCTATAGGGGCTGGACGGGCTCACATATATTATGCGAGCACGTACCTAGCTATTTATACCAGAGCTTGTCTCTAAAGTAGAAATTTAGAGCTTTGCCTTGGACTTTTCGGGTGCGGTACCGGTTGCCTGCTGGAATGCAAGACGCGGTGAGCGCTGGTGACGTACCGATGAGGTGTCACGACCGAATACCTGGTTGAGTGCCCAAGTTGCCATCACGCGTACGGTGCGTTCGGTGGTGGGGATTGCAGTACCGTGGTATGCGCGGTGCATCATCCATGCAAGGGGGCCACCAATGGTCTTGCCCTTGAAGTTTGCAACGCCCTTCCACAGACCGAGGCCTGCAACAACGCCGATGGTCTCGTGGTAGTAGTCCTTGAGCGACTCGCCGTTGCGTGATGCAAGCAGGTTGTTCGCAAGAGTTACGGCCTGGCGTGATGCGTGCTGTGCGTTAGGTACGCAGAAGCCGCCTACGCCGCCACCGGTGAGGTCGGGAACAGCTGCGTTGTCGCCTGCTGCCCATGCGCCTTCGATAACACCGTTGTCGCCGGTTACGCGGAGGTCTGCGCCTACGCGTACACGACCGCGCTCGTCGATCGGGAAGTCGGTTTCCTTGAGCATGGGTGATGCTGCAACGCCTGCGGTCCAGATAACGGTGTCGGTGTCGAGTTCACCAGCGGGTGACTTGTCGCCCATGTTGATGAGCTGCAGGTGACCGTCGGTCGCATCTGCCAGTGAGGTGTTGAGCAGTACTTCGATGCCGCGTGCGCGGAGCTCTGCAACAACCTTTTCTGCGCGGTCTGCAGGTACCTCGGGCATGATGCGGGGTGCTGCTTCAACGAGAACGAAGTGAAGGTCTGATACGCGCAGACGGTTGTTACGGCGTACTGCTTCACGTGCCATGTCTTCGAGTTCTGAGATGGTTTCGATACCTGCGAAGCCACCACCGACGATAACGAAGGTCAGCGCGCGGCGACGCTCTGCCTCGTCAGCGGTGAGTGATGCGGTTTCGATGCGCTCGAGAACCCAGTTGCGCACTGAGACTGCTTCTTCAACGGTCTTCATGCCGATAGCAACGTCTGAGAGACCGGGAATCGGGAACGCGCGGGTAACAGCACCTGCACCGAGAACGATTTCGTCGTAGCTCAGTTCGAAGGTCTCGCCAGCGTTGATGGGCTCAACTACAGCGGTCTTTGCTGCGTGGTTGATTGAAACGATGCGGCCACCGACGATTTCGGTGTCGCGCAGGTGCTGACGCAGCGGAACAGTTGCGTTGCGACCTTCCATTGAGCCTGCAGCTACCTCGGGCAAGAAGGGCTGGTAGGTCATGTAAGGGTTGGGATCAACGATGGTTACTACGCCGCCGGCGTCCTTGATAACCTTCTGGATCTTCTGAGCTACGGTGAAACCAACGTAGCCGCCGCCAACAATGAGGATGCGCGGGCGGTCCTGCGCCAACTTGGTGAATGCCATTAGAATTGCTTCTCCCTTTGTACTGTGCACGGCTGCGGGTGAGATATTGAAAGTATCTGCTGTAGTCGTCAGCCGTTTATGTCAAGATAACTGCGCAAAGGCAGTAAATCTTGTAGTCCTCTTACTGGGTAGTCCCTGAGCAAGTGGACAAAAAGCTTCATTCTTATTGTGCCATTGTTCTGCCTTTAAAGCTCAATAGCTACTTATTTTCGCGAATTTTTATTGATATGTCACCTATTTTGACGGCGATTTATCACTGTTTACCGCTGTTTTTCGCTATGAACGATACGGTTGAGCTTTCCGATGCTACCGGTGGTGATAATCAGCACCCATAGGGCAAACCCGCCAATAATGATGAACGGTAGGAGACCTGAGTCTTCGGGCGGATCGGTGGGAACAGGGGCTGAGGCGTCTTCGATGGTTTCTGCATCTTTGTGCACCGGCTCAGCTGAGGAGCTTTCAGGAACCGCCGTTGACTTACGGTGAATAGAGATCCATTCCCGCACTGATCCCAGCGGATTGGTATCAGTGTCATCCGGCGTGTCAGCGGCGAGCGCTTTCTCCGGGTTGAGCACACCGTAACCGTAGAGGGCATCGCGTCCTTTTTCTCCTTCATCATCAGCCGACTCGATAATGCGCTGAATAATTTGGTTGGACGTAAGATCCGGGTATTTTTCTTTGATAAGGGCGGCAGTGCCGGTGACCAGCGGGGCGGCCGCTGAGGTACCGCTCCACACCGCGTAGCCGTCATCGGGAGTGGCTGCAATGAGTTGTTCGCTGGGTGCTGCTACCGCAATGGAAATCCCTTGAGATGAAGATGACCAGGAGTCTTTGCGGTTTTGGTCTACACCGCCCACCGTCAGGACGCCTGGAATGGTAGCTGGTGCGCCGACTTGAGTAATGCCTGAGCCGCGATTGCCAGCAGAAGCTACGATGAGCACACCTTTTTCTTCGGCGTAAGCAAAAGCATCGTCCCAGCTTTGCGGCCACTGAGTCTTTGATGAGCCCACCGAAAGATTGATGATGTCAGCATCGTGATCAACCGCGTATTTCACCGCTTCAGGCAGCTGTTCATCAACGCTTTTAGCGTTGGGGTCAACTGTTCCCAGCTCCAAAGAAATGGGGAGAATAGTTGCCTCGGGCGCAACTCCAATAATGCCGTTAGGGTTTTGTTTCGCGATGGATGCTTTCGATGAGTTGCTCCCCTGCCCGTGACCGTGCCCCGCAATCAAAGATGCAACCAAAGTACCGTGTTCGGGCTCAATGCCCAGGCCTTTCCAGCCATTCGTCGAACCTGCCTCTGACGCATCGTAGCCCTTCTCTACGTTGCCGGTGAGGTCTTGATGCGTGCCGTCGACGCCGGTATCAATCACCGCGACGGTCACGCCTTTACCGGTGGCTTGCTTCCACGCATCCTCAAAACCATAGGACGTCAGCCAGTACTCGCGAGCCCGGATACTATCGCCGGTCGGTGCCTGAATCGTAGGAATCGAAGGCAGGACGCCGGGGCTAGCAGGCGCAGTAGCGGCCGGTGTGGCACCGGTTGGTTGCGCATCCGCTGGCAATAACCACGGCACAGAGGCGAACGCTGCAAGAGCAAGAGTCAGAACTACGCGAGAAGTCTTCTTCATATGATGTAGGCAAGGGGTTAGCGGGTAAGGGACAAAGCTAAACCATCAAGAATATCGTGTTCACTTGCGATAACGGAAGTAATATCGTGTGAGCTTTCCGCGCGAAGGCGGTCAACGATGCGCGACCAAATCGTTGCACCGGTACCGATGACATCCACGCGTCCCTCGTGCATAAAACCTGTTGCCATGCGCTGATTGCGAGTCATGGATGCGAGTTCTTGGGCGCCCTGCATCACCTCGTCAATGGACCGTTCGCTACCGTTGATAGCATCCGAATCGTAGCTGGTGAGACCGAGGGTTTGCGCCATTACAGTGGTCACAGTGCCCGCTACCCCCACGATACGCTGAACCTCAGCAAGATTGAGGTTCTCAGCCACCTCGTCCAAAGCGGTATCAACGTCAGCAAGAATCAAACGTTCTTGCGCCTTTGTCAGCGGAGCATCCACACTGTGACGCTCGGTGAGGCGCACGCATCCAATATTCAGAGAAATCGCCTGCTGAACGCCGTTATCGTTACCCATCACGAACTCGGTAGAACCACCACCCAGGTCAATAACTACGGTATTTTCCTCGGTGTTTCCCACAGAGCTCACCGCGCCTGCAAAAGACAGATTAGCCTCTTCAACACCGGTAATAACCTCCGGAGTTACACCGAGAATCTGCTGAATCCCGCTGATAAACACCTCACGGTTAGAAGCATCACGGCTCGCGCTAGTAGCCGCAAAACGCACCGCAGTAACACCGTGTTCTTCAAGAAGATGCGCGTACTCACGAGCTGCCGCAAACGTGCGATCCAGCGCCGCCTGCGAAAACTGGCCGGTAGCGTCCACGCCCTCGCCCAGACGCACCACCTTCATTTCGCGCACGACGTCCGTGAGCGTACCGTCCAACGCAACATCTGCAATGAGCAGACGAATGGAATTAGTACCGCAGTCAATTGCACCAACGCGCATCTTCTTACCTTCTAACTTTTAGACGGGTTCTTACGCTTCTTCACGCCATGCGGGGTCGCACGCGCACTGCTCAGGAGTCCACCACTGCGCAATCAGATCAAGGGTCTCATCACCCATGGGGTTGATGCCACGACCTACAGACAGGGTATGACCCAAGACAGCGTGCAGGCACTTGACGCGGGTAGGCATACCGCCTGCAGAAATACCCTCAATTTCAGGCACCTCACCGGTCTCACTTTCAACGCGAATACGCTCGCGCTCCGCCAAGTAATTCTCATGAGCAGCCGCATACTCAGCCGCCAACTCTGAATCCTCAGCAATACGATCGGTCATACCGTACATCACGCCATCTGCCTCCAAACGAGAAGCAGCGGCAGTAATAGCAGGATGCGCTAAGTAGAAAACCGTCGGGAAAGGAGTACCGTTCGATAGGCGCGGCGCAGTTGCTGCAACCAGCGGGTTACCGCACACGCAACGCGCAGGAATCTCAGCTACGTCACGCACTTTGCGTCCCAGCTGGGCTGACAGCACGCGGACGTCCTGCTCGGTAGGTTTAACGGTCTGCGCAGTGACGTTGAAACCGCCGGGAACGCGCTCAGATGAAGTCATGATGTCCTCGATTGATTGAAACGAAAAAGTATAAAAATTAGAGGGCGCCAGGTGCAGATTCAGTTGCGGATGCGCTAGCACCGGTAGTCGATTGGTCAGTGCTCTTTTGCTCTGCCCCTTGCTGATCAGTGCCCTGCTGTTGTGCGCCTACGGGATTACCGTTGACCGCCGACATCTGGAACGAATCCCACAGCTTCTTAGTCCACGAATCTTCCGGTGCGGTCATCGCATCAGCACTGGTCTCATCGGGAATACCAGAGGTGAAATCAGTACCAACCACCACATACGGGGTCTCCCCCTCATTCACGTAGAACAGGCGTCCTTTAGCTTGCTGCTTGACGTAATTATCGTCCTTCCACCACGACTGCTGCTGCTTGAGATCATTATTCTCATCCTGCAACGATGAAATGCTTTCTTGCACCGAAGCCATCTCAGCCGACTGATTGAAATACCGGCTAATAGTGCCAGAAGCCGCCAGCACGCCAATAATCAAAACCGCCAACGTCGCAAGCC
>OBYT01000070.1_pt1 | contig 15433 bp, 8 predicted proteins | sample 1476811 | NCBI WGS metagenome assembly OBYT01 (sample SAMEA2580215, study PRJEB22360) | human gut metagenome | biome: human gut; feature: human-associated habitat; material: faeces | place: Denmark | collected 2008/2010
CGCTGCTCGAGAGCGTCCGCCATTTCAGAATAGGCGGTGCCGATCTCCATGCCGTTAATTACCAAGTCCCAACGTTCAACCAGGCCGGGCTTGCTACGATGCGGGCTGGCAAGCGGTGAGGTTTCAACAGGGAAGTCCGTGTAGAAAGTTGGCGCCACAGTGTGTGCTTCAACGAGCTCACCGTAGAGTTCCTCAATAACTGCGCCAGCACCCATGTCATCGCGCACGTGAATTTCATTCTCGCGGGCAAGACGCAGGAGCACCTCAAAGTCGGTATCCAGTGAAACCTCAAAACCCACGGCTTCTGAGAGCGCATCCAGCACACTGACCACGCGCCAGGGACCGGAGACATCTGTGAGCACGCGCTCGGTGCTGTTCTTCGCACCCAGCGGCAGTACCTCGTCGCCAAAGGCCGCGTACGCCGCGTTCTTAATGAGCATCTCGGTGAGCAGGCGCATCGTCGTGTAATCCGCGTAGGGTTTATACGCCTCAAGTACCGTGAATTCTGGGTTGTGGGTGGCGTCCGCACCCTCGTTGCGGAAGTCGCGTCCTAACTCGTAGACAGAACCCATTCCGCCCACCACTAGGCGTTTCAAATATAGCTCGGGAGCAATACGCAAGGTCAGGTCAGCACCGTAGGCGTTGATGAAGGTCTTGAACGGACGCGCCGACGCACCACCGTGCACCGTGTTCAGAATCGGGGTCTCAACCTCGGTGAAGCCATCTGAATCCAGCGTCTTGCGAATAGAGGTAATCGTTGCCGAACGCACCTTCAAGTTTTGCACCTGATCGGTGTTCACCAACAGGTCGGTGGAACGACGGCGCAGGCGAGACTCAGGATCGCTAAATTCATCAAACGGAATAGGATGCAACGACTTAGACGCCAACTGCCAGCCGCCAGCAATCAGCGAGGGTGTGCCGTTGCGCGAAGCCCCCAGGACGCCCGTGAACGCCGCAATATCACCGGTATCAAGTAGCGCGAACTCGGTGGCTCCCAGGGCGTCACGCTCACAGACCACCTGTGCGGTAGAAGTACCTTCAATCAACTGCGCAAAAGCAACACCGCCGTGCACGAGTACTGAACGCACGCGTCCTGCCACAGTGAGCTGCCGCTCTGGCCCGCCCACCGCTAAAAATTCAGCGAGCTCTTGCACGCCGAAACGTGCACGCAAACCCAGCGGGTAGGGGTTGTGCCCCGCCTCGCGCAACTGATTGAGATGGCGGATGCGATGGCGCGTCTGATCAGACCAGCGCGGTTCAAGATCGGCAGCTACGACGCGGCGACGCTCAATAGCGCGAATCTGCGCGATGGAATCATCATCGAGCACACGCATCGTGAGGTCTTGAGCAGACCACCACTGCGGCAAGAAGCCCTCGGCAATACCAGCCGCGATACCTACCTGCACCAGCGAAACCGTCGAATCGGTGCACAGGTAACGCGGCAACCACTCGGGCGCGAACTTCTGGTTGAACTTATACAGACGTTCCAACTGTAAGAAGCGGTCAAAAACGCCAAGAGTGCGCGATGCCAAACGGGTAGTGGGGCTAGCGCCAAAGTGCTCAGCGTTTTCAAAGATGCTGCGGAACATCGCGAAGTTCAGCGACACCTTAGAAACGCCGAACTCCGGTGCGCCTTCCATGAGCTCAGCAACCATGAACTCCACAATGCCGTTGGGCGCATCGGGGGAGCGGCGCATAACATCCAGCGAAATACCCGTCTTACCCCAGGGCACAAACGAAAGCAGACCAACCATCTGGCCGGATGCATCGTGGGCAGCAACAAGAATTGAGCGAGCATCGGCAGGGTCGCCCAGGCGTCCTAACGCCATCGAGAAGCCGCGCTCGGTTTCACCGTGACGCCAGCTATCAGCATTCGCAACCAGCGATGACAGCTCAGCCTCAGAAAGATCACCGTGATAACTCATAGTGACGCTGTAACCGCCCTTACGCACACGGTTCACCGCATGACGCACCTCGGTCAGCGAGGTGTTATTCAGGCTGAACCGGTCGGAGTAAAGCACAGCCTCATCACCCATCGACACCACGCTCAACCCGGCATTAGCGTAGGCACGCGCACCGTCCTCACTTACACTCAGCGCAGCGGGAACCCAACCGTACGTACGCGCGTTCTCCCTCCACTGCTCAATCGCATCGGCCCACGAACCCGGATTACCCACCGGATCACCGGATGCCAAACACACCGAATTAATGATGCGGTAAGACACCGCTGCCTGACGGTCAGTTGAGAAAATAAGAGACTTCTCACGACGCGTCGCAAAGTACGACAGAGAATCCTGCCCACCAAAATCCTGCAAAAGGGAACGAAGCTCAACCTCGTGCGCAGGCGTCCAACTGTGATCGCTGTACGACTTCGCGGGCGACCGCAAGAACACGAAAGCTGACGCCAACAGCGTGATACCCAAAAGCGTCGATGCCACCTGCAACACCCAGTTGGCGTGCGGTGACGGCGGGCGGAAACCCGGATTAATGCCGATAGTGTGCAAGAAAACCTGAAGCTCCGGCAGACCCTGCGACTCAGACGCAAACCAAGTGAACACACCCGTAAGTACCACACCAGCCAGCAACACCAGCGCCGCACTCAACCACGCCGAACGGTGGATGCGAGCAGGAAAAGCCGGGCGCGCCCGCCACAAAAAGACCAGCGCAAACAGCGCAAAGAGCATAGAGAAAATATCAGCCAGCGGATTGCGGAAAGACAGCTCAGAGAAAAGTTCTGTGGGCACCGCAAAATTAATCAGCGCGGTCAGCGTACTAATACCCGCAAGAAAACCAATAACCTGAAAGAACATCACCGCGTACAAGCCAATGCGCTTACGACGAATCAGCGTAGAGGTAATGAGAAACAAAATCGCGGCAGACAACAGGGTATGCGTCACCGGCATATTCAGCAGGCTAAAACCAGCCTCCCACCACATGAAACCCCTGTGACCGCGTAGCGGCGACAGCAACCACGCAAAAAATGAGATAAGAGTTCCAAGAGCATATAGCCCGATGGTAATTCTTGCGGTTCTCTCTCTACCTCGAGAGGTCTCTACCGGCGAAGGATGCTTCATGGTGTGGCTTTCAAAATGGGGAACTTAACAACCACATCATAGACCGTTCATAGGAACAGGGACACGGTTTTGTAGAACCCCCGGCAACCCAACAGCATTCATACGGTATTTTCCCAGCTAAACCGTGCACTCTATTGAAAGAATTATCGCGCGCACGAAAGAAGAGCCATGGATATTGCCGGTCCCGCATTCGTCTGGGGAATCACAGCGGTCACCGCCGTGGTACTTCTCATCGCCATTTTCATTCTTCCCCGGCATCGCGGCCCCGGCATCGGCAAATACTTGACGCAGGCGATAGCGCTGATAGTGAGCGTCCTTCTGTGCATCAGCACCATTGGCGCGTGGCTCAATAAAGAAAACCAGTGGTTCACCAGCTGGCAAGAAATCGTCAGCCCCGAAACCTCGCAGGACGCATCCACCCAAGACTACGGTGCGAAAGAAACGAAGGCCTCTGCTACCGTTCCCGCGGTAGAGCAGGTAGCTACCGCTGTGCAGAAAAACCCGGCGTCCAACTCTTTTTTCGGCTCGCAACTTTCACAGGATGACTCTAAAGGCCAATACATAAAGTTTGATGTGCCCGGTAGTGTCAGCGGCAAAACCATGAGCGTGACCGCCTGGCTACCGCCGGGATATATGAGCAATCCCGATAAGTTTTACCCCGTCATCATGGGGTTCCCAGGTTTTCCCGGCAGCCCTGATACCTACCAGAACACCATTGACTACGGGGCACTTCTGCGCGATAAAAACACCAGCGGTAATCTTGCAAACACAATTCTGATTGTTCCCGACGTTTACCCCGGCAACTACGACAGCGAATGCGTGGACGCCTCTGGCGATAACACCCCGCACACCGAAACCTTCGTGACGCAGGATCTTGTGCCCTGGATTAAAACTAACCTGCGCGTCATCGATAGCAAGGATGCGTGGGCAACCACCGGTTATAGTGCCGGCGGCTGGTGCGCGTCCATGTTCACCGTGAAACACCCCGATATTTTCAGTGCGGCGCTCGTGCAGGCGGGCTATTTTGAGCCGATTTACAGCGATAACCAGAAGTGGCTGGACGACCAAGACCCCAACTACATGCTGCCCGATATTGTCTCGCGCACTAAACCCGACGTCGGTATTTTCTTCTACACCAGCGACGACGATGATCTGCCCAAAGACACCCTGCCCGCCTTCCGCAAAGCAGTCCAAGCACCCACTGAACTCACCATCTCAACGGTGCCTACCGGCGGGCACCGCGTAGAGGTCTGGGTGCCGGGCATTAACCTGGGGCTGGACTGGCTGGCGCAGCGCTCAGGATATTTCGCGAAATAGCTGGCGGGCGGTTTTCCGAGCTAGCGAGGAAACAAAAATCGCTCGCCAGAAAGCCCATGTGTTTACTTGCGCGCGGTGTATTTTCAGCGGGTACGTTTCTTAATGTGTGAGAGGGGCTAGCCGTGGCGGATGCGAGCTAGCGAGCATGCAAAGAGCCACGGCTAGGAAGCCTACCGGTTATAACTCGACCAACCCGCCATTGTTATCGGTGAGATATTAAATGCGTGAGAGGGGAGGGATGGACCGTTTTTAGCTAAAAAACGGCCCATCCCTCCCCTCTCGCGGAAAATGCTAGCTCGGAAAATTGCGGTGAATTCGCTTCGCTCATCGCTTTTTCGCTTCGCCGCTTACGCTGTGCTGAGCGCTGACTAGCAATTTTTATTTCCGCAGTGCGGAAAATTGCTAGTCAGCCCTTTTCGCGCCGCCGCCTAAATGAGAGCCGTTGTCGGTGAAGGCATCTGGAATACCGTCCTCATCGCTGTCCAAGCTCTCCTTCTCAGTAAGTTCCTTGTAGTGCTTGTTACGACGCGACAGCACCAGCGAACCCAAAATAGCGGCAGAAACCGAACCCACCAGAATCGCGATCTTCGCGTTTTCAGTGTGCTCAGAACCCGGGCCGAACGAAAGCTCAGCTACCAGTAGCGAAACGGTGAAACCGATACCCGCGGTCATCGCCAAACCAATGACGTCCACCCACGCGATATCCGGATCAAGGTTAGCCTTGCGGAATCGGGTAACCAGCCAAGTCGTCAAAGTAATACCGATGGTCTTACCAAGAACCAAGCCGAGCATAATGCCCAAAGCAACCGAGTCGGTCAGCGCCTTTGCCAGGCCGCCGAAACCGCCCATCGCCACACCGGCTGAGAAGAACGCAAACACCGGTACGCAGAAACCCGTAGAAAGCGGACGCAGGCGGTGCTCAAGAACCTCCGCCAAGCCAGCGGGCGCATCCGCGGCACGTGACTTTTTGTTGTACACCACTGGCACGCAGAAGCCCAAGATAACGCCCGAAATGGTCGCGTGAATACCTGACTCCAAGAACAGTGCCCAGGTGACGATGCCCAGAGGTAGCAGAATCAACCAGGATGCGAGTGGCTTGAGGTGGAACATAGTCTCACCTTTGTGCGCGATCAACCAGAACAGCGCAATCGGAATCAGCGCCAACAGAAGGTAAGTCAGTTTGAAACCGGTGGTGTAAAAAATCGCGATGATGAAAATCGCGATGAGGTCATCAACCACAGCGAGCGTCAGCAAGAAGATGCGCAACGCAGACGGCAACGCCGTGCCCACCGCTGAAATAACCGCCACAGCGAACGCAATATCGGTTGCTGTAGGAATAGCCCAGCCATGCAAGGCAGACGGGTTGCTGAAGTTAATCGCCGCGAAAATCAGCGCGGGAACCGCTACACCACCGAACGCAGCAGCGATAGGGACGATAGCCTTACCGGGATCATGAAGGTCACCGACCACAAACTCTTTCTTCAGCTCAAGGCCGGTCAGAAAGAAGAAGACAACCAGCAGACCATCTGCAGCCCACTCAGAAACCGTCATCATCAGGTGGTGAAAACCTGGAACATGGGCGCCAACCTCGGCGTCACGTACACCGAAGTAGAAATCTGCCGCCGGAGAGTTTGCGAGTATAACGGCGAGAACAGTGGCAACAAGCAGAATGAAACCGCCCACCGTTTCTTGGCGCAAAATCTCCGCCACGCGGCTGGACTCAGAATAAGAGCCGCGGGAGAGCGTCTGGTTATGAGGTGCTGAAGAATTAGACACTCACATCCCCTTTCAATGTACGAACGTTTCTTTTTACTTTATGACCGGGAACGTAAGTAAGGGTGGTTTTTTCGCATGTTGGGACGAAGTGTGACACATTCAGCGTTTGCGCGAGAACCTGGGGGTGAAGATTTCGAGGGGCAAGGAAGTGAAACGGTGAGCTTTCTGGTGAGCGGTTTTTGTTTCCTCGCTCGGAAAACCGCTCACCAGCCCCTCTCGCGGTCAATTTAATTGCTAGTCAGCGCGCTTCGCTCCGCCGCCCAGTGAGGCACCGTTGTCGGCGAAGACGTCGGGGATACCGTCGGCATCAGCGTCCACAGATTCTTTCTCTGCAATCTTCTTGTAGTGCTTGTTGCGCAGGCTCAAGATGATTGCGCCTAAAACAGCTGCGGTGACCGAGCCGGTGAGGATCGCTACCTTCGCATCATCGTTGTGATCAGAGCCAAGACCGAATGAGAGTTCGGCAATCAACAGCGAAACGGTGAAGCCGATACCTGCCAGAGTTGCCACGCCAAAGACGTCCACCCACGCGATATCAGAGTCGAGGTTTGCGTTCTTAAAGCGGGTAACCAGCCAGGTGGACGCGGTAATGCCGATCATCTTGCCAAAGACCAGTGCGAGGACGATGCCGTAAGCGATGGGCTCGGTGAGCGATGAGGTAAAGCCGTTCCAACCGCCGAGTGCTACACCCGCTGAGAAGAACGCGAATACGGGGACGCAGAAGCCAGCGGAGAACGGGCGGATGCGGTGTTCCATGACCTCTGCCAGTCCGTGGTCAGCGTCTACGGCTTCTGCGCGCTTGTTCATGCGCACGGGAATCATGAAGGCGAGAATGACGCCCGCAATGGTTGCGTGAATACCCGAGTTGAGGAACAGCGCCCACACGATGAAACCGATGGGGAGCAAGATGAACCATGCTGCTGCGGGCTTGAGATGGAAAAGCTTTTCGCCCTTGCGTGCGATTAGTGCGTAGAGAGCGATGGGGATGATAGCCCACAGCAGGTACTGGATTTTGAGGTCTGAGGTGTAGAAGAGGGCGATGATGGTGATAGCGATGAGGTCATCAACCACTGCCAGAGTCAGCAAGAAGGTACGCAGTGCAGACGGCAGGTGCGAGCCGATGACGGCAAGAACAGCTACCGCAAACGCAATGTCGGTAGCCGCCGGAATAGCCCAGCCACCGCGCGCCTCAGCAGAGCCCGAAAGGTTGATCAAGAAGTAGATGATTGAGGGCAGAACGACGCCGCCAGCTGCTGCCACCATGGGCACAAGCGCTTTGCCAGGGTTGCGCAAATCGCCAATCACAAATTCTTTTTTGAGTTCTAGACCAACGAGAAAGAAGAAAATCGCGAGCAGGCCGTCCGCTGCCCAGTGACCGATTGAAAGCTTGAGATGAAAGTCGCCGATATCGCGTCCAACGTAGGCATCGCGTAGACCGAAGTAGCTTTCAGCGGCACCACTGTTCGCGAAAATGAGGGCAGCTACGGTGGCGGCTAGAAGCATCATGCCACCTACGGACTCTTTGGCAAGAATTTCGCTGATGCGCTGGGATTCGCGGTAGGTACCGCGAGAAAGAACGGTGTTCTGAGACATAGTTCTCCAAACGGGAAGTCGACAAAATATGTACTACCCGCTTTGCCCCTTCTCGGCCCGCAGTTTCACGGGCAGACCCCTAGCCCTAAGAGCCAGTAGTAGAAAGAGAAAAACGGGTGCCGACCAGACTTCCCGGCACACCTGAACGCACAATTCTACCAGCTGAGGGGTGATGTGACCACAGGTTTTGAAGAGCGCACCGTCTAAAAATAAGGGAACGTACGGTTACTCATATTTGAAAGTCACAATGGATTTTTTCACGTATCACTAGGTAAGGAACGCCTAAGTGTTTTAGTATTAGGTAGTTATTTTTAATGAAATAACTTTTTAAATCAGCACTTCAGGGCGTCTTTTAACTCCCTAAAGAACCACATAAAGACAGCTCGATAAAAACATACGAAACGGAGCACTTAGTGAGCAACCAGCAGGACGTCGAGGTCAATCGCCCGGTGGATAACACTCCCTGGCTGACCGATGATGAGCGTGATGCGTGGCTGTTCCTCAGCTCCGTCATCTTCAATCTTCCCGGTGCTTTGGAGACTCAGCTGGAGCGAGATTCAGACCTGAGCTTTGTGGAATACATGGTTCTTGCAATGCTGTCTGAGGCTCCGGAATCACGTTTGACGATGACTGAGCTTGCGCGCCAGACCAACACTTTATTGCCTCGCCTATCACGCGTGGTTACTCGCCTTGAGAAGTATGAGTTTGTGGAGCGTACCGTCTGGGCGAAAGACCGCCGCGTGAGCATCTGCCACCTGCTTCCTGCAGGACGCGAGAAGATTTTAGAGGCAGCTCCCGGGCACGTTCTTGAGGTTCGCCGTCAGATTTTTGATCGTTTGAATAAGCGTCAGACGGTGCAGCTGGCGAAGATTGGTGAGGCCATTTTGGGTGGTAAACCTTCTGAGATTATTACCGTCAAGAAGTCGGTTATCGAAGAATAAAAGAATTTTTATCAAAGGCGTCGTTTTGAATAAAAGCGGCGCCTTTTATTTGTGCAAAAAATATATTACTGATGCGTTCATTTATGTAACTAATGCTGTGGCATTCTCTAATTCTGGTTGGCCTACTCTAAGGGGTGAATCCGCTCTGATTAGCAATGATGCCGTGGGGTGGAACGCTGAGGTGATAGTGCGCGGTTTCATGCATTATGAACCATAAAATAGTCATTGGTTTACCAAGCTCATGCGCACGTTATATTTTTACCTCACGTTTCTATCAAGGAGGACTTTCACTTTGACCCCCCTGGTTGTTGCCCTTATTTTTCGGCTGAAACGTCAAGCCATGCTGAGGCGAACCGACTGCTTACATTTCTAGTTCCATGAGAAGAACACTGTTTCAAAAGAGCTCATCAAAATCCAAGTTGTGAGAATATCTCTATCGCATCACAAGTAGACCCCCTTTATATAACTCCTCAGCAAGCTTTTCAAAGTTCCACCGTTCACCACTGCAGAGCTGATTACCACCATTGAGAAAGCATCAGAGAAGGTTCTATCTCCCTGCTTCCCTTTTGACAGAAAACCCCTACTACTGACCCCCTCGTGATGAATGAGGCTCTCGCACCCAACTGAAATGACATTCGATAAACAGAACCAAATTTTCGGGTAAGACGTAAAAATGAGCATCAACTACCAATACATATGCACCTACAGTGAAATTAATAATGCGCACTGACCTGTTGTTCGGAGGACCGCAAGGATGTCACGCATTCCAGATCTAGAACTTCAGAGTTTTCTGGGTTTATGGATCTTGACTGGTAGAGAATATGACATTCCAAGCCACTGATCCTGGAGTCATAAATTTCGACCAGTGGGTATGCGTTAAGCCTGAAAGTGATTAATAGGCTGGTCAATCAATTGTGATTGGTGACTGAACGGATAGTGGTGTAAGTCAAACTCTCACCCGTATCACTTACCGACTAACGACAGCCACCTGATCCGCAGAAACGAGGTATCCAATAAAGAGACACCTAGTACTGTTCGTATTTGGCGAGAACTGATGACTAGCACTCAATAGTTTGAAAAAATAAATTTATGCTTGTCAGGGTAGGTTTCCAGTGCTAGGCTTACGAATAGAACTTGAATCACAATCAAGTACTACTCTTTTTTAGAAAAATAAATTCTAATTATGCAGATAGGGCTAGCGCTGGAAAATTTATAGTAATATATGCTTCTAATTTAAATGAACTAGAATCTTTATTAGAAATTCTTGATAGCAGTCTATCTAATTTTCCTGGTGGCTATATACTTTCAGATGTAAAATATAAAGATTCTCCTGTCTATGTAAGATATGGAGGTTTTAAAGAAAAAATTAAAATTGATAATTCCGGATCTGAAATACTCTGTATAGAAAATCCTCAAGGTGACTATATAGAAGATTCTCGAGGCCCTTCATTAACAATTCCAGATTTTGTCAAAATTCCCTCTTTTCTTCAAAAGCAAGTTGATGAACGTCTAAATCCATCCGATAATTCATTGAATAAACTAATCGAGGGTTATAAATTTGAATTTCCTCTGCATTATAGTAACGGGGGAGGAGTGTATCTCCTTACCCGTAAATCAGATAATCTTAAATTTGTCATGAAAGAAGGACGCAAAAATGTTGCCTTCGATCCACGTGGCGCAGATTCATTTGAACGCGTTCAAAATGAATATATAAAGGAATAATGCTAAAGTGCAACCCTTAGATATTAAGAATCTGTCCTTTACCTACCCAAACAACGACAAAGATACCCTCACTGATATCAATCTATCCATCGCACCTGGTGAATGGGTAGCTATCATGGGACCGTCGGGGTCAGGAAAATCTACTATTCTTCTGTGCGCTTCTGGGCTACTTCCTGCAACAGCTGACACCCTTGCTATCAACGGTCTCGATATCTTGCATGCGACGAAAAAACAACTGGCTCTCCTCCGACGAAGAAAACTTGGTTATATCTTTCAAGAACTTAATCTTGTCCCTGCGCTAACAGTTGCTCAAAACATAGCAATATCTTTCACTCTCGATAAAACCAAAGTGACCCCATCTAATATTTCGCAGGCTCTTCACCAAGTGGGCCTAGAAAACGTCGAAAACAAACTTCCTCATGAGCTATCTGGCGGTCAACAACAACGAGTTGCAATCGCCAGAACACTGATCTCTGATCCAGCAATAGTCTTTGCCGATGAACCAACAGGAGCGTTAGATACCGATAATGGAGAACAAGTCTTACAGCTTTTTGAGAAACTAACTGCTCAGCAAAAATCTATCCTTATGGTGACGCACGATCCAAATGTAGCCGCACGGGCTAATCGTATAGTCTGGGTGGTTGACGGACAGATAATCTCAACTCTCGAGGGTGGAAACCCAACTCAGATTGCGCAGCAGCTAGCTAACATTGGAGAAGCGAAGTAGCCATGTTATACCTCTCCTGGAGCATGATTTTTCGTCACAAGACTCAATATTTTGGTCTTGCAATGACTATTACATTGGGGGCGCTTTTATTGGGTTCGTCCTTATCTCTTCATAACAGTACTCAGCATCCTGTCTTTACTACTGAGGATCGAAGAGTTAGCGAAATAGAAACCTTACGCCAACTGGCAGAATCTAGCGCCTGGTTTACTAATCTCATGGCTTGGCTCACCATTCTTATCACTACATGGATTGTCGCTCAAACTATGAGCTTTATTCTGGCTCAGCGCAGGAAAGAGCTGGCTCAGCTTCTGTTGGTGGGTGCGAGTAAAGCTCAGCTTTATCTGCTGGTTATCTGTGAATCTGTCATCATAAGTTTTCTCGCTGCATGTGTAGGGGCTTTGGCTTCGCCCGTACTTATCAAGCCTTATAGCAAGCTTCTCGTTCTATCTAACAACGGTAGTCCAGAACTCTCGTATCATCCCGATTTCACCGCTTTGGTAATTTCTGTCGGTCTTATCGTATTGAGTACAGTGATAGGAGCTCTTCTAGCTATTCGAAAAATAGCCTCACTATCGTTGATTGAAGCAGTTCGTTCTCCATCTGTTGTAGATTCTCGAAAATTTTCTGGCAAGCGGATATTTATGGTGATCATAGGTTTTCTAGCTCTTGGAGTCGCATTTTTACCTACCGGGAATTTAATGGGATATCAGCTTTCAACCTTGTTGACTGCCACCGGTGCGACCATTGTAATTGTTTCTTTATCGCCTTTACTAGTACCGAGCATATCCCACGGTATCGGTAGGTTACTTTCGCCAATCGCCCCTGGCCCTGCCCAGGTAGCACAAGAATATACAAGGCTTTCACCATTACGGACAGCATCATTAGCAACGCCGCTTATATTACTGTTATGCCTAGTGTCAGTATTTGCAATGCTTGCACAAACAGGACGATCTGAAACATATGCTCAATCTACCCAACTGAAAAATACAGATTATTTTGTTTCAGCAGACGATATTAAATTTCATCCTCAAGAACAACAAGATCTGGAAAAAAATCAAAATATAGCTCAATCAACCTCTCTTGTCACTGCACCTGATTGGTTAACCCCAGAATCAAATCGAGCTATTTCAATTGTTGCTATCAATCCCCAAAATATCAAAGATTTCATACCCGTTTCCGTACGTGAGGGAGACCTCTCCGCAGTTGAAGGAGATAGGGTAGCTTCTTTCTCTGGGAGAGTAGGAGATCAGCATATAGTTCAATCTCCAGGCGGTCACCAGGAAGTAATTCAGGTGGTGGCTGTGGTTGATAGCAATTTCTTTATCCACGGGGATTACATAGTGGATAAGAGCACCTTTGATCTTTCTAACAACATCGTTGACACGCAGCTGTTAGCGCAAGGCTCGGATGGTGTAGATTTGCAATCTTTCACGGCTACTGTTCATCAGGTCTTACCTGATGCGACTGTTTCTTCCGGGGCAGAGTGGGTCACTCAGAAAGTCAATCAAGGGATGAAGTCTTTGATGTTTGCAATTATTTTGTTGGCAGGTGGAGCTACAGTTTTGGCTCTTTTCAACTTAATTCAGACTTATCTGACTGCTTTGATAGGACGCCGAAAAGATATCGATATATTGCATCGTGTAGGTATGACGCGTTCGCAAATTATGGAAGCAAATGCAATTGAAGTGCTCATGGTTTTGTTGGTAGGAAGTTTGTTATCTGCAGGAGCGATATATATAACTTCTGCGCGAATGCAAGTTAGCTTAGCTGATATGGGTAGCGTCGTGCGCCCTGTTTTGCCGGTGACAATCTTTGCAATTATGGCAGGGATATGTTTGTTGACAATGCTTGTCGTTGCGTTAGTGGAAGGTTATTGGCTATCTATCAGAACAACCTACCGAGGATTATTCCTTAATTCTCATCGGCCACAAAAGGGCACAGCCCGTTAATTAACTCTTGTATAGAAAAGTGTGACTCAGGAAAATAAATATAACCTGTACGCAATAAATTTCCTTGGAGGCTACTGCTCCTATTTTTGCCGCTGGTGGGGCCGTTGTCTAGTTGGTGGGTGTGGGGTGTGGTCCTGCTTTTGAATAAACCTTTTTAAAAGCCTCCTCGCCTCCTGTCAGAAATTTTTAGCGGCATGCACAAACAAAAGTTCCGCATTCAATAGTTAGTGAACAGACCCAGCCTGAACTCATGTACGCGGGAGTCGTAATTGCATCAAAAGCAATATCAATCTGTGTCTAATCGAAAGGGACAGATGTGGTGTTCTCTACGGTTTCCCAAGGAAAAGTGGTAGCTGACATTTTGGCCTCCTGGCTATATAGAGGCTTATTCATAAGGGGTAAAACCCACCAACTAGACAACGGTCCCACCAGCAGCAAAAATGAGGGTTAAATCATCACAAATAACCTCAAACACCACCGGAAGAACCGTTGCACAACAAGCGTACAACCGGGCTAACCAGCGCACAATTCGCCACACTCGCTACCGCCCTGAACAAGAACCTCACCTGGGAAAAACTAGATACCAGACCACGAAAACTCTCCCTCAACACAGCACTAAAAATCACCCTTCTCTACCTACGCCACAACCTCACCGAAGAACTCCTGGGTGAAGCATTTGGAGTCTCCCAGTCAACGATTTCTAGAACCATCCACCGCATAGAGAACGCCCTCATACAACTGCCTGAACTAAAAACCCCTGAGCTTGAATCTCTCAAAAATACACCCGGTTCTCTCGTGGTCGATGGGACACTCATCCCGGTGTGGAACTGGGCTTCACAAGGTCGAACACTGTTTTCAGGTAAGCACAAAAGAACTGGATATAACCACCAGGTGATCTGCACTGTGAACGGGAAGCTGCTGGCTATCACTGACCCGGTACCAGGAGCTAGACATGATGTGTATGCCTATCGTTTTCACCAGTTAGAGAGGTTCTTGGGTGAGTCCACTCTGGCGGATAAAGGCTATATCGGGCTTGGGCTGCTGACTCCTACTAAACGGCATCCGGGGGGTGAGGATGAAGGCTGTGGTGAGGCAGAATAATCGTTGGATTAATCGGCTGAGGCCAGTGGTTGAGCGGGTGATTGCGCAGGTGAAAACGTGGAGGGTTCTGCATTCTGGTTTTCGGCGTCCGTTGGGCTCTTATGGGAGGGTGTTTTCTTCTGGTGCGGGCGCTGATTTTCTTTTCGGCTTCGGACCCCTTGTGAATAAGCCTCATTGTTGATTCTTTCGATAAGATAAAGTTTCTGAAAATATTAAAGTATTTTTAATTAATATTCTTAGGTGATATTATGGTTTAAACAGATGAGACTGTCTGTAACGATTTATTATCGATTGTGTCCCTGATGGTTTAATTTTCTATTTGAGGGTATAAATTTGTTTTTAACCCTTCTAGTTAAAAATTAGATTCTTGCAAATCTTATATGAGGTATAGGAGGTTACATTACCCCTAAGAGCGATATGGTTGAATTTATGTTATAGAAGTAAATGAATTTGTAATAAATTCACAATGAGCAAAAGGTTTAGAATGTTCCATAAGATACATATGAAAAATATAAGTTCTCTAAGGGTTGTAGATAAATTGGTAAGCCAATCACGAGAATGGAGATGCGGTGACACTGTCCAGATCGTACTTTCTCAAACTCAGAGATATTACCCTAATTATACCACTCTATTTGTATGTGTGTTGGACTATCTTAAAAAAATAAAGAAAGTCCAAATAGTTCTAGCTGGTGTAAATAGTTACGGGCGACGTATCGGCATAAATGAACCATTTAATGTAAATAATTTACAGCAACATATGAAAGTAACAGACAGAGTAATAGAATTTCACGATCAAGATGAAGCATATAAAATCACTCAAAAATATATCGATGTTCTTTTGGAGTCGGTAGTGTGCAAAGAAGGTGTCATTGATACTTTTGAATGGTGTATTTATGAAATATTAGATAATGTATTCGAGCACTCTCGCGCTGAAAAGGGATTTGTAATGATGCAACTCCTTCCCCAACAGCATCGATGCTTAATCGCGGTAGCAGATGCTGGACGTGGTATTCACAAAGCTATGTATGAAGGGAGTAAGGAAAGTCAGCTTGATGCTGAAAGAATTTGGAGGGCAGACCATGCTATTGAATACTCACTCGAAAGGGGAGTGACAAGTAAGGGTAAAAATAATCAAGGTAATGGTCTCTTTGGACTCCGATCGGCGGTTGAGATAAATGGAGGCTTATTCAAAAGTAGGAACACACCCACACCCCACCAACTAGACAACGGCCC
>OBYT01000071.1_pt1 | contig 15237 bp, 14 predicted proteins | sample 1476811 | NCBI WGS metagenome assembly OBYT01 (sample SAMEA2580215, study PRJEB22360) | human gut metagenome | biome: human gut; feature: human-associated habitat; material: faeces | place: Denmark | collected 2008/2010
GCCTACGAAACCCAGAATGCAACATACGCCACGTCTTGATCTAGGCAATCACCGGCTCCACCACCGCCCGGCGTGAATTAATGAACCTGTTCACCGCCTTCACATCCGCAGGTATCCTACGGGCCTTACTACGCCGTGTCGGGGTGACCAACCCCAACCCGATGTAACCCTTATCAGCTAAAGTGCCTTTGCGGCGTCGGACCCTTCATGAATAAGCCTCGGTGCAACACCCAATAGAATCCGCCAATCCCCGTACAACATGTGGCCCTAAGGGTAGCTTTCTACACCTAGGGCCACAGCTACAGAATCCAAACTATTTTTATATCACACCATGAAAACTAAAGAAGCTCAGACTCTTTGAGTAACCGGACAATCTCAGTATGTTTAAACTTCCTATCAAGCCATCCTTTGCTGAAATGCCCACCAGGAAGCTTAGCCTTCTGCCCATCAGCTAAGCTATGCGCAGCTCCCAGAAGCACTCGCACATCAAAAGTGGAGTTATAAACTTCCGGCACACCTCGCTCAATACCCAGCAGGGAATACACCGATTCCATCGCAGTACGCACTGAATACTCAGTAGTAAAAATGCAATCCCTAGTGGCAGACTGGGCGAATTGACCAATAAAAGCAAAGTTCTTTGAACCATCAGGGACAACAGCAGGGCGGTCAGTATGCTTACGTGGCATAAAGAAGGAAGTCACATAAGGCATCATCACGGGGACACACTGAGCTCCAGTGGCTGCTAATTCTGCAATCTCGTCTTCTGGAACTCCCATGTGATAGAGCCATTCCTGAACAATCTCTTCGCCAGTGGATTCTTGTAAGGTCTTCCCTACATAATCGCCAGGAACATCATTGTATAAACCATAGAACCAGACAACTATCTGATCTTTAGGCTGGTTCTTGAAATGAGGTTGACGATTAACTGTCCAAGACAGGAGCCAGCTTGAATCTGTTGCCGTTACAATCCCACCGGTAACAACACGACCGCTGTAGGGATTGCGATGGCTAATCTTCTCAATATAGCGAGGAATACGCTCATCTAAAGTAGTAATAGTAGCTGATTCCCATTTTGTCTGGTCTATATTCGAGCAGAAGACCTCCGGACGACCAAAGCTGGGGTCCTTGAGGGCAATCTTCTTCCATAAATCCCACGCTGGTGCTGGCCCCTTATTGAGTTGAGCCGGGGTATGATGATCGCCTTCATCGGAATTATCCACGAGGGAGCCAATGGTGAGAAAAAGAAGATCATCATCGCTCAGATTAATCACACGCTTTTGTTGGTGATCCAATAAATTGAAAGACACAGCACGTTTTGTGCCTTTGTGGGGGTCATTTGCGAAATCAACATCGGTTACTTCGGAATCATAGCTAAACTGCACGCCTTGCTCCGAAAGCCATTTGACCAGTGGAAGAGTCAATGATTCGTATTGGTTATATTTAGTGAACTTAAGGGCAGAGAAATCTGGCAGGCCGTCAATATGATGAATAAAGCGATGTAGATAGAGCTTCATTTCTAAGGCTGAGTGCCAGGTTTCAAAGGCGAACATGGTTCGCCAATACATCCAGAAGTTACTGCTGAAGAACTCTGGGGAAAATACTTCGTCGATACGTTTGTCTTGTAGAGAGTCAGTGTCAGCTAGAAAAATCTTCATGAGCTCTTTTTGGGCTTTGTTGCTCAGCGTGAATTTGCCGTTGGTTGGCCAGGATTTACCTTGCTCATAGGTGGCTCGGCAGAGTGAGTAATTGGGGTCATCTTTATTGAGCCAGTAAAACTCGTCAAGTACACTTGCTCCTTCTATCTCTAGAGAGGGGATTGAGCGGAATAAATCCCAGAGGGTTTCAAAGTGATTTTCCATTTCTCGGCCACCGCGAATAACAAAGCCTTTTTCTGGTCTCTCGATGCCATCAAGTGCGCCTCCGAGTAACCTTGATTTCTCGTAGATTGTAATGCGAGAGCCATCCATGCGCCCGTCTCGGATGAGAAAGCCAGCCGTCGCTAGTCCCGCTAATCCTCCCCCGACGATATGGGCAGTTTTCGTTTCTACTCCTTCTGGCTTACGCGGCTGGGCAAAAGCCTCGTAGTTCCCTGCAGTGAGTTGCATGTTTATCATCTACTTTCACACTCGCCCTCGGATAGGGCGTTGATTTTTGTGGCGCCAGCAATAATTTGTTCAATCTGGCGGATTAATTCTCGCTGACATTCATCGGGATTGTTGGTTCGGCCGATACGTGTCAAAGCAAGCTGAAAAGTGGCGAAGATGGATCGAGCTGCACTGTCGGCATTTTCTTGGCTGAGGGTTTGGTCTTGTTCTTGTGCGAAGGTTAATAAGGTGGAAGAAATCGTGTTTTCGAAGGTGTCGATCATCTTCAGTCCTTCGTCTCGGTATTTTCCGTCAGCGCCGAATAGAAGTTCTCGTTGATATACGAGAGTGTTTTCTAGCTCTTGGGTTGAGAGTTCAAAGGCAGGTTGAACCATGGCTAATACGGCTTTTAGGGCTGTGTCCTGTCCAAGTGCGTCTGTATATCCGCATTGAAAGATGTGCTCAAATTTTTTGTTGAAAACCATCAGCAGTAGTTCACTTTTGGTAGCGGCGTAGCGGAACAATGTGCCTGATGCGATGTTGACTTGTTTGGAGATGCTTTGGGTCGTCACGGCATGGAAGCCGTGTTCGGCAAAGAGTGCGGCGGCTACTTTCAATATTGATTGGAGGGTGGCTGCGCGATTGATTTCTCTTAACCCCATGGTTGACCTTTACCTAAATAATGAGTTTACTCATTTATGAGTATACTCATTATTTTGTAGATGGCTAGGGATTCTGAGTTTTTCCCTGAAGGTAATTGATTTCAATATCTCGACTTCTAGAGAAGAAACCAGCCTGCCGGGATACCCCAATATTGTGGATAACCAACAGGGAGGAGCAGAATACATTTTCCAGGAGAAATTTCACAATAACGCTGATATTACAGCCGCTGTCACTCAGGTTCTCCCCGACGTTCAGGGAGCACCTGGTCAGTATGTGGTGGTGGCTCGATCGGGCTCTATGCGTCAAGCTGGGGGCTCTGGTCTGGAACTGTGGGTACCTTTTTGGTTACTCCGGAAGGTAATTGGGGTGAAACTGATCCTTCAATGATTCACCGTGACAGGTAGTGAGCTATGTTTTAGCGTTTTGGTGTATGGCTGAAGTTAGTCCACATACATGTTATTTGCATTTGATAAGTTCTACGAACTGGTTCTCGGCGTCCGGTGAGTTCTTATTCGCAGGTGTCTTCGGTGGTGCGGGCGTTGATTTTCTTTGCGGCGTCGGACCCCTTATGAATAAGCCTCCGCCACCATTCGCACCCGATGGAACGCGGTAGCTACTTTAATTGCTCTAATTCTTTTCGGGTTAACCGTTATGTCATGGCTAATGTAGCGCTAACGTTGCGAACTTTAGCTCATTCTTTCCACCAGCAATATGCGGAAACCTTTAGAAGTCGCATAGCGATTGACTGAGTAGTCAGACCCCAGTTCGTTCACCAACCATTTCTGCAATGAGTCAGACCCCAGATTTTTCTGCACCACCAAATAGGCTTTACCGCCAACCGTCAGACGCGGTAGCCAGGTGCGCATAATGTTATGAAGAGCGTCCTTACCCACGCGAATAGGCGGGTTCGACCAGATAAGATCGAACTCAACATCGGTTGGAACATCCTCGGGTAAAGATACCTGCACATTGGTAGCTCCTAAACGCTCTGCATTCATGCGGGTGAGTTCCATTGAACGCTGATTGACGTCAACGGCATAAACCTGCGAATCAGGCGATTCTAAAGCCGCTGTGAGGGTAATTGGACCCCACCCGCATCCGATATCAAGGATGCGCGAACCGGTAACCGGCGGAACCTCAGCGAGCAGAACAGCGGTGCCCTTATCAATACCGGCAGGTGAAAAGATGCCGGGTGCCGTCACCACGGTACGATCCTGCCCCGCCAACCGAACTTTCACCTGCTGAGGAGTGAACTCAGAAACGGGATTCGATGAAAAATAATGCTGCTCTGCCATAAAACCCATTTTACGTGCTCACACCTTAGTTCCTAAACGCGCAAGCTGTACGCCGTGGGGGAAAAGCCAACACCGAGCATAGTCAGGACGCTCATTCCCTCGATAGAATAGGGGAGCATTATTTTTGTCGAAAGGACTTTTCCGTAGTGACTGACACTCCCAACACCGATAAACTGCCCAGCGACGAGCAGTTGCGAGCAACTGTAGAGCGAGTGTTGGGCAGAGCAGAAACACCGAAATCCTCTAAAGTCCTAGACGAACGCGCTCGCGAACTCTCTGACCTTCGCGAAGAACACTCATCCTATGACGGTGAACAGCGGGATCTTGAAGAACGTCGCGCACTTCGCCGTGTTGCAGGTCTTTCAACGGAGCTTGAAGACGTTACCGAAGTTGAGTACCGACAGCTTCGCCTTGAGCGCGTTGTCTTAGCCGGGTTGTGGACTGAAGGTACGGTTCAGGACGCTGAAAACTCCCTTCGCGAGCTTGCAGCGCTGGCAGAAACTGCTGGTTCTGAGGTGCTTGATGGCCTTGTTCAGCGTCGCATGAAGCCCGACCCCAGTACCTTTCTCGGTTCAGGCAAAGCGCTGGAACTCAAAGAAATTGTTGAGATGCAGGGCGCCGATACCGTGATTGTTGATTCCGAACTCGCGCCCTCACAGCGTCGTGCACTTGAAGATATTGTCAAGGTAAAGGTCATCGACCGCACCGCTTTGATTCTTGATATCTTTGCGCAGCACGCTAAATCTCGTGAAGGTAAAGCCCAGGTCGAGCTGGCGCAGCTTGAATATATGCTGCCGCGTTTGCGCGGTTGGGGTGAATCCCTGTCCCGTCAGGCCGGTGGACGCGCCGCCGGTGGTGAAGGTATTGGTTCGCGTGGCCCCGGTGAAACAAAGATTGAGTTGGACCGTCGCCGCCTGCGTGCTCGCATGGCAAAACTGCGTCGTGAAATCGCGCAGATGAAGCCCGCCCGCGAGACCAAGCGTCTTAACCGTAAGCGCAATCGCGTGCCGTCGGTGGCTATCGCGGGTTACACCAACGCGGGTAAATCCTCCTTGCTTAACCGCCTCACCGACGCCGGCGTCCTCGTCGAAAACGCCCTGTTCGCAACTCTTGACCCGACCGTCCGAAAGGCACAAACACCTGACGGTGTGGGATACACCCTTTCTGATACCGTCGGTTTTGTGCGCTCGCTACCTACGCAGCTGGTTGAGGCATTCCGCTCCACTCTAGAAGAAGTGGCAGACGCCGATCTTATTGTGCACGTGGTTGACGTTTCACACCCCGATCCTGAGGGGCAGATCAAGGCAGTGCGCGAGGTCTTTACTGAGGTCGATGCACGGAACGTTCCCGAGCTCATCGTTCTCAATAAGGCTGACGCTGCTGATCCTTTCGTGGTTGAGCGTTTGCGTCTACGCGAGGAAAATAGCGTTGTTGTTTCAGCTCGTACCGGCGAGGGAGTCGACGAGCTCAAAGAGCTGATTGCGGATATGATTCCGCGTCCTTCCATTGAGGTCCATCTGATGGTTCCTTACGCACACGGTGAGGTAGTCTCACGACTGCACGAATGGGACGCAGAAATTTTGCGTACCGCCTTTATCTCAGATGGCACCTACGTACAGGCACTCGTGCGTGATGAAGTCGCATCAGAGCTATCAGAGTACGTGCTTGATGAAGAACTTTTAGAAGTTCTAGAACCTGAAATTCAAGAAGCACTGGATGCCGGTGCAACCGAAACGGTGCGCTAATGAGCGGTGGGCAGGAATCCCAGCGCCAGCCCTTGACCGGTCAAGAGCTTGAGACTTTGCCGGGGGCTGCAGACGTCCTTGACCTTCTCGACGCGGTGGTGGACGCCAGCGGCGGGCAGAAACGCGACGGCCAGCGAACCATGGCCGCTCACGTTGCGCAGTCTCTCGAACTAGACCGTCACTTGCTGGTTCAAGCGGGCACAGGTACCGGTAAGTCTTTGGCCTACCTTGTTCCAGCCCTGCACTATGCTCAACACAGTGATAAACCAATCATTGTGGCGACCGCTACCTTGGCCTTGCAGTCCCAGATTGTTAACCGCGATATTCCGCGTCTGCTCGAGTCAGTGGGAGATCGCCCTGAGCGCGAGACAGAGGTAGCGATTCTTAAAGGGCGCAACAATTACGTCTGCTTGCACAAGCTTGAGGGCGGTTACCCCGATGATGAGCAAGAAACTCTCTTCGATGTTGATCCCGGTGGAGCTACCGGCAGATTAGGTGAAGAGGTTCTGCGTTTGCGCGCCTGGGCTGAAACTACCGATACCGGTGACCGCGATGAGCTCATTCCAGGTGTCAGCGATAAAGCGTGGCGACAGGTTTCAGTTAACGCCTCTGAGTGTTTGGGACGTAAATGCCCGTTGGTAGAGTCATGTTTTGCAGAGCTTGCAAAGACTCGTGCCAATGAATCTGACATCGTGATTACTAACCATGCTCTTTTGGCAATTAACGCCTTTGAAGGCATCGGCGTTCTGCCTGAGCACGAAATTGTGGTCATTGATGAGGCCCATGAACTTGCTGACCGCGTCACCGGAGCTGTTACCGGTGCGCTCTCACCGGCGATGGTTCATTCCGCAGCCCGCAGCATGAAGAAGAATACGAAAGCAGATTCTTCTCCGCTTGAGTCAGCTGCACGAAACTTGGATAACGCGTTAGACGGAATTCCTGCCGCCTTGTTGCCGAAGGGACTGCCCGAACGTGTTGGGCATGCCATGAGCCAGGTTTTGGACGCTACACGCACGGCGCTGTCCGATACCAAGAGCGACGCTAAAGACTCCGATGCCGGCCGCCAGATGGCTCGCGCTAAGCTCACCGAGGTGATGGAGCTTGCCGAGCGCATGCTCAATGCCGATGAAAAGTACGAGGTTGTCTGGATCTCGCGTGTAGGTTCTTGGGAGCCAGGACGCGGATATGTGGCTGCTTCCGATACGGATCCTGCAACCTTACACGTCGCACCGCTGTCAGTAGCAGGCCGCCTGCGCGAAGGACTCTTCGAAGACCGCACCGTGGTGCTTACATCGGCTACCTTGACGGTGGGGGAGTCTTTCGATTCCGTCGCGGGGGCACTGGGGCTTCAAGGAACGGGCGCACCTCGCTGGGAGGCCGTGGACGTAGGTTCGCCTTTCGACTACCCCAAGCAGGGCGTCCTTTATCTTGCGTCTGACCTGCCCAAACCCGGACGCGGCGTGTCTGAAGAGCAACTTGAGCGCGTGCTAGAGCTGATTGAGGCTTCTCGTGGTGGTGCGCTTGGACTGTTTTCCTCGAAACGTGGGGCAGAGCTTGCTGCAGAATACGTACGTGAACGCACCAATCTCAATATTCTCGTGCAGGGAGAATCATCGTTGCGTGCGCTGGTCAAAGAATTTGGCGCAGACACGGATTCTTGCCTGTTTGGCACAATGAGCCTATGGCAAGGTGTCGATGTGCCTGGTGACTCATGCCGACTGGTCATTATGGACCGCATTCCTTTCCCTCGTCCTGATGATCCTCTGTCTGCCGCTCGTACACGCGCGGTGGCTGAGTCCGGCGGCAACGGATTCATGGCTGTTTCTGCCTACCACGCTGCGATTCGTATGGCGCAGGGAGCAGGACGTCTAGTGCGATCCGTCAACGACCGCGGTGTAGTTGCTGTTCTAGATTCGCGCATCGCCACTCAGCGGTACGGAAGCTACCTCGTGAAAGCTCTACCGCCTTTTTGGACGACCCAAAATAAGGACGTTACGGTCGGTGCTTTGGAGAGACTCGCTGCCAGCATTGACTAGGCTCTTTGCCGATCCTTGAAAACGTCTTGGTGTCGCGGGGCTGGTTTCTGAAAACCAGCCCCGCGATTTTTATTTCTCAACTGTAGAAACTTGAACATACATCGTCATCTTGTTTTTACGAGCATCAGCGTTGCATAGCAAACTCTGTCATTTCCTTCGCTGGATGCGGGTAATCATCGATAACCCCGCACAAAGGAAGGAAGAACCCCCGTTATTTTGTGCGGTTTCCATCCTTTCAGTTTTAAAAGGAAGTACCATTGGTATTAGTGTGCTTGAGAGCATAGTAAATCTATAATTTTCACTGGCGGATTTTATTCATAAAATCCAAACGTTCAGTAGCCTCAAGGTATTGAGCGTTCAACACCGTGAAATACACATCAATACAGGTGAATAGCAATGGCATCTAGCGCTCAAACTCAAGATATTTCTGAGCAAAAACTGGATCGCGGCCTGTCAAACCGTCATTTGCAAATGATTGCAATTGGCGGCGCGATTGGTACCGGTCTGTTCTTCGGCTCGGGTAAGCTCATCAGCCTTGTCGGCCCCTCGGTAATCTTTGTGTACATGATTATCGGGTTCGTGCTTTTCTTCGTGATGCGAGCACTCGGTGAGCTCCTGCTGTCCAACCTCAACTACAAAACCTTTGGCGATATCGCCAAAGACCTTATCGGTCCCTGGGCCGGCTTTTTCGTCTCGTGGAACTACTGGTTCTCCTGGGTTGTTGCGTGTATCGCTGATATCGTAGCTATTACCGCCTACGCCCAGTATTTCAACCCCGATATTCCTGTCTGGTTACCGGCTTTGCTCACGGCTTCAGCGCTCTTAATTTTGAACCTTCAGCCGGTTAAATTCTTTGGCGAAACAGAGTTCTGGTTCGCAATTATCAAGGTCGTAGCGATTCTGGCGCTCATCGTTGTTGGTCTTTACCTGATCTTCAGCGGTCACCATAATCCCAACGGAACGACAGCTCAGGTATCTAACCTTTGGAACTACGGTGGATTTTTCCCCACCGGTCTGAGCGGCTTTATTCTGGGCTTCCAGATGGGTATTTTTGCCTTTATCGGTATTGAGCTGGTAGGTACCACAGCTGCTGAAACCGAAAACCCGCACCGAAACCTGCCTAAGGCTATTAACTCCATCATCATGCGTATCTTGGTGTTCTACGTGGGTGCACTGAGCATCATTATGATGGTTACTCCCTGGGTAGACATCGATCCAGAACAGAGCCCCTTCACCTCCATGTTCGGCATGGTCGGATTCACCGGCGCAGCGTTTGTGGTCAACCTTGTGGTTCTGCTCTCTGCCGCGTCCAGCGCCAACTCCGGTGTTTATTCGGCTAGCCGTATGGCGTACTCGCTGGGACTTGACCGACATGCGCCTAAACTTTTTGCACGCAAAAACAAGCGTCATGTGCCGTCTAATGCTGTTTTCTTCACCGCGGTTTTCGCATTCTTGTCGATCCCGTTACTGCTAGCCGGCGATACCCTGGTTTCGGCATTCACCGTGATCTCATCTTTGTGCTCCACCTGCATCCTCTTTACCTGGGGTAGCATCGTGGTCAGCTACATCAACTACCATCGCAAGTTCCCTGAACGTCACGCGGCCTCGCAGTTCCGCATGCCACTTCCTAAAATCACTCCGTGGTTTATTCTTGCGTTCTTTGCCTTTATCGTTTTTGCACTGGCACTGGGCGAAGATACCCGTATCGCTTTGATTCTTATCCCGCTTTGGTTTGTTGTCCTCACCATTCTGTGGAAGGTTACCAAAGCTAAATTGGAACGTGAGCACCTGCCTGTTACCGGCATGATCCCGATTCAGACCCCTGAAGAAATCGCTCGTAACTTCGAGAATAAATAACCCTGGTGCGGGGCATAGCGTTCATGCAGAATAGTGAAGGTTTGCCCGCCATTAAAATCAGGTAACACATAAAAGAGGCCGCCCCACCATATTCACGATGGTGGGGCGGCCTCTTTTGATGTGCAGATGCTTTTGCTCTAAAGGCTTCTGAGAACCGAAACTACCTTGCCCATGATAAGAGCGTGATCGCCGATAATGGGCTCATACTGGGTGTTTTGGGGCAGTAGCCAGGTATGACCATCGCGTTGGCGGAAAGTTTTGACAGTCGCTTCATCATCAAGAAGAGCCGCCACAATATCCCCGTTGTTAGCGGTGTGTTGCGAACGTACAACCACCCAGTCACCATCCATAATTGCTGCATCAACCATGGAATCACCTTTAACACGCAACATGAACAGCTCGCCGTTTCCAACAAGCTGTCGAGGTAGCGCCATGACATCCTCGATGTTTTGTTCCGCTGTAATGGGAGCACCCGCTGCGATGCGGCCCATCAAAGGAACCTGTGCAAGATCGTGAGAGGGCGGTTCGAAAGAGGGAATCTGCGGTGAAGCCACAAGGTCTGCGGTGGTCTCTTCAGCAGAATGCTCCGCATCGCCAAAATTGAGGACTTCAATAGCGCGGGGACGTTTTGAATCGCGACGGATATATCCCATCTGCTCCAAACGCGAGAGCTGATGAGTGACAGAAGAAAGCGATGCTAGACCAACGAGATCTCCGATTTCGCGCATTGACGGCGGATAACCGCGTTCATCAATGGCGGTGGAAATGGCGGTCAAAATTTTCTGTTGGCGAGCGGTGAGGGGCTTAGCACCGCGAGGACGCTTACCCTGCGGAGTATCTGGCGTGCTGTAACTCACTGGTTGCTCGTTTCTGTAGTCCTTATTTTGTCAGTCCCCAGTGTTTGACTAGTGCTCACTGGTGTCTTAGTTCTATCAGCCTATGGCACTTTTATTCGAAAACCAAACATTTGTTCTAATTTTTCTCGACTATGTTCGAATTTTCTGATAGAACATATATACGAACTTCGAACAAAGTTTCGAATATTTGGTTTCCTGTTCAGTAAGAAGGAGTTCCGATAGTGAGTACTGTAGTTATCCCGCGTCCTGTCCGTCCCGGCACGGCTTTTTCGCGTGCTAACGCTGTGGTTCGTCCGCAACGGGTAGAGAGCGCACCGCTTCCTTCTGCTCAGCTTCGAGTGATCAAGCCTGCGCGGCAGCTTCCTCAGCCTGTTCGAAACCAACGAGATTTAAACCCGAGCGTCGCGCCGGCTGCCCGGACATCTCGTCGAGGCCGCCTACTTTCTATGCTCAAGGGACTTTCTTTCATGACTCTAGGTGCCCTCATCGTCCTAGTCGGTGCATCCTTTGTCGCCCCTCAGGGTGCCCAAGCTGGTTCAAGTCCGGTTGATTCATCATCAGTGGGTCGTACAGTGACTGTTGATGCTGATCAAACCCTTTGGGATGTTGCGCGAGAAGTGAGCCCCGAATCGGATCCTCGTGATGTGGTGAATCTGATTATCGACGTCAATAATCTTTCCAGCACTACTTTGCATACTGGTCAGAATCTGGAAATCCCCGTAATGAATGGTTAGTACGTCGTAGTTGTGATTAGACTGGCAGTGTGAGTGAAGCATTACAAGCACTTGAGAACTTGCCTATTCGCGACGACTTGCGTGGTCGCTCACCGTATGGCGCGCCCATGATTGATGTTCCTATTACGCTGAACGTCAATGAGAATACGCACCCGATGCCCGATGAGGTGGTAGAAGCCATCGGTGCTGAAATCGGTAAAGTTGCCCACCGACTCAATCGTTACCCCGACCGTGAATTCGTTGAGTTGCGTCAAGAACTCGCAGAGTTTTTAGGGCACGGGCTCACAGCTGACAATGTATGGGCTGCTAACGGCTCAAATGAAGTACTTCAGCAACTTTTCCAAGTTTTTGGCGGGCCAGGGCGAAGCGTCATGAGCTTTGTGCCCACCTATTCCATGTACCCGCTTTTGGCTGATGGTACCAATACCGAATTTATCGCCGGAGAGCGTGCGGCGGACTTTACCCTCACCGCAGAGTCTGCGGTTGCTCAAGTTATGAAGCATCGCCCTCATATTGTGGTGCTGTGTTCGCCGAACAATCCCACCGGCACCGCTCTGGAAAAAGAAGTTATCGAGCGGGTTTACTCAGCGGTCGAAGAACTGGATGGCATTCTCATCGTTGATGAAGCCTACGCCGAGTTTGCGCAAGATCCAGAGCAGACAGCTCTGACGCTGTTACCTGGACGCGATCGTTTGGTGGTTAGTCGCACCATGAGTAAAGCGTTTGCATTTGCTGGTGTGCGACTGGGCTATTTCGCGGCGCACCCTGCCATTGCGGATGCGGTTCGACTAGTTCGTTTGCCCTATCATCTGTCATCGGTCACACAGGCAACAGCTTTGGCGGCTTTGCGTCATCGTACGCAACTGTTAGCAAACGTTGAGGATATTAAGGATGCGAGAAACCGCATCGTGACTAGGCTCCGTGAGCTGGGACTTAAGCCTGCTGAATCTGATTCCAATTTTGTATTTTTCTCGGGGCTGCAGGATGAGAAGGAGGCCTGGGAGTATTTGCTGGCAGACGGTATTTTAGTTCGAAATAACGGTATTGCCGGGCACTTAAGAGTGACGGCAGGTACACAAGAAGAAACCACAGCTTTCTTGCAATCTTTGGAGAATTATTTGGTGAGCACCGGCGCTTACCTGCCTGCATCTGATCACTAGAGCCGCCATACAGTTCTGTGAGAAAAACCGTTTCGCTTCATGCTCTGAAAATCTAGATCACCTCGTTAAGGACGCTAACCACATGACTCAATCTTCAACAGATTTTGGCTCTCGTACTGCCAAAATTGAACGTACTACCAGTGAATCCAGTGTCAGCGTAGAGATCAATCTCGATGGCACCGGTGCATCGAACATCGATACCTCTGTGCCGTTTTACGATCACATGCTGACGGCCCTTTCCAAGCACTCTCTGATTGATATGAACATTAAGTGCACGGGTGATACTCACATTGATGTACACCATACGGTGGAGGACACCGCGATTGTTCTGGGCGAGGCTCTCAAGCAGGCTTTAGGTGATAAAAAGGGTATCCGCCGTTTTGGTCAGGCGACCGTTCCCCTTGATGAAGCTCTTGCTTCGGCTGTTGTGGATATCTCTGGGCGTCCGTATCTGGTGCATGGTGGTGAGCCTGAAGGGTTTGAGTTCCATCTAATCGGCGGTCATTTCACGGGATCGATGGTGCGCCATCTATTTGAAGCGTTCGCGTATCATGCGGGAATCTGCCTGCATATCAATGTGTTGGGCGGACGCGATCCGCACCATATTGCGGAGGCAGAATTCAAAGCATTGGCGCGTGCTCTGCGAGAAGCCGTAGAATCGGATCCCGACATAATGATATTCCTTCGACTAAGGGTGCATTGTAAATAATGACTAATACCAGTAAACCTACCGTTACCGTTTTGGACTATGGCGCGGGCAACGTGCGTTCTGTGGTGCGTGCACTTGAAGCGGCTGGCGCTCGCGTTGTTTTATCGCGTAGAGAAAAAGATGTGCTGGGTGCTGATGGTTTGGTTATTCCCGGTGTTGGAGCTTTTAAGGCTGTGATGGACGGTCTGAAAGAGGTCGATGCTCCGCGTATGATTGGACGCCGCGTGGCTGGCGGGCGTCCGGTGCTGGGCATCTGTGTTGGGCTACAGATTTTCTTTGATGAGGGCGTGGAACACGGTGTTAAAGCTGCCGGTATGGGGGAGTGGCCCGGTGTTGTTGAGCGACTGAAAGCAGATGTTGTTCCACATATGGGGTGGAACACTATTTCAGCTCCTGAAGGCTCGGTTCTCTTTCACGGGATTGAGAATGAGCGTTTTTACTTTGTGCATTCTTATGCTGTTCAAGAATGGAACTTCGATCAGAACAACGAGTCGATGGTTCCTCCTCAAGTGACGTGGTCTGACCACGGTGGTCCTTTTATTGCTGCGGTTGAAAATGGTCCGTTGAGTGCAACCCAGTTCCATCCTGAAAAGTCAGCGGAGGCTGGTTTGCAGCTGTTGCGCAACTGGATTGGTTCTTTGCCTGTGACCGGTCGCCTGGACGAGAGTGAAGGAGAATAAATGGATCCCACAGTATCCGGTCTGATTTTGATGACTTTTGGAGCGTTCTTGGTGGGCGGTGGCTATTCCTTTCGCAAGCAGGGGCTGCCTCTTATCGCTCAGATTGTTTTGTTGATTCTTGGGTTAGCTGCTTTTGCCTACGGCGGTTACGTACTTTTCGCGTACTAAATCAGGCAGCGAGTGAAGAGAGAAGGTTTTTCGATGGCTAAAAAATATTTGGAGCTGTTGCCTGCAGTAGATGTTGCAAACGGTCAGGCAGTGCGTTTGGTTCAGGGCGAAGCTGGGTCTGAGACCGGTTATGGCGACCCCGTGGAGGCTGCCCTGGCTTGGCAGGAAGCCGGCGCCGAATGGCTGCACCTTGTCGATTTGGATGCGGCGTTTGGGCGCGGCGACAACATCGAAGTCTTGAAGGGCGTTGCTGAGAAGCTGGATATCAAGATTGAGATGTCCGGTGGCATTCGTGATGACGAGTCGCTGGCTCGTGCGTTGAGCTTGAACCCCGCTCGCATCAATTTGGGTACCGCTGCTTTGGAAGATCCCGAGTGGACGCGTCGTGTCATCGCTGAGCACGGCGACGTTATCGCTGTGGGGTTGGATGTTCGTGGAACCACGCTCGCGGCCCGCGGATGGACTAAAGAAGGCGGCGACTTGTGGGAGGTACTTGATCGTCTTGAGGATGATGGGTGCGCTCGCTATGTCGTTACGGATGTTACGAAGGACGGCACGTTGCAGGGCCCAAATCTTGATCTTCTGCGCGATGTTGCCCGCCGCACTGATAAGCCGGTTGTCGCATCCGGCGGTATTTCTCAATTAGATGATATTCGTGCTTTGCGTGAGCTGGTGGGCGAGGGCGTAGAAGGAGCCATTATGGGTAAGGCTCTGTACGCCGGTAAGTTCACCTTGGAGGAAGCTCTTGAGGTTGCGGGACGTCCTGAATAATGGCTGAGCACTCGCACGAACACCATAGCAAGCGTGAGCTTCCCGCTCATATTCAAGCTCAGTTGGCAAGTGCCGGTAGAGAAACTGATACCGGTGGTCAGCCGTGGTCTGGGCGAAACTTAGGGGAGGGCACGTCTCATACGCATCAGTATCCGACTGATACCGGTGAAACTGAACAGAAGCTTGCGCGTGTGCTTGAGATGTTTTCACACGGTGAAGCTGGAGAAGAAGATGTTGTTCAGGCTCTGCGGGGTACGCGCGTGTTTGCGCCGGTTGTTGCGCAACTTTCTCAGGCGCATATCACTGATGAAGGTTTGGTTTCAGATAAGGAGTCGGACATGGCGTTGGTGAGCATCCAGGCTCCTGACGGGCGCAAGGCTCTTCCTCTTTTCACTGATGTTGATGCACTGACACAGTGGCACCCTCAGGCTCGTCCTGTGGCGGGTGGTATCCGCCAGACGGCTTTTGCTTGGCCGCC
>OBYT01000072.1_pt1 | contig 14735 bp, 12 predicted proteins | sample 1476811 | NCBI WGS metagenome assembly OBYT01 (sample SAMEA2580215, study PRJEB22360) | human gut metagenome | biome: human gut; feature: human-associated habitat; material: faeces | place: Denmark | collected 2008/2010
CCTTCGGCACCCGTGAAGCCGGGCTGTAGCTCACCATTGATTACGAAATCTACGAGCAGTTCACGATCATTAGAATCAGCGGGGGCGGTAACGTCAACACCGATGAGTTCTGCGATTGCTACGCCGGAATCATTGATTCGGCGGACGGCGTTCTTGCGGCCACCCACAGAAGACTTGTTCTTAGATGCTTTAGCAACGGGCTCCATGACGCCTTCGCTGTTTTCACGTGCCACGATCTTGTAGACCATCGAGGACGTCGGCGCACCCGAACCGGTGACCAATTTAGTACCGACGCCGTACGAGTCAACAGGGGCGGCCGCAAGCGAGGCAATCGCGTATTCATCAAGATCGCTAGTCACAGTGATTTTGGTTTTCTGATTGCCCAGGGAGTCAAGAAGTTCACGAACCCACATCGCTTGTGCCACGAGATCACCGGAGTCCAGGCGCACAGCCCCGAGCTGATCACCGGCAAGTTCAACCGCAAGTCGCACTGCTTTTTCGACATCGTAGGTGTCAACGAGCAAGGTGGTGTCAAGACCCAGTGAATCCAACTGAGCGCGGAAAGCGTCCTCTTCGGTATCGTGCAAAAGAGTGAAGGCGTGGGCGCTGGTGCCGATAGTGTGCAGACCATAGCGCAATCCAGCTTCAAGATTAGAGGTTGAGGTGAAACCGGCGATAACAGCGGCGCGTGCTGCGGCGACTGCTGCTTCTTCGTGAGCGCGTCGTGAGCCCATTTCTAGGCAAGGACGCGTGCCCGCTGCAATGCTCATGCGTGAGGCCGCCGATGCCACCGCTGAATCGTAGTTCAAGATGGACAGCAGATACGTTTCTAAAATGACAGCTTCGGCAAAGGTTCCTTCGATTTGCAGCACGGGGGAGTGCGGGAAGAAAATCTCACCTTCGGCGTAGCCGTAGATATTGCCGGTGAACTTGAAGTTTCTCAGGTACTCAATAGTTTCTTCATTGACTACCTTGCGCTCGGCCAGAAAATTCAGCTCACGCTCGGAAAACTTGAAATTCTGGAGTCCTTCAAGAAACCGTCCGGTGCCGGCAAGCACACCGTAGCGGCGTCCTGCGGGGAGGGAGCGGGTAAATACTTCGAAAACACAGGTGCGATGCGCAGCGCCCGACTGTAGGGCGGCTTGCAACATGGTGAGTTCGTAGTGATCTGTCATTAATGCTGTTGATAAAGCCACGGGTCCATTTTAGTGGTTTTGGCTGGCCAACTGCTAAAAGTTCACCCCTGTGTTCGTTCGTGGCATGACGCGACTTCATGAAAAAGTAGCGCATAGCCAATCACTTTGGCTATGAGATAAACCGGTGACCCCTTGCTGATACTGACAGGTAGTTTAGGATAGAGAAGTTAGCGCACATAAGTGACACGGTGTACCTAAATGCCGTGGAAAGGATTGACTGTGGCTTGTTCTACCGCGGTTCTGTCAGTGGCAGAGCCCGAAGCGATGACGCTTCCGTCCATTGATTCCGATGAATCTGTGGCACCAGATACTCCGTGGAAAGTGATTGTGTGGAACGATCCTGTCAACCTGATGAGCTACGTGACGTACGTGTTTCGCTCTCACTTTGGCTTCAGCGCTGAAAAAGCTCAGAAACTGATGCTTGCGGTACACGAAGAAGGCAAAGCAGTAGTTTTCGTGGGTTCCCGTGAAGAAGCGGAACAGCATACCTCAGCTATGCACGGTTGGGGCTTGTGGGCAACATTTGAAAGAGTGCAGGAGAACTAAATGGCTGAAGGCTTTAGAAAAACACCGGCGGGGTACGTAGCGCATTTTGACCCTGAAGAAATCAAACTTCTCACCAAACTTTTTGACGACGTTGCGCTCACTCTTGAGCCTGAAGAGTCAGACAGTGTCGATGAATTTGAGCGCATGTTGGGAATCAAGACGGATGCGCGTCCGCCCTCAGATAACGCAGTTTTACGTATGCTTCCCATCGCGAGCGACGACCCCGAGGTTGCCGATGAATTCCGAAAATTCACTGAACTGAACCTGCGCGAGCAAAAAATGTCAGCTTTAGCTCTGGCATCTATGGACGTTCAGAACCAGCGGGTTGTGCTGAACGAAGAACACGCCCATGCGTGGGCAAGTGCCCTCAACGATGTGCGTCTGACGCTGGGCGCTCGTCTCAACCTAGCCACCGATGAGGATTCCGCTCGCATCGAACGCCTGTACTCTGAACCTGAATCCGTGGAAGATATCGCAGGCTACATGGGCCTGTTGTACAACTTCACCACCTGGCTTCAAGACACCCTCATGACGGCGATGCTTGAATCATTAGAGAACTAATTTTTAGCCCCGCGCAGCACTTCACCACGGTGCGTAATAATCGGGCATGAAAGCCGCCATAACGCGTGATAACGCCCTCATTTACCTGTTTAGTTATCGCTACAACAGCAATCTTGGCAGCATCAGACTACTGTTCGAAGGTAATTATGGATTCGACTGACACACCGCACACCGTAGCCTCCGCTTGGGGGTCTCAGGTGCCTGCGCATCCGACGCCCTCTGCTCCCATCGGAATCTTTGATTCTGGTGTGGGTGGTTTGACGGTGGCGCGCGCAATTATGGATCAGTTGCCACATGAACAAATTATCTATGTGGGGGATACCGCTCATGGGCCCTACGGTCCGTTGCGAATTGCAGAGGTTCGAGCTCACGCGCTACGAATCATGGACGAGCTGGTGGATTCTGGTGTCAAGCTGTTAGTGATTGCCTGTAATACCGCATCCGCGGCTGTTCTGAGGGACGCCCGCGAGCGCTATACCCGTACTTACGGCATCCCGGTGGTTGAGGTTATTCAGCCTGCTGCCCGTCGTGCTGTTGCTGCCACTCGCAATCGCAAAGTTGGTGTGATTGCAACTGAAGCTACAGTGACGTCGCGTGCCTACGAAGATACCTTTGCTATTGCCAGCGATATTGAAATTATCTCTGTGCCTTGCCCGCGATTTGTCGAATTTGTTGAAAAAGGCATCACTACCGGCCCCGAGCTTCTTGAGACTGCTCAAGAGTACCTGCAACCGCTCAAGGATGCTGGCGTTGACACCGTGGTTCTGGGGTGCACCCACTACCCGCTACTGACCGGTGTTATCTCGTACATTATGGGCGATGACGTGACCCTCGTATCTTCGTCAGAAGAATCTGCAAAAGACGTTTTTAAAGCTTTGGTTCGCCACGGGATGGAAAGAAACTCCGAGCTTGAAACTCACCACGAATTTTTGGCAACAGGCGAAACTGAGACCTTCCAGCGGTTGGCTCACCGTTTTCTAGGTCCTGAGGTTGCAACCGTGCGTCACACTAACTCTGTGGCTGAGCGTTACCCTACCGGTTCTCTTGCTGTAGTGCCCCCTGCTGCCCATACACCCACTATCACTATCGATCCGTCCGTAGATTCAACTCGCGGATAATCGAGTATTTTCACTGAAAAGGGAAGCTCTATGCGTTTGACTGTCATCGGCAATTCGGGTTCCTTTCCGGGCCCGGATTCACCCGCATCTTGCTACATGGTTTCGGCAACGGATTCTGCCGGTAAGACCTGGCGCATCATTTTAGATATGGGCAACGGTGCTTTGGGGGTTCTGCAACGTCACGTCAAACTTGAGGATATTGACGCGATTTTGGTGTCGCATTTGCATCCTGATCATTGCATTGACCTTTCGGGTGTGCATGTGGCGGTGAAGTGGGATCCCCGCGGATGGAGCAAGGGACCTATCCCGCTGTACGGACCGTCGGACTTGCACGATTATTTGCGCCATTCTCATGGGCAATACGATGAAATTGGCATGAGCACCGAATTCGATTTTCACAGTTGGATGCACCATGAAATCGTGAAAATTGGTCCTCTCACTATTACTCCGTTTGAGGTTCTGCACCCGACGAAGGAGCCTTACGCCCTGCGTATTGAATGTGATGTTGCTGGAAAGCATACAGTGCTGACCTACTCCGGTGATACTGACTACTGCGCGGGTGTTGTTGAGGCAGCGCACAACGCCGATTTGTTCTTGTGTGAGGCGGCTTATCAGGAGGGACGCGACGACGCGTTGCGCGGCATCCATTTGACCGGTAAGCGTGCCGGGGACGTTGCCCGGGAAGCTCATGCTCGAAATCTTTTGCTCACCCACCTGCCTGTTTGGAATGATCCGCAGGAAATTCTGGCAGAAGCTCGTAGTGCTTTCGATGGTTCCGTTGAATTAGCGGAGGTATCTGCAAGCTACGAGGTGCAACCGCCTCGCGTCTCAGAGCTGCACCCGCCCACGACAACGCTCAACGTTGTGCAACGTAATTCTTAAATTCTTTGATTACTTGTTCTACGCACTAGGAGATAACTATGAGCGAAACCACTGTAACCCGTGCCGACGGACGCGCTACCGATCAGCTGCGCGAAGTAAAAATTACTCGTGGTTGGTCACAGAATGCTGAAGGCTCGGCTCTCATCGAATTCGGAAACACCCGTGTGCTGTGCACCGCGTCGTTCACCGAAGGCGTGCCGCGCTGGCTCAAGGGGCAAGGCACCGGCTGGGTCACTGCTGAATACGCGATGCTGCCTCGCGCTACGGGTACTCGTTCATCACGCGAGTCCGTCAAAGGAAAAATTGGTGGACGCACCCACGAAATTTCTCGTCTGATTGGTCGCTCGCTCCGCGCCATCATTGATACCAAGGCATTGGGCGAGAACACTATTGTTCTTGACTGCGATGTTCTTCAAGCAGATGGCGGCACCCGCACTGCGGCAATTACCGGTGCCTATGTTGCCTTAGCAGAAGCTATCGAGTGGGCTAAGAACGAAAAGATTCTTCCTCAAAACGCTAAGGCACTGACAGGTTCTGTCTCTGCTATTTCGGTGGGCATTATCGACGGTGTGCCCATGCTTGATCTTCCGTATGTTGAAGATGTTCGCGCTGAGACCGACATGAACGTTGTCGTTACCAGTGACGGTAAGTTCGTTGAAGTTCAGGGCACTGCAGAGGGCGCACCTTTCGACCGCGATGAACTCAACTCCTTACTCGACCTTGCCCTGGTTGGCACCAAAGAGCTAACCCGCATCCAGAACGAAACCTTGGAGAGCTAAAGAATGCAGCCCCGCGTCGTATTAGCAACCCATAATCAGGGTAAGCTTCGCGAACTTCGTGAAATTTTACGAGGTCAGATTGAAGGTTTGGACGTCGATGCTCAGGTGGTTAGCGCCGCAGACGTTGATGTGCCAGATGTGGTTGAGGACGGCATTACGTTCGCCGAAAATTCCCTGCTCAAGGCACGCGCTGCAGCTCACCATACAGGGCTGATTGCTATCGCTGATGATTCTGGACTAGCTGTTGATGTGCTCAACGGAGCCCCCGGTATTTTCTCGGCTCGCTGGGCGGGAGCGCACGGCGATGACACCGCTAACCTCAACCTTCTTTTGACGCAGCTCTCTGATATCGCTGATGAACACCGCGGCGCACGATTTATGTGTGCAGCATCCATGGCGACTCCGACGGGCGAAACGGCCGTCGAGCACGGTGAGCTGCCGGGGACGCTTCTGCGCGAACCGCGCGGCGAAGGGGGATTTGGGTATGATCCCATCCTGGTACCTGCCGCACTTACTGGTGAGCTGGCTGGTAAGTCCTGTGCAGAGATTGACCCCGAAATTAAAAATTCGATGAGTCATCGAGCTGAAGCATTTAAAGCGCTGATTCCGCATCTTCGCCGAGCTCTTGATGTAGAGTAACACGTATCACAGATAGAGCATTGAAAAGGGTGAAATAGCCAATGGTTGCGCACCTGGAGCAAATGAGGTCTATGGCCGTGGTCAAAGCGGTCATGACTCAGGCCGGCGTCAATGTCGCCCTCGACCGCTGGGACGTCCGTCATTCGGGCTCAGCACACATCATTATCAACATGGGAAACCAGTTGAGTGTGCGCGTCGCCAAAACGGACAAAACCGCGTTTATGGTGGCACGACGCACCGAGATTCTCCGGCGTCTTCCGACCGATTTACCCTACGAAGTGCCGCGTCCTATCACCCGCGTCATTACTCGCAACGGCCACACGGCGGTCGGTACCACCTGGATTAAAGGTGAGCCTCGGAAGCCGGGGCCAGCGCCAGAAAAAGCGCTCGCCACCCTAGTCAACAGTCTCAAAAAGATTGACACCACAGGCTGGGAGCCCTACCTCGATGACCCTCACGCGCACTGGGGTGGTACAGACTGGGTTCGTACCCTGAGACAGGACGTGGTTCCGCTCTTGCTTAAAACTAACCAGAAAATTGCTCACGCGGTCATCGATAGCGTGCTAGAACTTGATCCGGTAGAACCGGTGCTAGTACACGGTGATTTAGCGGGACATAACATCTTGTGGCAGGGGGATCGCCTAGCGGGTGTGATTGATTGGGACCATGCAACGATAGCTGACCCCGCTTTCGACCTGGCCGCATTGGGTAACTGGTACGACTGGGAGAGCCTACGAAAAGCTGCGACCGAAGAAGAAATCACTCGAGCGAAGATTGTTTCTAGGCTCCTGGCGTTGCAAGCGGTTGCATATACCGTTCACAGCGGTATGGGCGGAGCGATTTTGCGTCTTGCTGTGGAGCGCGCCGATAACTGGCTCATGGATCATAAGCACGAAATTATGGGGCAGTAAGACACCTCTAAAATAAGAAGCCGGTGCACGAATTCTTCGTGCACCGGCTTTCGTGTTAAGCGATACCGAGCTGTTTGCGCCAGTTGGCTGACAGAAGATCAATCGCTTCGTGGGCTTGCTCTGAAACGTTAGAAATAGCGGTCATTGGTGTGGGGTATGCCGCCGCTAACAAGATAGCAACCAGATGATAGAGCAACTGCTGGTCGTTGCCGGTGAGAGCTGCATCTATTTCAGAGACATCAGAGAGGAATTCGTTGAAAATATCCTCTGGAGTTGAAGTTTCAGCTATTGTGCGTTCAACATGCAGTAGCAGATAAAGAGCAGCAGCAAGCATCTGAGAGGCGGTGCGGGCGTCCTCGAATTTTTGACGCAGATGCTCAACGGTCAGCGGCTCATTGCGGGCTGCCAGAGCTTGATCAACCAGAGCAAGAACCGACGTTGCTTGTGCGGCGAAATCAGCATTCGAGTAGTTAGCCAGCCAGTCGCGCAGTTCTCGAACCGCAAATTCCACGGAAGCATCCGACGTAGCTGACGCCATGGAACGAACGAGCAATGCAACACACATGGCAGAGAGCACCGTGCGAGAATCACCGTGAGTAAGAGCGCAGGTATGAGAGCTGAGCTTGGTTACTGTTTGATAATCCTCAACGGGTAGGAGACCAAAAGCGGTGCTCCAGATGAGCACACTGGGGGAGTTGACGTGCCTGACCGATGATTTAGACAGTAGTTGCATCTGACCTGTATTAAGAATATCTACGACCGATGCCTCTTGATGCGCGCTGGAAGACATCAACGGCAAGGCATCGATGGGACGGTCTAGAGCGAACGGGACATTATCTGATACCGGTGCCCCCGTCGTACGTAGCCAGCGGGTGAACGCAAGCCAAATGCAGGCGAACTCGTCTGCCGCAGCGCCTTCATTGTTCCACTCTAGAACTTCGCTAATCCCATCAAGGGTATACAGGAGAAGTTGCGAAGACGCTGGTGCGATAGATGATCCCGCAGGAGGAGCAGTCAGGGCAGCAGCGAGTACTGCATCCACGGTGGTGATATAGCGTGGGTTTGTTGCATCGGGCGCTAGAAAACGATCAGTCATATTTTTATCTTACCGGGGTGAAACTCAGCCAGTCGCGAGTCATATATAGTTTCTCGCCCGCGCTTTGAGCCGATGCTCAGTACACTGGAATTATGCGTATTCTTCACACCTCTGATTGGCATTTAGGCAGAACTTTTCACGGAACCTCACTGCACGAGCTGTGCAAAGAGTTCGTGCAAGAGCTGGTTGAATTGGTTTCTACCAAGCATATTGATGCCGTGCTGATTAGCGGTGATGTGTATGATCAGGCGCAACCTCGCCCCGACACGGTGTCGCTGTTTTCTCATGCTTTGAGTGCAATAGTGGATGCCGGTGCCGCCGTAGTTGCCACCAGCGGCAACCATGACTCTGCGCTCCGTCTAGGTTTCGCATCCGATCTTTTACGTAAAGCTGAGGTGTATTTTCTGACCGATGCTAGCCGGCTGGCTGAGCCCGTGGAACTGACGAAAGACGGGGTAACGGTTGCGGTGTTTGGTATTCCTTACCTGGAGCCGCGTGCTTTTGCAGGGCGTTGGGATGTGCCGGCGCAACACACCGCGGTCTTGAGCCGCGCTATGCAGCAGGTAGGGGAGCACCTCACCGAACATACGTACACGGCTAGCATCGCTATGGCACACTGTTTCGCCTCGTCAGCGCAGGTTCCTGAGGTTTCTGATTCTGAACGAAATATTAGTGTTGGAGGGCTTGAAACCGTACCTGCATCCGTTTTTGAGACTGTAGATTATGCCGCGCTGGGGCATCTTCACGGCAAGCAGAAAATCACTGAAACTGTGCGTTATTCAGGTTCCCCTCTAGCTTTTTCATTCTCTGAAGCTTTCCACCGTAAGGGCGCATGGATGATCGATGTAGATCACAGCGGTATACGAGATATCCGGGAGCACCTGTGGCAGACCAAACTTGAGCTCATCAAACTTCGTGGCACCCTCGATGAGGTGCTGAGCGCTCCGGAAGCTGTACTGTCGCCCGACGCCATGTTCAGCATTACGCTCACCGACGCCAAGCGTCCGCCCCACGCCCTTGAAAAACTCAAAGAATCCTTTGCAAACGTCTCTGAACTGTACTTTGAACCGCAAGGCGCAGAACAAACCCAACGTGTAGCTCCTGCGAGAGTCTCTCCCAGTAAACCGATCGATGAGGTATGCGATGATTTCTTTGAATACGTGCTGGGCAATGAACTGACACCGACCGAACACAGCTACATGCAGCAGGTACTTGCACACATCGAAAGTGAGAGTGTTTCTCGATGATTATTCACCAACTCACCCTCAATGCTTACGGGCCATTCGCCGGCAAAGAGACACTAAACTTTGATGTCCTCAACGATGCCGGACTCTTCTTACTCAACGGTCCAACAGGTGCCGGTAAATCTTCAATTCTCGATGCGCTGTGCTACGCGCTCTACGGCACCACATCCACCGGACGTCCGGACCTGCGCTCGCACTTTGCTGCAGAGAATGAGGTTCCATGGGTAGAGCTTGAATGTACCATTAGCGGCGTTCGCTACCGTATTTACCGCAGCCCAGAGTGGATGCGTCCCTCTACGCGCTCCAAATACGGGGCAGTGAAAGAACACGCTAAAACCCAGCTGGACCGCTGGGAAGACGGCGAATGGGTCTCTATTTCAAGCCGGAACGATGAAGCCGGTGCCTACATCGAGCAAACGATCGGTCTCAAACGCGAACAATTTGTGCAGGTTATTCTTCTGCCGCAAGGAGAGTTCGCTAAATTCTTGAACTCAAGCTCTACTGAGCGCGAAGGACTACTCAAGAAGCTCTTCGGCTCCTACGAATACGAGCAGATCCAGGCAGAACTCATGGCGCGCGCCCTAGCTGCCAAAAACCGTGCAGAAACCTCCCTTCGTCAACTGGAGGAGCTAGAGAGTCAGCTTGACGATGCGTTCTCGCGTGCTCGCATCCGCGAAGCTCAGGAGTTTTTGGACGCTCATTCTGCCGAAGATACTGAGACGCCAGTAGAGCCTGCGGCCCAGTCTCTACAAGAGCTCCCCGAAGAAACTGACCACCCCCAAGAGGCAGAAAATCTGCCTGCCTTTGTGACAAAGCACCGTGCCTACCTCTTAGAGGTCAATAATTCTCTCGATGCGCTGTCGACTGTGCGCTCGGGGCTTGACCAACAGCTTCCGGAAGCTCGCCAGAAGCATCGTCAGCTCGCTGACCGAGCCAAAGACTGGGATACCTACCACCTTTTACTCGCGCGCAAAGAAGAGCTGGGCCAGCAAAGTGAGAACATCGAACAGCTTAAAGTCCGCGCACAACGGGCTGAGCAAGCGGCAGAAATCCACGCCTACATCGAAACTGCCACCGCTGCGCACCAGGACGCGGATGCGGCGCAAGATGACCATCAAAGGACGCGCACTAGCGCGGCAGAGCGTCTAAGGCGCATCGTAGAAGCAGCAGAGCCGCAGCATCCTGAAGCCACCCTCAAAACTGTCTCTGCCGAGAAACTTGATGAGGAAACCCTGCAACAACCGCTCACCGAGTTAGAAGCACTGGTCACTGCAGAACAGCAAAGGGTCGAAACACAGAAAAACCTTGCAAAACTCAGGGCTGAGGCAGAACGCCGTCGTGTGCAGTGGAATCAAGAAGACGTACAGCTGAAAGATGCCCAAGAGCAACGCGATAGCATCAGTCAAGAGCTCGAAGCTTTAGAACATATTGCTGTGGAGCTAGAACGCGCTCTCACCACCGAGAAAACTTCAGCCCGCATTGTTGAGCTTTCACAATCCCTCGAGCGCGCTACCCAACAGCGCGAACAACGAAAGAGCGCCTTACACGATGCTGAACGCACAAGAACCCAACGCGCGCAGGTCGCTGAGCAACTGCAACGCGACAGATACGCGCAGGCTGCCTTCACGCTAGCTCAGCAACTGAACGACGAACACCCCTGCCCAGTCTGCGGCTCTCAAGAGCATCCGCGTCCTGCCGCTGTCAACGGCGGTGAGCGAGTAGTCGAACAACATGATATCGACACCGCGCTAGAGCTTCGTCAACAAGCAGAAAGCACTGTACAAAAAGCCTTGCAAGCGGTAGCAGAAAGCACCGCCGAGGTGCAGGCACTTACAGAGCAAGGGGCCGTAGAGCTCGCCACTGCGCAGCAACAGCATCAGCATAATCAGCAACAGGTAAGAGAGCTGAAGGCACAAAACGCACGTGCACAGCAACTGCGAACCCAGCGTCAAAGCATCGAATTGCAGATTCAAACCCTCACCCAGACTCTTCAAGAGCTCAACGACCAGCTCAAGACACTGGAAGGCAGCGTACAAGCCGACCAACACCGTGAAAAGCACCTCAGCGAGCAACTAGAGCACAAGCAACAAGAACACACCAGCTTTTCTGAAAGACTGGCGAACATGCGCGCACTGACGAAAGATATCGCCCAGCTTCACGCACATCATCAAGCGGTAGAAAGTGCCCACATCCGACTGCGAACTGCACAGGAGAACCTATCGCAGGCCATTGAGAAATCAGCGCTCGATAGTGCCGAAGAGGCAAAAGCACCCTTCCTGCCATCTCACAAACGTGTTCAGATGCGCGAGGAGATTCAGAACTACGACGCCGCGTGGGCTCGACTACTAGGACAACTCGAGACCGAGACCATGCACAACATCGCCCAACGAATTGAGAATCAAGAAACTCGCCCCGCGGCAGAAGACATTGAAGATGCTGCGCGCCGCGTAGAACATCTCGAAACCGCCAAAGAAGAATCCGTCTCTTTGAGCTCTTCCCTTGACGGAACCCGCCAGAATCTTGAAAGTATCCAGCAACGCTACACCCAGCAAATGGCTGAGTCTCAGACCATCGTGCAGTCCGCACAAACCTGGCGTCACCTGGCTGATACCGCCAACGGAACAGACGCCGACAACCAGCTTAAAATGACGCTCACCACCTACGTGCTGGCAGCGCAGCTACAAGATGTAGCCACCAGCGCATCACTGCACTTGAACGCCATGACACACGGACGCTACACCCTCGAATACAGCACAGAACGCGAGAAAGGACGTGGCTCTAAAAAGTCGGGCTTGGGCATCGTTGTAAAGGATGCTTGGCACGACAAAGTGCGCCCCACCAAATCTCTTTCCGGTGGCGAAACCTTCATGGCATCGCTGGCACTGGCACTGGGACTGGCAGAAGTGGTACAGCACAGAAACGGCGGGATCTCCATCGATACCCTGTTCGTTGATGAGGGATTCGGCTCTCTCGATGACTCCACTCTCGAAGAAGTCATGGGAACGCTCGATTCTTTACGCGAAAATGGTAGGGTTATCGGGCTAATTAGCCACGTTTCAGAAATGAAGAACCGCATCACCACCCAAGTTCAGGTGCGTCGTTCGCCGGAGGAATCTCACATTGTCGCCCCTTAGAAAAACCATTGTGTCCCAGGAGATTGAAACGAACCCTCCTGTCAGGAGCAGATGGAAGTACTCCATCAGGTACACCATGAGCCGTTTACAGGTGATAGTACGTACCCTCGGCATACAGTTTCTGCTGTTTGTGGTGCTCATGCGACTCGCCCCATCTGTGCTCTCACTGTCCCTTCTGATATTGATGGCATCAGAAACGGGGGAGGTCACGCTCGGTGGGTATGCCGCCGGCATCGCGGCGCTCTCGTTTGCCGTCATGATGCCTCTCTACAGTGCTGTGGCGCGAAAATTCGGGCATACTCCCGTTCTGGTGACGACAGGCATCCTCAATATCCCCATGATGGCGATTTTGCTGTGGCAATTTCTGCAATTCAGTAACAAAGCTTTTCAACAGGGCATTGTGGGTGTTCTAGTTGCTGCCGCGCTCGCCGGTGCAACTATACCTCCCATGGCTGCGATGATGCGGTCGTATTGGAGCCGGGAGTACGCAACCAGCAAGGATCGCAAGATGCTGAATTCTGCCATTGCGCTAGAGTCGATGCTTGAGGTTTTGGCATTGCCACTTGCTGCGGTTCTAACCGGTGCTATCTCTCTTTTTGCGAGTCCGCTCTACGCTGTGCTCGCGCTGATTGCGATTAATATGCTTGGCGTTCTTTTTGCTATTTCGCGCATCAATAAGCCTCTTTTTATGCCCATACATTCATCGAGGTTGAGCAAGTTTGACGATGATGCCGTGCACGGCGACCATCGCGGTTTTATCTGGCTGCCGTTGCTGGGAGCCGTGTGTATCGGTGCGATTATCGGGGCCACTCAGTCATCGCTGGCAGCTTATACCCTCAATGCGGATGACGTTGAAACTGTAGGATTCTATATCGGGGCAATGGGTCTATCCAGTGCTACGGTCGGAGCTTTGTTACTGGCTGGACGCGTGCGCATTGCGGGCTGGCAGTCGTGGCTGTTGAGCGCGGTGGCTTTGATTGCGTTGACCATGATGCTGTCGATTCCGGTCACGAATTTTGGTGTAGCTCTGGCACTGTTAGCGTTGGGTGCAGGTATTGGAGCGGCTACGGTGTGCATGGAGTCTGTCACCACCGCAATTTCAGCCCGAGGTTATCTGGAGCTTGCCCTTACCTTTTCGCAGTCCACCTTGACGGTGGGCTTAGCGATTGGCCTGGTGTGGGGAGCTCTCGTGGGTGAGGGATTTGGGTTTCAAGCCGCTATGTTGATCCCCCTCATCGCCGCCACCATCTTTTTTATCGTCGGACACTTCTACGGCTACCTCTGGCGTCGTACTTATGAAGTAAACCTGAGAAACTTCGTGTAGATACTGAACCTTATCTAGATAGGCTCAAGGAGCGGATGCCGTTTGCATCCACCCCTTGAGCTTTTAACAGTGAACCTGACCTTAGTGGCCTCGAGTGATCCATTCGTCCAGGTCGGGAGCCTCAAGACCGATTCCGGTGGTATCACCGTGTCCCGTGAGAACAGCGGTGGACTCGGGAAGAGTCAGAAGGTTTGCCTTGATGGACTCGATAATCGTGTCAAAGCTGCTGAATGAGCGTCCTGTAGCGCCGGGGCCACCCTGAAAGAGGGTGTCGCCACTGAAAACTACACCCTCACTGTTGTCCCAGCTCAACTCGGGCGCGTAATAGCACACAGAACCGGGGGAGTGACCGGGAGTTTCAAGAGCTGTCAGCGTCGTCGAACCGATGGTAATCTGCTGACCGTCTTCAACATCGTGGTCGAAATCCCAGTGAGGATACACCATTTCCCACAGCACGCGATCCTTGGAATTGAGGTACACCGGAGCATCAAATCGTTCCGCTGCTTCTTTTGCGCTACCAATGTGATCATCGTGAGCATGAGTCAAAACAATTTTCTCGACGGTTCGACCGTTCACAGTGCGTGAGATTTTATCAACGTCGTGGGCGGGGTCAACAATAATCACTGACTCATCGTTGCCAATAATCCACACGTTGTTATCAACATCCCACGTACCACCATCCAACGAAAAAGTACCGCTGGTGACAACTCGTTCAATACGTTCTGCCATGATAAGTCCTTTCAGCAAGACGGTCCGAGAATTAGAACTCTACAACTGAACGCAGAACCTTACCGGTCTTCATGGTTTCAAAAGCGCTTTCCACGTCTTCAAGAGCGATGCGTTCGGTCACGAAAGCATCGAGGTCGAGGTTACCCAGCTGATAGTGCTGAACGAACATCGGGAAGTCGCGGGTGGGCAGAGTATCGCCGTACCACGACGACTTGATGGAGCCACCGTGGCCAAAGAGTTCATCAAGAGGTACTTCGAGGGTGGCTCCGGGAGCGGGAACGCCCACGAGGACGACGCGTCCCGCCAGATCACGAGCCTCGAAGGCCTGCTTGAAAGTATCGGCTACGCCTACTGCATCGATAACCAAGTCTGCGCCGAAACCGTCGGTGAGCTCGCGGATTGCTTCAACCGCGTCCTTCTTCTTGGAGTTCACAGTGTGGGTCGCTCCGAGCGAGCGTGCGCGTTCGAGCTTCTGCTCATCGACGTCTACCGCGATTACCTTGGTTGCTCCACCGAGTTTTGCGCCGGCGATAGCGGCGGTAACACCACCGCCACCGCCAATCACAAGGGTCTGCT